>Ga0307515_10002658_pt1 | contig 38291 bp, 42 predicted proteins | sample 17_EM_MG_FD_194513 | JGI IMG/M metagenome (GOLD analysis project Ga0307515, IMG submission 194513) | Populus trichocarpa ectomycorrhiza microbial communities from riparian zone in the Pacific Northwest, United States - 17_EM | ecosystem: Host-associated > Plants > Roots > Unclassified | place... | reverse complement strand
ACCAGCCATATCACTTTGTCGAGAGTTCATGGCCGTGGAGGCGCTCGCTTGGACGGCCTTGATCCTTTGCTTGCTCGCCCTCGGAGCGGGCGTCGCGAATTGGTATAGGGCTCGTGTATGTGGATATTTCTATTCCACCTGCCTCTGAATCTAACGATAACCCTTGCAGCGACGTTACAGCAGGCGAATTGCGACGAGCAACTATTCGCCTTCGGCATACTCACATTCAACGTATCCCACATCGCACGCGCCGTCAACGGTCAGGACTCATTGGGTATAGAGCATTTTGTGGAGTTTTGGGTTGTCTCCCGTGATCTCTGTCCGTTTCATGGTACTTAGATACGTAGTGGCCTTTATCACCTCTTCCATCATGTACAATCTAAGGACTTGACTTGTCACCATGTACTCTAGAAGCACCCCCGCGGTTATTGTAAATCATCCTGATTGTGATACCGTAGTCGGACTCCCTATGGCGATCGCCGGTTTGCAAAGCAATTAAGTCTCCATACCAACGGGTGGAGGTGGTTAACTATTCCAGGGGTAAATAAATTGGGAATAGCCTGCGAAAAAACCTGCTCAATTAATTTACCCCTGGAATAACTACCTCCATGCACCCGTTGTGTACCTTTTGCAATTTTTGGGTGATGCTTCGACAGTACCGTAGGCACTAGCTATAATTCCTCTCGTTTTGATACGCTCGTCTACTATATAATTTGTATTCCGACACAAGACTATCAAAGAGGGGCGCCGCCATCTTTCCGCGCAGAATCCTGCCCTCAGAGGCCCGAGAGATCACCTCTCCCTCCCTCTCTCTCTCTGACTTGGTTTCAGATCAGTTCGCCCGCCCCGCAAGTCCAAGTCGTCCGGTGCAATAATTCGTTCTTTCGTCATTCCGTTCGTACTTAGCAGCACCATATGAGACTACCGAGACCAGATATCCTCCCACCCTCCAGCAGGCAGAAATCGGGAGAAACCTGACACTCGATTCAAGATTCATTAACTGCAACGATGACAATGCCAGCCAGTACTGTCCATACGAATATTGTTCATACATTCCTCTCAACCGTGTAGGTCTGCCGCCAAATCCATGTGCACGACACATACCCAGTGTCCGAGAGCCGAGAGGATGGGGGTCCGACTACGTGAAAGTGGGCAAAAAAGAAAAACCGAGACATCGGAGAAAGGTAGAGTGAGATGGACGTTAGGAGGCTGAGGATGGAAATTTAGGTAGCACGTATTTGGATACGGTAGGTGGAGGAAAGCAACAGCCCAAAATTATCAAGCGTTCATGACTACATACGCCGAAATAGGAAAACGAAACGTGCAGTGAGAAGCAATGAGAATGCTGAATCAACAATCAGAGGCAGTTCCACTTCACGCTGAACGCCAGAGTAGGAATGGCTTTCGACGTGCATGGTTACTGCTGATAAGCCGGCGGGGCATCCTCGGCGATAGGCTGGTGGTTTAACGCCTTCGGGGCACCCGATGCAACGGATATTAGGCTAGTCCTGCGAGGGTTTTCTTTCTTATCAGAAACCAAACCAGCAGCTAGTACCAGCTTGGATACAGCCGAATTGTCGACTGGCGCATCCACCAAATTCGTTTTGCTGCTACCCGCCTGTGAGCGCTGGGAAGTCGGCCGGCCAGCATCGTGTTGAGAGTGCTCGAGCGGTGGCTTGTGGTACTCGATGTACGTGTTGCGCTTTCCTCCTCCAATAGCCGGAGGAGCAGCTCCGGGCGGGTACGCGGCCGCTGGATTAGCCGCGGTATGTGTGTGGGGGGGTGGAATATACCCGCTGAGGAGGCCTTGAGTGGAGGATGCCGTTGCTGATGTCGCGCGTGAGGTGGCACTGTAGGTCGAGTTCACATTCAAAGTGGGGGTGAAGTCGGAGATAGGTGGGTAACCTTGCTGGAAGTAGCCCTGCTGCGCGGAGGGACTAGCCCAGATTGGGGTGCGCGTTCTGTCCAAACCACCACCAACTCCAGGTAGCTGCTGCTGCTGCAGAGACGGGGGAGAATTTGGTGGTGAATGGGGAGGTGATGCAGCCATCATGAGCGGCGTCTGACTATTCGACCGTGCATGATCTGTGTAGCCTGTGACCGTGGAGGCACTGCGAGAGTGCGAGGGCGCTGCAGAGAGCTGATCGGTCCTATGGGATGTTCCACCACCCACAACACCATATACATAAGGGTTTGGGACAGAGCCGTCGTTGCCAGCGGATGGGCGTGCCGGCTTGATTTCAGCTGCTCCTGCGTGATCGCCTTCATCCTCATCCCAGGTCTCGTCCCAATGCCCGCTGAATTTGTTGTACAGGATATACCAAATGATGCCAATCAGAGCGATTGCTCCAACAACACCTCCAACAACACCTCCAATGAGGGCTGGATTGGGGCCACCACTTGCTTGACTTGGATCCGGTGATGGGGTTGAGACGGTTGCGACTGTCTGAACGATGATATTACCACTCGGGTCGGTGGAAGTGTAAGTACTCGTGAGAGTCACAGGCGCAACATAGCTTGTTGTTGTGGAGGATGAGGATGTCGACGGCGTCGGGGTTGGGGTGGGTGTGGGTGTGGGTGTAGGCTCGTTCTCCGATGGGGACGCAGTGGTGGTTACGATGACAGGGGTTGGGTCGCTTGGCTGCTGTGCGCATGAGGTGGTGAAGAGGGTCTGTGTCGGTGAAGTGACGGTCCGAACGACGGGGACAGTTTGGGCGGTCGTAAAGAGGCTAGTGATTACACCTTAGAATTGGTCAGCATTTGTGGAAATGTCAGAAGGGTATTGAAAAAGCGAGGACTCCTTGTACGCGAACATGGAGGTTGCACATCGTCGCTATCCGTCGCTATTCGTAGCAGTGGCGGTACGGTGCTCGGAATACGGCAACCGGCCGACCGCCGAAACGGCGCGTAGCTTCTGGATGGTGCATGAATGCGCTCCGAGAATGCAACACTTACTGGTAGAGGCAAATCGACTTGAGGTTACCGTTGGAACGCAGGGGGGAGTCGAGTTAGCGGCAGGGGGGGGTGTGATGCAGATAGTTACAAGGTTTATCCCGTCAACGATGAGTGTTTGGAGTTGGGTGGATACTAGATTAGAAACATCGAACGTTGTGACAACTGAGGTCCCGAAGAGGGTGGCTGTCGGTGTTTGTCGGCAAGCCATGCGAAAATATTCGTCGAAGAAACCAAATAGTTTGGTATGTCCGTGTGCGGATAGGCAACGTTGGGGTCGTCGGAGGGAATGGGCGTGACGTTCGTGCTTGAGGAAAAAAGGAGGAGGGAAACACTGGACAGCTGGACAGACTGAGCGTTGCTCTGAGTTGCCGAGTTGGGACTTGATTTAGTGAGTCAGAGTCGACCAAGTCGTTATGGGGTGCCGTCGCTGTTATCAGCCTTGTTCAGCGTTGTGCAGCGCGCCCTCTGCCAATTTTGGACCAACGCCCGGGTTGTGGTTACGGACAAGTGTGCGCTCGCTCGTTCGCGGGCAGCCGGCGGCCGGACGCTGTGCGGTCAAGCTGGCGAATCCCAACCCAAACCGAAAACTGACAAGCAGGCAAACAGGCAAGCAGGCAGACAGGCAGGCAAGCGGCTAGCTTGAAGTGTGATGGGTGTTCCTGGATGTGAAATTAGTTGACGAGTGCCGAGAGTACAACAGGCCAATGTGCTCAGTGTGGAAGTGGAAGTGGAAGCGGAAGTGCTCGTAAGTAAGTCGCAGTGCAATGCGCAATGCTTACTCCCAAGCAAAGTATCAGTAAGCTATTCGGAACATAAGTGTCATCCCGTTATCCAGGATAGTGACAGTCCCTGAATGCCTAGCCCAGTGTCCAAACACGCCAAGCACGACGCACAGCTTGATGAAACAGCTTGGAAATATATTATAATCATAATCTGTGAGTGACTTAAGCCTACTTGTACTGCCTTTGATCCAGATCCAAGGTGCTTCGCAATTTATCGCCAGGGTAGAACCCATTCATCTGCCACAGTCGAAGATGCCAGAGTCTCACCGCATTGCCAGAGAAGTCACTGTTCGGACCTTCTCTGTACTCAACCACGCATCTCAGCGAGAAGCGAAAGCACGAATGGCAGTCCGGTCCGCGGTCCGAGGCAGCACAAACATCCCCAAAATAAAATTTATCAACACGGACGCCTACGAGGATGTGTAGTCCTATGTCGTCATTCTGGTCTTGTTCTGCAATTTAAAAGGCCACCAGTGACGATTTATACTTCCCTAAGCTGAACATCTCGACGCTTCAAGCCCACAGCAACAACCACTATGGATAAGCAAGCTGAATAAATCACTCTCAGGCAAGGAGTTATCCGTATCCTACTCGAATATTGGATTATGATGATCTGCGAAGCCTGATATAATTGGTACAAAGTCTCCACGAGATTGCCTCGAAGCTACAGATTTTCATACAAGGGTTTTAGACATGTAGGGTCCGTCAAGCTCATACCCTAGTCGTCGGTAGTAATCCCTCGTCCCTACCCCAGAAATGACCGCAATCTTGATACTCCCATGTTCCTCCCTGGCAATTCTTTCTGCTTCTTCCATAAGGAGTGTCCCATAACCCTGTATAAGGACCAAGGTGAGTTATAGAAACCTCCACTGGGACTCAACAAGACTCGCCTGATGCTGGAATTTGGTCGGGTCCCTGCCGTGCACAGGAACCGCACCACCGTACACATGCAACTCTCTTACGATGCTGACTCCTCCTCCCTCTTCCTCGCCCTCTCCTGCAGGACGCCGTACGAGCTCTGGTCGGAATGTGCCTTCGTCTGAACACTTCCGTAGACGTAGCAAGCCAACGAGAATGTCCTTCTCTGGATCTTCATAGGAGAGGAACGTCTCCCATCCTCCGTTCGCAGTATAGTCCCGTCGTAGTAATTCGACCCGTTCAGGTCTAACTTTGTGGTGGATTTCATGAATCTGGAGGTGAGTCAGAAGCGCATTCTAGTGACCAAGAGAAAGAAAATCAAACATACTCCAACCTCTCTGAAACGGACGTCTCGACATTCTGCTCCAAAGTCTTTCATTCGCTGGAGCGCCAACTCACGCAAGTTACCAGAATTTTCGCATCCGCTCGATACAAGCGGGAGAGGGATGTCCCTGAGAGTACAGTCGTGAGTATTATAATGCTATGGCGAGTAGGAGGACGTACCGCTGTACTCGATAAACTCGAGTCCATGGAGGGACCAGCGCCAAGATTCGCGCAACAATATCCACGAGTACATTGGGGGTATAGTTCCTGTACCTGCCTGTTCTCCATAATTCGTAAAGCCCGGTCCCTCGAATGACCAGCGTCGGGTATATCTTGAGCCCATCAGACCGGAAGGCTGGGTTCTCAAAGTACTCCTTGAACTGCTCTATATCCCTTTCTACCCCGACATTTGGTAGGTCAGGCATCATATGCGCGACAACTTTAAACCCGGCGTCCTTGGCAAGATGGAACGATTCAGAGACGGCTCGCACGGTGTGACCACGGTTCGTATCTCGAGCGACGTCTTCGTAAACCGACTGAACGCCGATCTCTAGTCGGGTGCATCCGTAACGCAGCAGTTGTGAAAGGTGCGGTCGTAGGCAATAATCCGGCCGAGTTTCAATCGTAATACCAATGGCTTTAGACTTGCTCTGTTCTGAGTAGCTAATTCAAGCCTAAGATCGAGCTTGTGCAGAAGGCATAGCGGTGGTTAACTCACCGAACGGCCTCATCGACGTCCAAACCAGTGAACCCCGAAAGCGCATTGTGCAGTTGTGCCACAAACTTGCTCCGATAATCCTCCGGCATAGACATGAATGTCCCACCCATAATAATGAATTCAACCTTGTCAACGCTATGTCCCAAACTTCTCAACTGCTCCACCCGACCACGAGTCTGCTCATATGGGTCGTACCGAGCACGAATGGCACGCATAGAAGTCGGTTCGTAGCCTGTGTAACTTTGCGTACTGTAGTCGAAATCGGAGTCTGGTCCTCCAGGGCAGTACACACAGATGTTCCCCGTCATAGCGATGTGAGGACACCGATGGGGTTTGCACATGACGGCTACGACAGCTATCTAGCATAGGATTTCTTCCAGTCAGTTTTTGAAGGCTGCCCCAGAACCAGAAAGGAACAGGAACCCCCACTCACTCCAGATGCAGTCCGTATCGGTCGTGCTTTCAACTTGGGCAATAGGGCCTTCTTATACTCGTCTGGTACAGCACTGATGATATCCACCAGACGTGGTACGCCGCCGTAATTAAATTTTTTGCTCCATTTGTTCCGAATTTCGTTCAGCGACACCGTCTGGCCTGCTTCGTGCGCCTTGATCAAATCGGAGGCGATTGCAGAAGAGACGCGGATCAACTGTTCTGCTTGCGACGGTGTGACTGAGGAATTAGTGTTAGTCGGCATGAAGTAGCGAGGTCAAAAGAGCGAATGCTTCAACAGCCGAGAAGAAAGTGGCGTTTCTTTACAATCGACTCTTACATGTGAAGGCTTGAAGTTACCCAGCTCCTGGCCTAAACTACAACCACAAGCAATTTCATTTCATTTGTCTATCACGATGATCATCACGTCGTCTCTGTACAGCAAGATATGGAGCAGTTCAGATAGCTTTGAGCAAAGGCGAGATAACCTCTCCGCCCTTCGTCTTGTAAAAGTCGATGACCTTGTTGCCGACCTTTGCGATATCTGCAAAAGGGGTATTAGAGAGAGAGAAGATCCGAAGGAACAAGAGTAAACGTACTCTCGCCAGTAAGCCCAAACTTCTCGTATACCTTTTGGTACGGGCCAGAAGCACCCCATGCAGGGAGACCAAATTGCTCATGAGAATACCGCTCCCACCCAATGGTCTACAGAACCATAATCAGTGCTCTTGACATGTACCTGAGTGTCAATTGAACGTACAGAGTAAGCCTCAACACTAAGAACGGGTGCGCCGCTCCGGAGTACACTGAAGCGGTACTCCTTGTCCTGCGCATCGAACACCTCCCAGCATGGGAGAGACACCACTCGGACTTTCTTACCCTCCTTCTCAAGTATACCGGCAGCAGCAATGGCGATCGAGACCTCACTCCCAGAGCTGACAATCGTCAGATCCTCACCCTGTCCACACTCGTGCACGACATATCCTCCCCTAGCAGCCCGTTCAATGCTCGAGCTCTCCAGCTGAGGGAGGTTCTGCCGGGAGAGGGAGAGGACTGAAGGCGTATTGCGAGCCTTGATGGCGACAAGGTACGCCGCGGATGTCTCGTTTCCGTCAGCTGGGCGCCAGAAATGCAGGTTTGGCACAGCGCGGAGATGAATGGCAGTTTCGACGGGCTGGTGGGTCGGTCCGTCCTCGCCGAGACCGATCGAGTCGTGCGTTGCGACCCAGATGACTTGGTGACCGCTCAGAGCAGAGAGACGGACGGCGCCTGCAGCGTAGGAGACAAAGTTCTGCGATAGTCGTCAGACTCTCCGAGGTGTGGCCAAATGGTCGAGGTGGACATACCAAGAAAGTACCACCGAACGGGATGATACCACCGTAGGCAGCCAAACCGTTCATGATCGCACCCATAGCGTGTTCACGGACACCATAGCGGATATAGATGCCCTTATAATCACCAAGACCCGTGCTGGGGGGCTGGAAGTCAACACTCTTCGGGACCTTGGTCAAGTTAGATCCAGTCAAGTCTGCACTGCCACCGATTAGCTCAGGGAGCTGAGGAGTGAGAGCGGTGAGCACGGTCTCGCTGAGCTTGCGTGAGGCGACGGCCGAGTCAGTTGGCTTGTACACGGGTAAAGCTTGCTCCCAGCCGTTGGGCAATTCACCGGTGATACGGCGAGTGAGTTCGGCATGTTCTGTAGGGTATCTCTTCCCATACGACGTGAGGAGTTGGTTCCAATTTGATTCGAGCTTGGCGCCCTTTTGGCCGACGAGATTGTAGACCTTCTGTACTTCGGGGGGAATGAAGAATTTATCCTCGGGGAAGCCCCACTTCTGTTTAAGTTGCTTGATATCATCAGCCTTGAGGGCTATGAAGGAATTAGTTTGAGGAGAAGACTGGCACGAACGAACTGGCGTACGGGAACCGTGGACACCATGAGTCCCTTGTACGAGGGAGCCGTAGCCGATGATAGTGCGGAGCCGGATCAGAGTCGGCTTGTTCTTCTCCTTCTTTGCCTCAGTGATGGCGTTGGCAATAGCCTCGAGATCGCTATCACCATCGTCGACGTGGAGAACCTGCCAACCGTAGGCAAGGAAGCGTTGCTCAACGTTTTCAGTAAATGCGACAGCAGTGTCACCATCGATGGAGATGTCTAGGAGACGGGTTCAGCACTGCAGCCCTGGGAGCCATTCCATATCTAGACATACGATTGTCGTCGTAGATCTGCAGAAAGAATGAGTCAATTGGAGGGCGGTTCGATTCAAAGACGGACATACAGCAATCAAGTTGCCAAGTTGCAGGTGACCAGCCAACGAAGCGGCTTCGCTTGCAACACCCTCCATCAAGCAACCGTCACCAGTGAACACTAGCGAGGACAGTTCAGCATGGTGTCTGCGGATTTGCGTCAAGTCAACCTACTGTAGGTGTAGTTGTTCACGATATCAAAACCATCCTTGTTGAACCAAGCACCAAGATGTGCCTGTGCAATAGCAAGACCGACAGCATTCGCAAATCCTTGTCCGAGTGGACCAGTGGTGACTTCAATGCCATCCGTGTGATTCGTCTCTGGATGGCCGGGGGTCAAAGAGTCGACTTGGCGGAAGTTTTTAAGGTCTTCGACAGTGAGCCGGTACCCAAGGAGGACGAGCAGAATGTATTGAAGAGCGCAACTGTTGGCATGGTAAACTTGGCGCGATCCATAATGATGGGAAAGACTTACGCATGACTATTCAGTGAAGGGATGGAGCGTGACGAGATGAAAGATGAGATGAGTAAGACAGACAGTACAAGTTTTATAGAGAAAGAAGAGGCAGTTCTGAATGCGAGGTGCGGTCGAGGTCGAGAGGCGACATTGCATTGGCACGCTAACTCCGAGCGAGATTCCATATGTGTGGGGCAAGGACCTTGAGTACTCGTGAGAGAGTACGCATGTCTACGATCTCTGCGTGACCGCCTGCAGCGTTTTCGTCCTGATGAGGCCTCGGCTAACACCCGCCGGATGTGTCACCGACGAGTGGGCCCTCAACCCTCAAACTGGACTCGCAAATCTGCATTCAACGGACTGGTGTTGATAGATATTACGTACCCGTTCGATAGAACGAAACGATCGCGATTGAACCAATGTGAGCTCTTGGGGTTCGCGTTAATGAATCTGGAGATGAACGAGTGGTTAGCGAGATCGAGAGGCCGGGAGTGTGCACAGTGGAGCAGGAAGCAAACAAGAAGGTAGAAGATAGAAGATAGAGGATGCGCTGACCTGGTGAAGAGAACGTGGGCTGCCGGTGCCAAGCCCATCGGTGCACCTAGAAAGTGGGGTGAGTTAGCACTATCGGGGGTAACGAGAGACTAGAAGGTGGCCAATGAGACAATAAGACACTTTGGGCTTACCGGGATGGCCAGAGTTTGCCTTGGCGACAGTCTCAGCGGCGAGAACGCGAATGGTGTTTATGGCGAGCTCATCGGTTTTGTCAAAAGAAGTATACGACATAGCTGAGAAGTACTGAGCGGTTTCTAGTGTGGGGGGGAGTGTCGAGGGGGTTGGGGGTGAGTCTAGGTCTACCAAGTTGGCGTGTTTGGGGTCAAGGGGATTAATAGTCCAGCTGACATATCCATATCTACTCACGAGGTCACATATAATATAGTATGCAAACCGATCGAGAGAATGTCGTCACACTCCTCTCCGAAGGCGCTGCCGTTGACAATCTTACAAACCTATCAATATTTATTTATTTACTCAAATAGTACCAACAGCAACCAAGTAGCCAAGTTACAAATATGAGTTGGAAGGCCTAATCGCAACGCAACGTGATCCGTTGTGAGTCCTGACATAGGGCATTCTTGTGGACGGTGGTCAAAGGTACTGAGAGCAAGGGGGCCAAATCGAACAATGAAATCCAGGTGAATAATACCAGGTGACATAAGGCGAGTGTTAAGGATCGCAAATGTAGTGGTCAGAACACGGTCCATCGTCCCCGCGCACTCTTCCAAACCACCTCATCCTCCGCCATGATCTCTAAAGCATTCTGAATCGCCCACTCACTAATCCTCGCCCAACGTGCATCTCCTCTACCCCGAAGCCTTTCCAGAACCTCCGCCGCGGTCGCACCGCCCTGTGCGATCTTGCCCTTCTGAAGGACGACGGATCGTATCGCATCAAGGATAGGTTGGACGAGAATCCGTGGCGTTACTGGTATGTACGCTTCTTCGTCAGCGTCCGGTTCGCTCAGCTCTGGATCGTCAACGTTGGGTGGGCGGGTTCCATTGCCAACCGTCGTCCATGCGGTAGAACTAGCCCCGGCAGTGGTATGAGTGATGTTCATGCATGTGTCATCTCCCCGTTGCACTTTCCAGATCTTCTCTTCTCGAGCTTGAAGCCACTCCGCCTCCTCTGCGTCCCATTTCCGGTTACTACGTCCATCGGAGAAGACGATACTACCTTCGTCGTACAGAAGTTGTAATGTCATAATGAACAACCGCTTGGCCATCTTCGCGTCTGCCGCCTTGGTATCAACCTTTGTTGATGGACGCGCGAATCGTCGTGGCGAAGATGATACGTTCACATCCCCTTTCTCCTTCTCGTCCCGCACTTTCCTTCTTCTCTTGTGCCGTGCGATCCGCCTCGCCAGCTGCGCCAGTTCAGGAACTTGCCTGAGATAATGCAATGTAAACGCGTCTGCTGTAGGTTCATGATGGGTATGAGTTTGCTGACGTGGACCAACATCAAAAACACGGTCCATAAAGTGTTTGACGTATATCCGGAATGTGTTAGGCGTCAAATCGTGCGTGTGCAATCGAGATGGGTGGCGGAGTAACGGTATTCTATCCTCAACGTGATGACTTCCGGCCACAGAGGAGGGCTTGTTGGAAGGAGATGGGACAACGGGACTTGAATGCCGGGGAGAGGAGAAAGCCGCGCATGCTGAAGTAACCGGTGGACATTGGGTATCCGTCTCTACCACGTTGACGTCCGAAATGGCGGTTTCGCCAAAATTTGGTGGGGGTATAAACCGTCTAGATGGCTTAGGAGTGGCAACAGATATGACCCGCCTCCTTTTTGTGGGTAATTTGTGTGGCGATGACGGTGGGAGTTCAGGCATGACGAAGGGTTGCGAGTATTTTGTAGTGTGGGACTCGACGACTTGCTGCCAGTGCGCGAGCTCTTCTTTAGTAGAAAGCCGCTCTATATGTTGGCGGCGCCATAAGACAACAGAACTCTGTGATGTTAGAGAAGCACACACCAAGCATATCCACAAGTACGATCCGTTCCTCGAATTTGGTCCTCGGCTTCCCTTCAACTCGAATCGTATCACCAATATCGGGGACTGAGAAACGTGGTTTCCATTCAGGTGGCTCTATGAGTACGGCTGGTCGCCTTGGAGGTACCTCGGTAACCTTTGGGTAATAGTCCGACATTTTAGTCGTACCTCCGCCGCTTTCGGTCATTTTCGGCCTGTGCTCCCTGGTTTCTTGCACTGGTACGGTTTTCGCCTGGTCCACTTTGATGTAAGGAATACAGCAATCGATGACCCCGGATCCGTCATCCACTATCTGCATCATTCCGCTTAGTTTGTTGACTCGCCTCGACCGAGGATAATCACTGACACGTAGCAAAGCACTTTTTGCCCGAATCTGGTTCCCATACACCTACCACGAGCCCGACGAGGCGGACAGTCCGACATGGATGTGTGCCAAGCATGTAAATGCCGTCACAGTCTGCAGAGTGGGTAAGTTGATAAGTAGCACGGTTTGTGAAACGCAAAAAGGGACGTACCAAACACATGTGCTTTCGCCATATTCTGAGTATCACTAACAAAACAGGACAATGTAGACATTGGCCGAAGGAGGTATTGCATAAGTGCATCGCTCTGGGATGTACTACTCGTCATCGCCACTGTACGTTTACGCTCAATCTCCGGTTCTGGTTTTTGTATTGGTTCAAACGTTGGCCTTTTGGACGAATGAGGGTGGGATGTTGTAGGTTGATGGACGTGTCTGACGAATGGTTTCATGTCACGTATAGGTGATGGTAAATCGCAGTCGATACGAAGCCTGTTATCGTGTCTCCAGTTTCCGGTTCCAGTTTCCAGTGGATATCAAGAGCGTGTGTACAACGAGGTCAGGTCAAATGTGATCCAGCTTTGTTGCCACCTTGTCTGGCCACCACACCTCGACACGGTTAGGATCTGAACAGCCTGAACAGCCTGAACAGCCTGAACAGGACGACAGACCTCCTTATCGTCCCTTCCGCAACTTGGAAGTCAACGTCCGCCCTTCCGAGGCCTTCGGAGACGGTGCGAGACCCGTTTCATCTTCTCTCGGTGACTCCCTCTCGGTGACCCCCTCTTGGTGACTTCCGGGACAGTGGCCGCGAGACTTAACTCCCAGCCGGTCATTCCATGGGTATCAGCCGTCAAAAGCGACATTCCACGACGCGTTCGCTGCTCGTCGTTCAGTTGTTCTGCACACGTTATGTCAAGCTCCATTATTTCAACTGAGAGAAGCGTATAATGGCTTCAGGATTGCCCACAATTTCTCTGCATCTGGTGGTATCAAGGCTTGACCTCGGTAGGAAACCGATCCTCTGGGGCACCCTCTTTCCTTTCTTACCCTCATTAGCGGCTACGCCGCTAATATGTGCCTCGAGACCTTCTCGAGCAGACCTTCTTTGTTCGTCTTATTATTACAACACGACTTCAGACATGTGGCACCACTATGCACTAATACTGAAGGCTCGTACTGCTCAGTACCTGACAATTGCTGCTGTGTGAAATACCAGACTTACATCTGTTCGTAGTGCCCTTTTGCGGGATAAGAAGGAGATCTTGTTCCGTGCCCTTTTTAGGCCGTTGGCTCCACCATAACCAATAGACCTGCTAACCAATAGAAGATCATGTGTAATTGTCAGCGCGTAGCCACGGCCAGGCTGCTACAAGCGTTCACAGGGTGAACTGCGAACCGTACCAACGACAACCACTACCGCCACGAGCACGTCTTGTCTGCCATAAATACCTCCCTCTAATATCTATGACTCTCAAGCGATCAGCGACTCTTGCTTCCCTGGAACCAGACAGCATCTCGACTCGGGCGGTAGTAGGTCTTTCGCGAGACCTTTGAGGATATGCTAATTTCACAGCCACAAATTTACGGCCCGTCTTTGCGTTGGTTACTACCACCACAAAGAAGAACCCACACGATCTACATTCACCACACCTGGCACGCCCGACTCGAACAACAATGATAGCAACAATAGCGATTTAGAATAGTTCAGGTTCCGGCAGTGGAGCACCGACTGCAGCCGCGCTCGGAAGTGTGCTTGGCGAAGTATTGAATGAGATTTTGGGTGGGAATGGAACCGTGTGCTTCCCCGCTTTGGACAGTCTCATTTCAGGATTGGTTACTCACCAATAGCAGGGACTTTGTTCTTAGTGTGCTCCCCTTGACGACCGCGTATCATCCAAGAGTCTGACCATATCCCGTCAGATCTGGTGCCTTCCTGGTTTCATAATTCTCTTTCGACCCGTGAGTAGGCCACCCGACTCCTGACATGCCAGCCAGGGCTTTTCCAGTAGACTTCTTGTACCAAGCGGGAAACCAGCGGAAACAGGCGCCCGTCAGTTGACAATGCTTCTCAATCTCTCCGCCAACCACCCTAACTCTTCCATTCGGTCCCCTCACCGAGGGAAGCAACCTGTCAACTTCTTCACCGAGATGCCATCTCGCCAAAGTGGTGTTTGAAACGGTGGGCAACCACGTCTGAACAAGGTTTCCAGGCCTGCATGTGACTACCACCGTATCTATAAAATCCAAGGCTTTTTTTCACACCTACCCCAAGCGCTCCCCGGTCTTCAGAATGGTCTTCAACGCCCTTTTTCTTAGTCTCGTGGCGAGCGTTTCCGCGACGGTTCATCCGCGAGATGTTACATTGGAGCCAGAGCTCATCTCTACCCCTTCCAACTATGCCAATGCTACTGATCGATCTAGCTTCGTCGATCCCCGGTCTTTGGACGCCCGCCAGTTATACTGTAAAGCGGGATATCATGCCTGTTGTGAGTAACGACGTTTTCGGCGTCAGGTTTCTCAACTTGTTCCATTTATTGATTACGTCTTGTTTTAGCGGACCAGGGTTGTTGTGAGAACACGTATGCACTTTCTTCTGAGTATTTGTTCGAAATTAAGTCGTCTACCTCATCCCAGGGATTACTGTGTTGTAGTTCAAGGAAAACTGGGGTGTTGCCCCAATGGACGCGTGTGCAATCGTCCGCCGCAAGGACCACCTAGGTGTACCGACGCGGGATATTTTCTCTGCCCAAGCCAGGAGTACTGTTGCCGTATGTTGGATCAGGTCTTTGCTTCAGCGTGCTAACATCTACTGTGGTTCAGCTTCTGGGAGTACCTGCACACGCGACAGTAACAATAACCCAAAGTGCGAATCCAACCGTTCACCTTACTGCAAGGACTCCGGATATTTTCTCTGTCCAAGTCAGGAGTACTGTTGCCGTATGTTGGATCAGGTCTCTGTTTCGGCGTGCTAACATCTGCTCTGGTTCAGCTTATGGAAGCACCTGCGTACGCGACATTAGCAATAACCCAAGATGCCAAGGGTCCAACTATTCACCTCAACCGACGATCACTTATGAAGCCGGGACGAGCACCTACACCTACGAATCTTGGACGGCGAGCACTAGTACCTATAGCTATGCCACAGCGACCCCGGAGAGCACCTCTGCGTATATATCGTTCCCATACTCAAACTCAACGACAACGACAAGCAAAAAATCGAGTAGTCGTGAGAGTAACACGATATTTGGCGCCGAGACCACCTCGAGCGCCCAAAGTGGTAATGGGCCGCCGCTACTTAGCAGTGCCCAGAGCACAGTGCCAGGATATTTTGTGACTGGTGTTATGTTCTTTATGGTTGTCGCTGGGTTAGTTTAGCCGCATATGTTCTCTCACATCGACTTTGTAGATCTGCGGCTTTGTATCCTCGCTTACAGGACCCTGATCGCACGCGTGGTTATACCTTGGTGTTTTATGTATACGTCCCCTAAAGTATTTTCGGTTTCTCCCGTTCTCAGGCTTGTGCTTGCTCGAATGTAAATAAAGGTGCGAGTTGGCACGACTGTTTACCCGCTCTAGCTCGTGCATTTCCAGGTCTCAATGATCACCATGTGGTGACTCTCCTTCATGAAATCTCTCCCTAGGGTACCTCAATACAGTTTGGGAGCATTAATGAGATCATGCTGCTTTGGTGGCCCACAATTTAACCTTCCCTTGGTGACCCTTTCGAAGCACCCATATGTGGTTCAAATATAACATAATAGCGATTTCTTTTGTCAGCATTTGGAATTTCCCGAATGTGTAACTAGTTTCTAGCTTTCATTGTGTTGAGTGTGAAACGGGGTGATCTGGTACGCTGAGGCTAGTTGTGGCTGTCTATGTACATTCGAATGTCACCTCTCATGGCAGGTGATCGAGCCAGTTCAATCAAATTCCATAAGAGTGGGCAAATGCTCATGTTCTATACAAAGTAGTACTCTATCCCTAAAATAAATACCATAGGCCTGGGGAGTCCAGCGGCAAGCGGAACGTCGGCGAACCCGCTGAGGGAGGTGTTTGGGTCGATCTCCAGGTAGCTGCGCTTCAATCTATTGTCCTTTCTGGCAATAACAACCCGCATCCCCCCTGAGGGACATCTCCCAGCCTCCCAGTACTCTAGTTCTCCATTATCAATTCTTGGCCCCTTTCCCTTGTCCCATGGATTGAGTGCCGCAATCTATAACTCTCGTTTATAGTAGTAAATAGTGTTGATGTCCCATAATTGTTGAATTTGGAAGTCCTGGCCTTGGCCTCTGGAATGTCATTGTCCCGACCTTTTCCCTTGGTGTAGGACAAGAGGTATCAGGGCTCATAAATAGATGGATATATACCGCGTGTGGATAGTCATAGAATAGAGGGTGAATAGGAGAGTAGCGACGTTGAATTGGAAAGGCATGAGAACACTCTAATTAGGGCTGCTGGAGAGACGGCTGTTCGCCGATGATCAAATACTGAATGGCGTTGAATGTAAATTCATAACCCCTGCCGAGAAAGCGGAATACCCCAAACTATAACATGGATATTAGACCCAGGAAAGACCGCGAAAAGTGCCGCGAGAGCACCTTTTTTATAGACCGGTGGCTACAAGTAACCGGTAGACGACCCACAAGGGTTGCGGATCGTGTAGAGATCGATATAGAAGTAAAGATTAGGGAGAAAAAGGACGATTCTTAGTCCTTTTATTTCCACGTAAGACACCAGGCGATGATGACGCAAAAATGGGCCAGAACGATTATGAGACTGTGGTGAGCCTGATGGCAGGCTGCAGCCATACAAATTGAAGCGCACAATGTACCGTATAATGTTCGTATAAAGTCCATGACAATTAATATACCATAATTTGTGCTGTCTTCCGAATGGAGCACACTGACCGATGTATCTGGGTGTCATCAGTCCGAGTGGACTGCGCTTAAGGAAGTAGTGCTCTTGGTGCTCCATATAAGGCTCCAGGAAGGTAATGGTGTATAGTGAACCCGTTAACTTGATTGTTGGAGTACTAGATAGCTCCGGTATAGGCTCCCACGAAGCGAGTATCGATCTGTGCCTGTTGAAGAATTCAACTCCCGTGTCTATGTAGAGTGGTCTATCTTTCACTGGGCTTCCGGGCCACTCTTTCTCACCTCCGATGAACCAAACGAACAGTACATCTTGTATTCCATCTCCAGATGCTCAATAAAAGTGATAAAGATTATCTACGGTGAAGCTAAGGTTGGCGACAGCTCAAAGGCCCCACCACAGCCACACCTGTCAACCTGTCAAAAAACCCAGCCTCAAGCCTTCAAATTCTGGGGGCCGAATTTTTTTTTTTGTATCTGTAGCTAGTTTCGTCTTTCAATAAATCATCAATAAAATCACCAATTATAATTCTATTTCAACGGCGCGTTCTGGCCGCCGTCGTCGATCTAGCTAATTTTAAAACAAAGCAAGATCGATACAAAGCAGCAACACAAAGCAAGATCACGTGACGATGAAATCAAATCCTGTGCTCCGGAGCATTGTAAACCCCCCAAAGGGCCGTTCTCGCCTAAAAAACCCTTCGGCCGAGAAACAAAATTTTCCGTAATGGGGCTCAAATGAGGGCGGCGGGCACGATTTGGACGGAAGTAAACTATGTATTTTAATTATCTACATACTTTACATCGGTGTTTCTAACTACATGGCGTGGGCTCGGGGAGGTATTGGCCCACCGGTCAGAGTTGGTGGCTGTGGTGGGGCCTTTGAGCTGTCGCCAACCTTACTATCCGGTTTGTATGCACTATGATCCGCGACCACTACGCCCGCGCGGTGAAGGCATCGTAACCCCAACCACGGCCGCTCTGTTTCAAAGGGCGCCTCGTACACACACTGCCTTGCAGACCGGTGTGTTCAGGAATACCTCGAGAGCGGCCCAGCGCCGTAGTATTAAATTCCCACGTTCGATGACGACAACAACAATCTCCTATGCGTTGGAGCGTCTACGGGACAGAGAGTCGCCTAATAAATGCCCTGTAGAGGTTATATACGCACCTCAACCTGAGTGGCCGCTCCGATCCATCGCCGAACACCCTAAATGCCTCAGATTGTCCGTTCTCGACTCGTCCTTCAATCCCCCCACACTTGCGCATGTAGCACTCTCAAGACTGGGACCACCGAATAAGACTGGATCCGTGGTGTCACCTTCGAACTCTTACGATGCTTATCTCTTGCTTCTCTCGGTTACAAACGCCGACAAGGTGCTCAAACCTGGCGACGTAGGGCTTGAGCAACGTTTAGAAATGATGCAACTACTCGCGGAGGGGCTTCAGTCTCCGGAAGTCGATCATTCAGCTGGGAATATCGCTGTTGCCGCGGTTGACGAGCCTACATTTGTTGGAAAAGCGCATCAGCTGCGGAAATTCCTGCTCACCAAGCTCATAAATACTATCAAACGTCCAACAGTGGACGTAGAGCGTGGAGATAGCGCCATCCCTGTGCCATCGCTGGAGCTTCACTTCATCTTAGGTTTCGATACGGCCATTCGAATGTTCTCTCCGCGGTTCTATACCTCACAAGATGCCATGCTCTCATCGCTGAAAACCTTTTTTGATCCTATGGGCAATAATTGTGTCGTCGTATGCGCCAGGCGGAGTTTGAAAGATGGTGCATCGAGGGAGGACAGGGATACGGAAGAACGAGAGTTTGAGGAGAGAACAGAGGTCAAGGGGTACATCGAGAGTGGGAGGGTCGTGCTCGTCGATATACCGGAGGATCTGCAAGCGATCAGTTCGACCAAAGTTAGGAAAGGCGAGTGGGACCTCGTACCTCCGTCGATACGGGATTATATCGAGAAAGAGAAGCTCTACACTTCCGTTTGATCGGACGTGTTGTCGGCTTACATGGCGCTGGCTTCATTCCAATCGCGGTTGCCAAGCTGATGGCTGTCCTAACAGCTCTTCCAGTGGCAAAGGAACACCCAACGGTTGAGGGTAGCTCGTGCTCTTGTACCCAAAGGTGGGCGGTCTGCGATGCCCGAAGTTTTTTGCTTTTTGCCCCCAGCGCTTCCGTTCTTTTTCGTGGAAATCATGAAGTTTTAACTGCTTCTGAATACACGCCGTTTTTTTGGTATCCTCCACTCTCTTTGCTCTCTTTGGTTCTCTGGTCTTGTTTCCTGAATCGGTCGAATAAGCGCCAGTAGGCCAAGGGCACAATGTCGTTGTCAGTATTCTTCCGCCGTCGGTTGTGAGATCCGTATCGTGACGTGTAGGGTCTACCACAGGCTATCGGCTCCGTCAATGAGTCATTTCCTGACTCGCAGGTGGGGTTGCCTTCGTTTTCGCGTACCTTATAGCTTGGACTCCACCGCTCCCCCCGTCTTCTTTCCAAGATCTATCTACACCATGTCCAAGGAGCAACTCGAGCCGTTTGCGCCGTCGACGACGACATCATCAGGGTCATCGCCCAGCTTGTCGACCAGAGACGTGACCGTCCCTGCGTTGGACGAGTTGCGTGATCCAAGCTATCTCGATCGCATCCTATCACCTCCCAAAGTAGTCCCAGGATGCGCTCCTAAGAAGCAAGAGGGATCGGGAGACCCGCCGAAGGGCTCCGCTTTCATGGCCGCGCTTCACGACACCGCGAATCGCCAGCTCACCGAAAATATGGCAGCCGCCTATGCGTCTACCCTCCTTCCCACTCTTGATGCGTTCAACGGTCTTTCCCAGGCCACCGATGTCGAGGATTATGAGAGGCTCCTCAAGAGGAGCTGGGAAGAAGACCCAAAGACGACCGTCCAAATCATCTTCAACCTCCGCTCCATACACGAAGGGAAGTCCGAACGCGAAGGTTTCTACCGTGCCTGGGGATGGCTCTACCGCGAGCACCCTCGAACTGCCATCGCCAACCTCCCTGTTCTCGTGCACCCTCTCATCCCACGTCCAATTAAGGAAAAGAAGGTTAAGGAGGGTGTTGAAAAGAGCCCTGACGAAGAAGATGCTGTCCTTGTTGATCTGGATGAACCCGCTGAAGATGTTGAGCCTAGAGGCCTTTCGCATGGCTACTGGAAGGACTTGCTTAACCTGCTTGTCCTCGCTGCAGAGGGCGGCCTTGATACCAATAGTGCGGAGTTCACCGCTCTCCATCGCTCCCGTATTACGAAGACCACCGGAGGCACACGCGCTCGTGGGGGCCGTGGTCGTGGACGCGGACGTGGACGCGGCCGTGGGAGGATCACTAGGAACCGTTCTACCGGTGATGCGGCTGAAGAAACCAAACTTCCGAAGGAAGAGAGGATCAAAGCCAGCGAAGAATTCAATGCGGGAAAGTCCAAGCAAGCTCGCTTTGCCCGTGATCAGAAGCACGCAGATTACAGGGTTCGCATCGACACATTACTCAAGAAGTCACCGGCGTTTAGGGCTCTGTAAGTTTGGCATCAGTATTTCGACTCTGTTTGGTTCACATGCCTTATATAGGTATATTGCCGTCGCTCGCTTGTTCTCGGAAGGCCTTGCTGCAGATCTAAAGCTTCTGAACAAGATCGCAGACCCTCAAACCTCGCACAAGGACCGCATCGATGCTGCCTTCCAGATCAGCCTTTGTGCTAAATACGCCCCATCCATTAGCGGTATGCATGATCGAGTCACCAATATTCCTACAGCGATTGCTGAGCTACTCGCTATTGATGGTCACCTGAGGATTCAAGCCGGTCCCGGCGCAGCTTCTGCCTCCCTCTCGAGCGCGCAGACACTCCGTAGCGCATACACTCGATGGGTAGTCTCTCCACTCAGACGCTTCCTACAGATACCCGAGGTCTTCATGTCTACCCAACGGTGGGGCGAACTCCCGTACAACCGTGTACCTTCTTTATGTATGCAAAAAAACAAGAAGATATTCTACAAGCACGACGAGGAGCGCTTTTCCCGGTGAGTTGAATCAGATCACCATCGTGATTACGCGTGGACTGATGACGTTTGGTAGGTATCTCCAGGACGTTGCAGATGGCAAAAAATCCATCAGCGGTGCTACCCTCCTCCCACACACACTTCTCCACGAAGCGCTCCAGTGCAAAGATGAAGTCGACCGCAAGGTTATCGAGGCTCAGTGGAATACGCTCGTCGAGACACTTAAGTCATCCGGCGCACTTGACAACTCTCTTGCCGTCTGTGATGTCTCTGGCTCCATGGGGAACATCCACCACGGGTTAAACGGCAAGCACGTTTCACCCATTCTCCCTGCTGTCGCCCTCTCTATCGTTCTCGCTCAAATTGCCCGTCCGCCCTGGAACAACTCCTTCATCACGTTCTCTATCAACCCCAAGGTTGAACGGATCAACCCTACCGACGGCCTTGTCAGCGTCGCGAACTTCATGATCGGCACTGACTGGGAGATGAACACCGACTTCAATGCTGTCTTCACAAAACTCCTTCTGCCCATGGCCAAGGAATCTCAACTCCCTAAAGACGAAATGATCAAGCGCCTGTTCGTTTTCTCGGACATGGAGTTCGATCAGTCAAGCGTGCAAAATGGGCCTGCTTGGGAAACCGAGCACCAGAAGGTCGTGAAGGCGTTCGAGGAGGCCGGGTACGACGTACCAGAGATCGTGTACTGGAACCTCCAGGGTGCCAGGGGAGCGAAGCCGGTCACCGCCAACGAGAAGAGTGGGGTGTCCCTTATGAGTGGATTTTCCGCGAACATGATGAAGGTCTTCATGGACGGTGGTGAAGGTGTAGAGGAGGTGGAGGTAGAGGTCGTCGAGGAAGGTGTTGATGGACAGGAGGGCGAGGTTATTGTCAAGAAGGTTCAGCAGAGGATGACACCAGAGCAGATTATGCGTAAAGCGCTGGACAAGCCGAGTTACGCCGCATTGGTTGTTCTGGATTAAATTTGTTTTGAAGGTGTAGCCGTAGTGACCAAACCCCACTTGATGTACTATAGTCAAACCCCAGTCAATTAAACGTCGATCCCCATTCCCCATTCTTGAGCCGTTTGGTCCGACAAGGGCACAAGAAGCACAAAAGAAAGCTGAGCAATTCAACTAGCAGCATCTTTAGATGTTGAAGATCTCGATTTCTTGTCACAATCGATATTTAGGTAGAGCTCATCCCAGAAGTCGAGAGGTTGATGAGACGAAATTCCAAGGACGACCGACGGAGTTCAGTTGAATGTACCACGAGTGAGTGACGGAAAAAAGATGTGCTTAGCAGTAATAGGCACTGTATCACGGGCCTGCATTCAGCTGGTTCCCGCTTATCGAAACTCATAGCAAGCTAACCTCCTGGGAGGTTGTCTATCGTGGTGAGTATATGTAAAGGCTCCTATGGAGGGAAGAAACGAGGCGATGCCCGATTATCTCGATTCATTGAACCACAAACCCGAAAGCTGCTCTGGAAGCTTTGGGTTGGCCTTGTTCTAGGTCCTAGAATGAAGTATGAATGGTGATTGATCACCGAGGCGCGATGGCGGAAAGGCTGGGTGTAGTACGAAGGAGCTATGTTCGAGGACATCCAAAAAGGTGACTTGCTCCTGAACATGATGCCCGATCCCGCCCCGGCACCTAAGGTAGCGTGCACCCAAGTACTCATAAGCAAACCACTGATTCAAGAAGCCTAACAGACCAAGACAAAAGCAAAGGCACGGTATCTAAAAGCGAAGAAAGACCGACGAAAAAAGCGCAAAGCCCTCAATGTCCCTCAAGTAGCGGCCGAACCTGCCTCAAACGTACAAAGGCGTTCTGCTTCTTCGGAGGAAACCTCTTCGGATGGAGAGACAACTAACGAGGAGCAGTGCAAGGTCCAATTACCAGCCGCAGCCAAGTTGTCTGTATCGGAGGCTGAAGTTATCGAACCGCTCAAGAAAAGACGGAAGTATCAAACAGGCTCCGGTGATGAAAGAATGGATGTAGACCAGCCTCCCGCGCCGGAGCAGGGGCCAGGCCTGGATACAGGACAAGCGGCAGCACCGCTGCGCAGTTTTCCCGTCCCAAAGCAACCAGAGCCGCCTTCAAGATCTGCCCTCGCTCGACAAGCATTGGATCAATCTCTTGCTGATGCGGAGGTCATCGACCCGCAGACAACCATCTCGTTACTGGAGGAGAACCATATTGCGAGGGGCCTAAGCGCTCGGATGAGGAAACGCCTGGGTGAACTTGGAATAACTGAGTTGTTTGCAAGTAAGGCACTGTGTACCTCTCAGCTAGGGTATTCACCTACCTTGATCTTCCAGTTCAGACCGCTATCCTCCCGCTCCTCCTCACCAATTCGAGCACGGGATCGGACATCTATAGGCCTTATGATCCTCCAAGGGACCTCCTCGCAAGTGCCCCAACGGGGAGTGGCAAAACACTGTCATATGTAGTACCAATCGCAGAGGTACGGCTCATGTTCTCAAATGGTCCGACATGTGGACCAACATCGTTCTCCCCAGATACTTACCTCGCGTATCGTCACACGCCTTCGCGCGTTAGTGGTGCTACCTACCCGCGATCTCGTCCAACAAGTTAGAGAAACCTTTGAAGCATGTTGCAAAGGCACAAATCTCAAGGTAAACATGCCATGATTACCCCATCAACGTACTCACCGTGTCCCTAGATCGCCACAGCCACAGGCCAGCATTCCTTCGCCCACGAACAAAGTCAAATAGTGAGCGACACCACCACCGTGTTCGTGGGCTATACTTTCGCCTTATTGCTCTTACTCTCTTCGTAGGTTGCAAGGCGGTTCAAGCAAGATCGATATCTTGATTTGCACCCCTGGTCGATTAATCGACCACCTGAACAGTACTATAAATTTTACGCTACAGCACCTTCGATTTCTCGTTTGTTTTGTTCTTCCAGAGTCCCCCTATATGATGGCTAAGGTCCTCATCCAGGTAGTCGACGAGGCGGACCGTTTGCTCACCCAGTCGTTCCAAGACTGGCTCAAGCAAGTCCTTGCTGCTATCCAACCTTCACCCTCTGCCTTGTTCCAAAGTCACGAGAAGGCTCCGACTGCCTTAGTCCGTGATGATGACGATCAATGGCTCATTCCACACCACGACGCACTCGCCCCGACCCACCGAACTGCGCATAATGGAAACGCAGCTTTCACTTCCGACTTTGATGAGCCTCTATATTCCTCTTGCCAGAAAATGTTATTTTCGGCGACTCTCACGAGTAATCCGAGCAAAATTGCTGAGCTAAACTTGAGAGACGCAAAGTGGATCGTGGTGAAGGGGAAATCTGAGGAGGAAATCGATGTAGCCCCCCTCTTGGACGAAGAATTTGAGCTGCCCCTTGGTTTGAGAGTATGTCGAGGCAATGTATGCTTGACGCCCAGTTATGCTAACTTGGCGCTTTAGGAACACATGGTTATTACCTCCGCCCCTTTGAAACCACTTGTCCTTTTCTATCTTATCCAGGAAAACCGGATCAGCAACGCCCTCATATTCACCAAGTCTACCGAGTCAACCGTCCGGCTACTCCATCTATTTCAATACTTCTTCCGAGAGACTAATGACACTATGGAGGTTGATGATTACCGGACCGCAAAATCTGTCAAGGCAGAGGCGTTCTCGAGTGACCTGGCGCCCGCTCAGCGAACGGCGGTGTTAGAAAGGTTCAAAAGACAGGAAGTGGATATGTGCGTAACTTTGTGGCCATGCTCTCATCGAGTCATTGAAACGAAGGCATTATAGGCTCATTTGCTCTGATCTGATATCCCGCGGCCTAGATATTCCACATGTCTCTCACGTCATCAGCTATGACATCCCAGTCGATATGCGAAAGTATGTCCACCGTGTGGGTCGTACAGCTAGAGCAGGGAAGAATGGTGATGCGTGGAGTTTAGTCGAGGAACAAGAGGTTCGTTGATCTTCCTGGTCCCATAATGACCACCGCTATGGATTCAATTCACTGTCATATTTCTTATACTAGGCTCGGCACTTCAAGACCATGCTAAAGAGCGCCAATCATCTTTCGAAGGTTCAGAAGGTCAAAGTGAGGGAAAAGGACACGGAAGCAATGTTGGCCGAGTACAATGTGAGTACTGCGTGATGTATGCTTGCACTGGGCTGATTCCTTGCTTCCGCAGCATGCTCTAGGTATGCTGAAAGAGAGTTTCGGGCGACGGTCCTGAGGGGCGAAGTGGCATTGATACCCCGTCCAATACTATATGTTTCTTGTATAATATACCAGTGGTCATGAATACGCGACGTCCACGCGTTCAACTTGAGTTGCGTACTAATATCTCCTCAACCCAGGGCATTTTCCCGGAGAGGAATGGCAGGGTATTAGACATTGTCAGGTCACGTCGTGGGGAGTTCAGCAACGAGCAGTGAGGGTTGTTGATGCGTTATGGAAATGGGTTTGATGGTTTGATGCAACAGCGACCTCACCCAAGCCACTCTGTCATAGTCCTGTATTCTAATGGTTTAAAGGAAAATGATGACATACCAAGGAATGCGCCATGAGATGTCAAAGCGCGATTCCGGCCAACGTGGGTACCTTTACTTAGATGCGGGTGGTAAGCTTTTTTTTAGAGAGCCTGTATTCGTTGGTATTGTTTCTTAGCTGGTCAAGTGCTTGAGCAGCGACCGACCACCGATGAGATAGCGCAAGTCTTGGGTGCTTGTGATAACCGGTTCTTGGATTGTCGAGAGAAACGTGCGGATATAAGCGACTTCCTTCACGTTGTTCAGTAGTATGCTCGGCGACCACCCTGAGAAGTCAGCCTTCAAGGGAGTAGGGTTCGAGCGCGCAATGCGAGGCAGGGGTTGCGTGCTCGCCAACGGACGAACGGGCCCCAGTGGGTCGAATTTGGGCCACAAAAGCTGCTGCGAGAGTGCTAGCATATGCCAGGCATGGCAGACGAGGAGTGGGCTCTCGGGAAGTTGACTATATAGGTGGAGGTGGAAGTCGAAAATCATTCCCATAAGCTCAGGGGGTAGTAGTGTTGGCTGCACTGATGACACTTGGCTATGGCGTTAATCGGGGACATGACAGGGGGTAGGGGTTTTTATTATACGAACCTCACGGTTTTATCCCCCCCACTGGGCCACGCCCAGTTATCCCACTTTCCTTCCCTCGCCCAATTCCGTGAGTCCAGCGTCCATGTGGCGACGAGCGACCCCTTGTGGTCAACCCCTCACAACGCGCGCAGCGGCGTTGGCCGCGATGAGTACACCAGCGTCGTCTGGCCAAATGTCGTAAGTAGTTAAACAGGTCGCAGCTCACGCGGCTTACAATCATCATCAATGTCTTTTTATACTTGACCTCCAATACCACTACATCCAATCTCTCGGTTCACAGTATTTTGATGCTGCAGTCCTCATCCAAAACGTACCCGGGAACCTCGCTGTCGCTTACGGAGATATAATAGCTAGTTATCGGTGTACCTTGATATGGAAGAATTGTGGACACACCCTTGTGCGAGCTGTTTTAAAAATTTCGAATTTCGGATCAAAATAGGGGACAAATTTGAGATGTAAAGCTCATTTCTTCTGCATCCTCGGTAGCCCGTTTTTTTTCCCACCAAATATTGCTTTCAGTGCCAAACCGATGCGATTATGCAAGGCAATCTCTTGGTGGGTCGGGGAGTTTATGTCTACCATACGGAGTAAAGTACAGCTCTCCAATGCTACTTGAATGTGGTTAGTGGCCCCCTCCTCGATCGCTGTCGGAAGTGCCTTATGCCCTGACAGCTGACAGCCGGGTTCCCCGCATGGCTGCGTTACGACGAGTTCTGGTTTCGATACCTTTCTTCTGACTACATGCGTTCCGAATCTTTATATTCAACATCACTCTATTGTGGGACGACACAGACTCAGTTTCTGGATCCGTGAGGCCATCACCCGCCGTTCTACGGGTCCCAAGTGTCTGGTACGTTCGTGTAACACGTCCGCTTTGGTACTCATTAAGTACAATTTAATGTCGAGTTTGTCATCGCGTGGGCTTGACAATTATTAGTTCCCCTTGAACAGTTGAATTTGTGTCAAGAATTCTTCTAGGCGGTACATTGCGAGACAGATAGGGCCGACTTATTATTGGTCGAGGTGTGTTGACATGCTCCATTCACCAAACTCGAAAACGGTCGGAACTCCGCAGCTAGAGCCCATTATGTTACCTCGAATTCTAGTGCCTGTACAAAGGGGCGGCTGGACAAATAAACGCGGTTTGGTCTTAGGGAAGTTTCAGGGAGTCGTATTCAAAACGTATGCACTGCATGAAAGCTGGTATCAGAATCCTGGAGTATACTACATACCATGCAACGCCTCCAGAATGCTGCGCTGTGGCAGGAGGCTCAGCTCATGGACGGGGGATGGGGGATGGGGTTGCTCAAGGTGTTCTCAGTACATATGTGATCAGAGCAAATCCGTTGAAAGTACTCATTCAATATCGAATATGGAGGACCTCGGTTATTAAAACTGGCTGAGGTATGGAATACCACAATCCTACCATTGACGGAAACGATCTCAGATATAAGGATTCCACAAGGAACTGCTACGCTTTTTAGACAGGTTTTGGAGGTTTTGATAAATATAAACGGAAGCCGAGAATGTTCGAGAGGAAAAAGATCGAGGTCGAAATCTAGGCCCTAGAATATATTCTATGTGACGAGAACAGTAAAGTTCCAACAACCATCTCTCCCTCTATTCTATCACCCACACCTTCGAAATAAACTATCTCCCTCATCGCGTATAGGACTCACACACCACCTCAGAGTCTTCGCTGGGCCTAGGAATTTCCTGTAGGGTCGTCATCACCATGGCACACTGGAAACCTCCATTAATAATCTTTCTGGTGTCAGGTCCGGTCTTTGCTCTTTCATGCAAGGCAAAAGGCCCGAACTAAAGCACCAAGGGGCCTGGTTGAGGTTTTCAGTAGTTAAGCGACACTCTGATATGCCCGAGAGACAGACTTCCTAGGTCCCTTCGCTTGCAGGTGACGCCCTGATGTATTTTAGGCTCTCCGCCCTGAATCTCGCATGTCTGTGGCGAGTGCCCTGGAGGATAAATGAGACGGTGGGTGCTCACGTGCGGTATCCTGATGGACTTAGCATAGCCTGATGTGGCTTGCTCATTCAACTTTTCAAGACATCGATGGTAGTGGTTAGCAGTGATCGCATATGAGTCTCGATGTCGACACCGAGCAATATACAAAGCTTTCAAGCTCTCTTGTCCGACTCTCTTCCAACGTGGTGATTGGGCGTAGTTGGGGAGTGTGAACACTTCTAGGTGATCAATGCGGGAGTGGTCAATTCTCGGTGGAAATCATGGATCAACTCCGGCCGCATACACAGGAGCGGGAGTGAGCGAATGAATGCTACACTGGGGTGACTGACTCGTGCCGTATCGGATGCGGCATAATCCCAAGGACAGAAAGGAAGGGAAAGGCAAACATATAGGACCCTTTGCCGGGGTACCTTCGAAAGTGACCAATGCGTCGTCTCCATATAGTGTGGGAGGGATTTCATTTTAGGCCGGTGTTCCCGGTATCAGGTATGACAGTTCCGACGTGGAACTAACCCGATTTAAGAATCGAAACACCGATACTCGCGGAAGATACCATGACATTTGAAGGCTGTGATAGTAGACAGGGTAGCCTGAGGCTGTACAATAGCGTTGAGGGAGAATCCTTCTGGCTTGCGCCTTCGGCCTCTCATTTTGCAAATGGGTTTGCATGAATAGTGACCTATGGCCGAGGAGCCAATCGTGAATACAGGTCACCCCTCACCGATCGGCCACACAGTAGAATGCGGGATACACCACTCACATTCTCTAGCCGAATGTCCTCTAACGGCCTATTCCTCGCATTCACGGGTACGCGTTCCATAGCTGTGAGTGTATCCTCCGCACCGTCTATTACGCGGCCGAATATTGTGTACTTGCCTTGTGCGTGCCAAGAGTCAGCCAAGCGAAGCAGCGAAGGGAAAGTAGCGCCCACCATCCAAATGCGACTGTTTCGCATATGTGAGGAAGAACTGGCTACCGTTCTGGTCCGAGCCTTTATTAGCCATTGCGACCATTCCACGAGCATTGAACTGTCGATATAACTCCTGTTGAGTAAGTTGTGGAGAAAAAGAGGAGAAGAACAAGCCTTGACTGTCGGTCTAATTTCATCGTTGAACCATCCGCCCCAGATAGACTCGCCGCCTTTGCCTGTGCCAGTTGGGTCGCCGCCCTGGATCATGAAGGCCTTAATATTTCTGCCCAGGCGAGAATGAATAAAAGGGAGAACGGCAGATGAAGAGGGAGTATACCGGTGGAAGAGTGTGCCATCATAAGAATTGCTCGCGCAGAGTGCCAAAAAGTTCTAGGGCAGGGGGGAGGGTTCGGTCAGTCGACGGAGAGAGAGGGTGACGAGTAGCGAGTGGATGTCGATGAGGAGGGCGAGAGCTAACGCGTGTACGAGATATACGAGATAGAGGTTGACAAAGGCACAGAGGGCACGGCATTCACCGGTTTGACCGGGGACAGGGGGACCGGAGCCCTGGATACAAACAAACCTACCTCTGCAGCCTTGGGGGTTGCCTCGCAGAAGAGTTCAAGCTGTTGTGGAGAGTAAGAGCGAGAGTGAGTTAGAGTGGCGAATAACTGCAAGGTTAGGGCCAACCTTCAAGTCACCGAGGTTTGTATGAAGAGTGACCGACTGGGGAAGTAATAGTAGTAGTAGTCAGGGTTTCGTTGCGACATCTTGGATATGTCAAATCCATGCCATTTAGACGTTGTTGACGTCGGCCGGCGAACTGGCTGCTGGCTGACTGACTGGCTGCTGCTGCTGCTGCTGTTGTGCTGTTGTGCTGCTGACTAGCCTGGGCTGGAAGTAGGCTGGAAGTAGGCTGGAAGTGATGGAGTGACACGGTTCAAGATCCCCGACGCTTTGTATCCGATCTTGTCCCCAACCCCAACCACCCCTTGACGTCCCTCTTCCCTTCCAGCTACTCTCTACAGCTTTCTGATGGCACGGCGTTCCTCAAGTGACTTTGACCCGCTCAGCTTTGCGCTGCAGCCCCCGTCTGGAGAGACAGACGAACAGCGGACTGTGAGGCTCCAGCGTGAGGCGGAGGACAGGCTCATCAGTGATGCTATCGACGAGGAAATACGAGTTGAGCGGGAAAACCAGAAACGAAAGCGGGGCGGCCAGTCGGACGTCAAGCTGCTTCTGCTCGGTCTCCATTCCTCTCTTTTTTTTGGACGAGAACGTGCTGATTGACACGAGGATATAGGGCAAGCTGAGAGTGGTAAATCAACGCTACAAAAGCAGTTTCAACTCCTGTATGCGCCACGGTCGCTGGAAGACGAGCGAGCAGCATGGCGGCCAGTTGTTTATTTGAACATTGTCAAAAGCGTGCGGACCATCCTCGAAGCACTCGATCTCGACATAGACGACGCTGGGTATATGTCAGACAGAACCACAAACGGCACTTCAGTCCGCCGGAGTGAAAAGCACGAGCTCTGGCAACAGCAACTCGCAAACCTCAAACTGCGCCTGCAGCCTCTCTTGTCACTCGAAGACCAGCTCACAAATCGCCTGAGCGGGACGACTCCGGTGACCAGCAATGGGACCCCCCTCGTTCGTACCGGCTGGCAGTTTACCCTAAGATTAGGAAGGCGGGCGCTCCGCCGCTCGAGGTCGTCGCACCACGAGGACCCAAATGCGAGCAGGACCTCTTTTTCATCCCTGTCGAGCGAGACGGAGGATGAGGACCGCGACCCAAACGCACGGATGCTGCAGGCGAGCGCAGAAGATATTACTGAGCTCTGGCATCACCCATCGGTCCGCGCGATGCTTCGCCGCCGACGCGTCCTGAAACTCGAAGACTCGGCCGAATTGTATGTGATACGCTTACTCTCCCAGGCTGGGCTGGCGACTGATCTGGGCCCGTACACCGCAGCTTCCTGGACGACATTGACCGCATTGCCGCACCCCGTACGTCTCCCCGTTCCCATATTCCCGTCTTCCCGTCCGCCCTCCGCCATCGGCCATCTTCCGCTAACGCCGCCGGCTGTAGATTATCTTCCTTCCATAGGTGCGTGCGTCCCGAGTGCGTCCTGAGCTCCAGGTCTCGCCCTCTTCGCCCTCTTCGCCCTCGCCCTCGATATGATCACTGACAGGTACATGCGCCCTTCGCTTGCACCAACCAAAACAACCGGCAGATGATATTCTCCGGGCGAGAATACAAACGTTGGGTGTGGCCGAACACATTTTCAAAATGAACCTGGGCAGCAGAAAGTCGGTCACTTGGCGCCTCTTTGATGTTGGGTAGGTCTATCCCCATCCCTTTGCCTGACTCTGCCCCCCCTCCACCGATATCAGGCATCGCATCTGCATATCTGCTTCTGCCGTGCCGGGCTTGTCGGCCAATATGATATGTCGGCGGTGGAAGCCAGGCACCACCGTATGTCGTCACCCGGGCGGATGTATCCCGAGATCCGGTCGAAGCCCTGGAGCCACCCCCCCGTGCCTGGCCAGCAGCTTCTAAGCTGACTCATCACTCCAGGGGTTCGAGGGGCCAGCGACATACCTGGATTCCATTCTTCGACGACGCCAATGCAATCATTTTCCTTGCACCAATCTCGGCCTTTGATCAGTACCTCGAAGAAGACTACAAGGTATGTGAGCTCATGCCATTCTATCAACCCAAACAACTTCTATTCTCTATTCTGGATATTCGGACACTCTCAGCCACACACACACAGCTGCCGCTCTGCTTCGAGAACGGAACGGTTCGCTATTTGCTGGCTGGAAATCCAATAATCACAATGGAGTGACACGAGCGTATAGCCGTGATGGACGGCATTCTCGCGCCATTATCCATTCGTATTGTATCATAACTGCTTCTGACACCCTCGTTCCCAGGTGAACCGGATCGACGACTCCCTCCAGACATTCAACACGATATGCTCCAGCCCTCTCCTGAGACATGTCCATATGGTCCTGTTCCTCAATAAGACGGATATACTGAAGCAGAAGCTGTTGGCTGGCATTAAGGTCAAGAAGTAGTGCGTTATTCATCTCCCCATAGTTTGTCCTTTTACATGGTTTATTAACACATTGTCTTCCTCCACTTCCACACATTGCAACGGTCGCCACCCTCGGGACGTGTACAAACATGCGCTTCTGTCGGTAGTATCACCTCTTTTGCAGACCGCCCAAACGAATTCCATGAGGTCTCGCAGTACTTTCGTGCGCATTTCCACCAGGTGCACCGGAAGAACAATCCTGATTCGAAGCGGGCATTATACGCGCACATGACCTCTGTTGTCGTACGTCCATTCCCCTTTCCCCTTTCCCTTTGCTTTCCGCTCTCGCCCCCAGACAATCTCGTTCCCATCCTTGGCCGTCTTCCTCACTGAATGGCGCTAATGAAACGACACCAGGACACCAAGGCGACGCAGGTGATCATCACCAATGTCCGGGACAGCATATTCCGCGGGTACTTGAAGGAATCAGCCCTTGTATGATAAGCCTTTCCTTCCGTTTCTCCGTGAGCACGCTCGCTTCTTCGTCCTCCCTCCATCGTACATATTACCTATGCTGTGTCTTCCGAGCGTGCGGCGGCGGCTCTATTCCAGTGAGAGCTGACTGATCAGTGAACATTTCTTCCCTTTAGATCTGGTGATTCACGGGCGGTCAACCGAGCCGTTCCGGACAGCACCTTAATGTGGCAACATCCTTTGATATTATTCCGAAGCTTGGATGGGCGATGTCAAAAGGGAAGTGGGGAGATGTCCGTGCAGAGCACGAGGGGGTGCCAAATGGACAACATTTTATGAAGGCAAAAACGAAATCGATAACGACAACATATGTATAACAACAACCGACATCCAACAATTTCTCTTTACTCCCCGAAATGGGTGGGCCGAATGGTGATGGTGCAGACAACGCTTCGAGCAGGAATCGAAATGTACTCTACTGGTGGGCCGCTAGTGTTCAATGATGGGGATGAACCAGGTCATGCTGCTCTGTTGTTTGCTACTGCCAATTTCGGTATGCCGCTTTTTTTGTCTGTACATTGTCTCGTCCCATCTCTGTTCACCTACCCGTTTTCCTGCGCACCATCGGACTTTATATGTTCGGATTTGATCGTGTTTGATCTTATGCGATGGTCCTCGTCTTTGTGGCTCTAGTTTTACTCCACCTCCACCACATCTTGTTATGCATTTTCTACCGTTGCTTGTGTTTTTAGTCGTGAATGTTGTGTCGGTTGATTGGTTGATATACATGCAACTTGAAAGAGACCTAATATATCCCACAAAGAAGCTAGCTTGCTTGGGAGCCGAGATCGTGGTTGAGCTTGAATCCCCCATCGGCCTTTGGTTCCAGTTGCAGGACAATCGGGGAACGCCATTCGCCTTCCTTGAAAGCCTTGATCGTCTCGGCCCCGGTTTCATGCCTAGCTCAGTAGCTCGTCTATCTTTGTAAATAATATCATAAAGTACATACAACTACCCTATCCTTTCCCCAAGGGTCCTGCCATATCTCCACCGACCGTGACAGCGAGCCAAAGAGCGATGATACGACGGTGGCTTGTCTCCACCCAATTTCCATCGCTAATAGCCCATTGCTGTGAATCAAGGACCCTGCGGACAGCAGAAGACTGATTTGTTGATAAAATCCCGTGCCGTACTTGCCTGTGCCGAGCAGCGCATCACGATCTTCAAACTTGATGACGCTGGGAGGCAAGGCGCTGTATTCGGTGGGTGAGATATAAGGAGGGTTGCAGGTTATCACATCAAACGGACTGTGATGGGAGAGAAAATCTACGAAATCCGAACGGAAAAGGTCGTGGTGATGAAAAGTGAGAGAGTGGCCGATTCCAAATACACCTCTGGCGCGTTGGTTTTCCATATTCAGTTCACCAAGTGATATGGCCTCCGCTGATATATCGACCGCATGGGCATTGATAAGCCGATTTGGAAGGAGGGTGCGAAGGCGAGAGAGGAGAAGCAAAGGGATGCAGCCTGTTCCAGTACAAATATCCAGGAGCTTCAACGGCTTGTGGGACTCGATTTGAGTATCCCTCACACGTTCTGCGAGGCGGAGAGTCCAGTCTTCCGTCTCAGGGCGAGGAATCAAAATTGGTGGACGAACGAGAATATTCAGGTCACCGAAGGGCTGATTACCTTTATGGGCAAGGTTAATACAGTGCTACAGGTTATACCCAAGGTCAATACCCAAGATGTATGCGAGTGGTTCGTCCCGTAAACGCCTTTGAAGCATCTCTGCAGCGCGCGTGAGGTCCTCAAGCCTGATTTTATGCCAATTCATCCATCGCAGTTCATTCATTGCGCTCTGTCTCCCATGCTTGTGAAAATACTGCCGAAGGAGCGTTCTAAGCCGCAGACGAGGCATCCAAGGTTGCAAGCAACCACACAAACCTTCAGAACTCGACCACGACGATGTCAGAGGGCAAAAGGAAGCACCAGGGAGGGCACGGAGGAGCAAAGAAACGGTACAAATCGGTAGGGTAAATCTCTTAAATCTTTTCACCTGATCTAAACCACCTAGCGGAACAGGACGGTTCGAAGATTTCTAGCACTTCGATCCACGGTCCAGGGGTGATTGTAACTTGTGTGAAAGGAAAGGAAGCGCAGGCCGCACGTGAGATACGCGATGTTTTTGAGTCTGTGCGGTAGTCCAAGGGCACGACTTTCAGCGATTGGACTCACACAAGGATGTAGATCGCCGATGAGCTCTGGCCTGTAAAGGATACACACTCGGGGGAAGAAAATCCAGATAGAGGCAATGACGACGACAGCGATGACGACGACATCGAGGCGCGGTTGGCGAAAGATCATGCAAAGGTCAAGGCGGACGATATCAAAAGGGAACAATCTGCTACCAATCCTACGAAGAAGCGATTTCGTGAGTGTCTCGCCCGTCATCTCAGTCCCCCGAGATTAACTCTGCAACTAGTAATCCATTCCATGGACTCGCCTTGCCGTGCGTTAAATGCTACGAGAATTACTTCACAATCTGATCCCCTCATGCCCCTAGTTACCTTCATCGCATGCACAGCCCCAGTCGACCCTGTCCAACTCACAGTTCGGTATCTCGAGAACGTGGAGCGGACAGGTACTGCACAGACACAGTATGTAGCTGTTATTAGTCTCATTCAGGTAACTGCTCAAATTCGGTACAAGTGCTGTCCAACGACTTGAACCAATATCGAACACAACTCAAGCCTCGGTAGCGGACATTTGCGTCTTGGGAAAGAAGCTGATACTACCAGCTTTCCAAGTCATTGGAGACCCTTCAAAACGCTTCAAGGTAATTTTTTTTCCCCTCCTATCAGTAAGCCTAATTCAATGCTTGATCCATGTGAACAGTATAAGATCGTACACAAGATCCGCAACAACTCAAAAGTCACAAAGGAAGAGCTAATAGCCTCACTCGCAAATATTGTGCCCGAAGGGCATTCTGTTTCATTGGACAATCCCGAACTAGTTATCCTAGTCAACGTTTACAAGGTTCGTATAGACTGGAGTCGTTCCCGACCTGTCCGAATATAGAATCTGACATACGCACCTCTGTCCCTACCGACCTTCCAGGGCGTCGGCGGGCTCAGCGTTGTACCAAACTATGAAACTCTCAAGCGGTACAATGTAACACAGCTCGTGGATGCAAAGGAGCTAGATGGAAGTGGTGGTGGTGCCCTTTCGAGAATCGCTTGATAATCCAGGTCCCTTTCTAATCCAAACACGAAGCGAGCGCGACATGAACAAATTATCTTCTTTGGTAGCTCCCTGTAGAGCCTATACTTCTACTTCATTATAGATCTTTGCATGTCAGTATTCTTTGCCCACGAGAGACCGAAAGCCATTACTCCAGCCATTATTTATTTGTCACCTCGCGGTAAAGCCTTGGGAATAAGTTGGCAATGAGTCGTAAATATTGGGTCTAGCGTACATGACAACGGTGTCCATGCAACATGAAAAACATGATGAAAATCGTGGCTCAAGGACGGATAGTTCGTCACTTTTCATGACCTGAGGTCATGATTTTGGCCGTTCTGTATTACGTCCCAAGTCATGAAAAATATGGCCTCGAGCCGTGAAAGGAACATGATCGAGGGACATGACGAAACTTTTACCAGTGATATGCTCACAAGGAGAGGAAGAAGGGAGGGGCCCGATAATAACAAATGTCCATGGACTGGACTGGACTACACACTAAGCACGTACAACTAAAACGCCGTTGAATGCAAGCATGTTTTTGGTACCGGTTGGGACGTCCTTAATGACATTGGGACGGGCAAGGGAAGCAAGTCGCTGGGCGAGATCACTAGGGTTAAGCTGTTTTCCTTCCATCCCCATGAATGAGAGTGCGAGGCCGGAGATGTGAGGACTGTTGGCGAGTTACCGTTAGCGTGCGCAAACTCATAAATGGACCAAGCATGGATGACACGACTCACACAGCCACACTAGTACCAGAAAGTGTATCATTGGCGTGGTCGTCCAGGTTGCTGGCAGAGAGAATATCCTGGCCTGGAGCGAGGATATCGATCTTTTCACCAAAGTTGGAGAACGAGGCGAAGGTGTCATCGATAGTGGTTGCACCGACGGTGATGGCCCCAACGACACGACTAGGGGAAAAGTTGTTCGCGTCCTGTTGGTTATTTCCAGCGCCAACAATGACGGGGATGCCTTGGCCAATGGCGCCGGAAACCTGTGGAACGCATGTTAATGTTCGCGAGGTGTTATTAGTTAACAGGGAGAAACACACCGCATTGTCAATGGAAGGACTAGGAGGAAACTGCAGGCTCATCGAAATGACGGAGGGCCTGCCGGTGACCCGGGCTTGTACGACGGCGGCGTTGAGGCCGGAGATAACGTTGGATGCAGACCCGGTGCCGTCGTCTCTCATGACTCTGGTACAATAGAGGCGGGCGCTCTTTGCAACGCCGAAGTTAGTACCACCGATTGTGGCAGCGACATGGGTGCCATCTGGAAGGGAGGAGGGGGGAAGTAGAAGGGAGTTAGCGGAGCGGAAAAGGTTGTTAGGTATTTGTGTGGTTTGTTAGGGCCGGGGCAGCACGCGTTGATCGCGTTTCTAGGCGGTCACAACGCATCATGGGGTCATACGATCTGGAGGGGAAGGGGACTCACGTCCATTGCGGTCTTCGCAGGAAACACCTGGGGGAAAGCATTGTGCACGGTCCCCGAAATCCGTATGGGTGACTCTGCAGCCCGTGTCGAGAATGTAGGCGTCTGTACCACTACCAGCAGATGTATCGTAGTTATATCTGAAACCAAGAAAACTGGGTTTTAACGATTTTGGCCCGTTCGAGAGGCGAGCGACACCCCAGGGTGCGAATATCTGTGTCGCAATGCCAGTGGTGTGCGCTTCAATATCTGTAATTAGAGTTGCAACAAGGGGTGGAATATATTCGTTAACGAACGAGTTCGAGTTCGAGTCCAAGAGAGACGTACCTTCTTCGACCCAGGCAACCTCAGGTTGCCGCCGGAGGACGTTGAGAGCGTCGGTTGAGAGTGTACCAGCAATACCGTTGAAGACATCCTCGCTCCACTCGTGTTTGAGCGATTGTTTGGCGTCCTCGTCAAGGGTAAGGTTTTGAGCGTTGAGGACTTTGGTTAACCACTGGAGGCGATTGTTGGGGTCTACAGTGTTCGGCTTAATGGATACAATGTAACCACCGTTGGGATTGTTTCCACCGACATCGACAGCGCGACGGAGGGGGGCGAGGTGCTCAGCGACCGGGGCAGCGAGGGAGAGGGAGAGGGAGAGGGAGAAAAAGGTGAAAGCAGGAGTTGAGATGAGCATGGTTTTACGGTAACGGTAACAAGGAGGACGTGTAGATCAATCGAAAGCCGAATCTTTCGTCAGAGGAATGGAGCTAGCATCAAACCCAACGAGCGAGTTAAATAAGGTGAAGGAGATACGAAAAGCGCGAGTGCGCGGGGGTGTGGTAGCGCGCCGGAGCGCGCGGGGTTAACCTGTAACCTGGGCTGGGCTGTGGGCTGTGTGTTGCATATCGGGATGAGCGGAATCGGAGAATATGACCGCACGGTGAAGGAGATGTATGTCCCTCGAGGGTTTGGATGCGTTGTCCCGGATTTTGATGCTTGTGATGTATGGCTTGTCGTTGCCGTAGTAGTATTCAACAAAGCTCACGCCGTATTTCCCGTGACTGCCCATGGTGTTGACAGACTTTGACGGTGCGGTCGAGGCTAGCAAAGGTACCAGTATCTTTTGAGTTGACAGCAATATTGATGACGTAGGGGGTGTGGCCTTAGAAAACCTGGTGGTTGGTCAACCTTTGGCAGGCCTGGTAGAATGGAATACCTGTGTTGCCACGTCGGCTTTAGTATAAACGAGCATCCCACGAGGGTGAAGGCCTGCGCTTGTCGATCTTTGTAGCCTGTTTTGAGACGTTGAGGGCTGTGATGGGTCCCATCAGTCCCAGTAAATGGCATTATATTATGTAGAGACATCCGATAAATATGGTGCGTTCCTGTCTCGTAGGGACGAAATTCTGTCCAAAAGACCTCAGGTTAATGACCCAATGTGAAACGGTTGGGAATTGGCAGATCGACAGGTCCGGTTGACAGATCCGGTTGCCAACCATTCGAGGTGTGACGGGATTCAAGCATAAACGTGACATTCAAACTCC
>Ga0307515_10002657_pt1 | contig 38293 bp, 24 predicted proteins | sample 17_EM_MG_FD_194513 | JGI IMG/M metagenome (GOLD analysis project Ga0307515, IMG submission 194513) | Populus trichocarpa ectomycorrhiza microbial communities from riparian zone in the Pacific Northwest, United States - 17_EM | ecosystem: Host-associated > Plants > Roots > Unclassified | place... | reverse complement strand
CGGGGAGCAGCCCGCGCAGCAGCGCGGCCGCGTTGGCAGGATCTTCGAACGCCGACTTGAACAGCGCATCGTGAGGACGAGCGGTCATGACGGCCGCAGCGATCAGCAAGCGCTGCGCCAGTGTATCCCCCGAGAATCATGAGCTGACTTGTCCGGGATGTCCGGCCCTTGGGCGCCATGTCCGAGATTCGGACGGATCCCGGACAGGACCGTTCGCCGTGCGGCACGCATGCGGCACCGGCCGGGCCCGCGGAGCCATGCGTGGAACGAACACTCGCTCCTGTAGTACCGACGATGGATCGGAGGTAGTCAGTCTTGGTGCCACGGTCGACGATGATGATATCGATCTCACGGTCGAGTGCGACAGATGGAGCGCGGTGATCGAGTGGCGCGAGCGCGGCGAGATCGCGATCCCACTCGGTGGTCTGGCGGACGCGAGCGCCGTTGTGATCGTACTCGACCACCTTGATGCGATCGAGTTGGTCGGCCAGGGTGCGCCACGTCTGGGCGGTGCGGATCTCGCGATGCGCTCGATGAGCAGTGAGATCACGGAGATCGTGACGTGCCTGGATGCTAGGAGGCGCGTGGTCGCGCGCCGTAGGCGGTGATGCCGGCGTCGACGATGGCGAACGCGCGCTCGCAGTCGCGGCGCAGCGCGCGCCTGGCGACGGCGGCGCTGCTGCCGCGGAGCAGGTGGGTGCGGAGTACGCCGAGCAGGACGCGCTCGAGCGCGACCACCACCGCGGCGACCACCCGCGGTGTCACGTCGTCGGGCCTGGCGTGCAGGTCCAGAGCGATCGCAGCGGCGATCTGCGCCTCCGCCTTGTCGAGCCCGAGCCCCGCGCGAGCGCGCAGCGCCGGGCTCGCCTCGATCGTGGCGACAAACCGCGCCACGTCTCGCTCGATGAGCCCGGGCAACACCGTGTCGATCGCATCGCGAAACGCCCGATGAAACGCCGGGACGATCGCTTCGCCCGCCCTCCGCTCGGTCACGACCCGGCACAGCGCCGCGATGAGGTCGGCCTCGCGGTCGAAGAACAGGTCTTCCTTGGTCTCGAAGTAGTTGAAGATCGTCGCGAGCGACATCTCCGAGGCGGCGGCGACCTCGGCGACGGTGACGTGGTCGAACCCGCGCTCGATGAACAGTCGCGTCGCGATATCGGCGATCGCGAGGCGTGTCTTCGCCTTCTTGCGCGCGCGCAGGCCCGTGGGGTCGGTCGCCATGATCGCGCATCCTACCTTGCCAAAATTTGGAGTGAATCTATATTTGGCGTGACTTGACAGAAACCATCCACGTTCCCGTCCTGATCGTCGGCGCCGGTGTGGCGGGGCTGGCGGCATCGCTGTTCCTCGCCGAGCACGGCGTGCACTCGCTCGTCGTCGAGCGGCACGCGGGGACGAGCATCTACCCCCGCGCGCGCGGCGTGAACGGGCGAACCATGGAGCTGGCGCGCGAGCTCGGCCTCGCCGACGAGATCCGACGCGCGGGACAGCAGCTCGCGCCCGCGCTCGGGGTTCACGCCGGGCGCTCGCTCGTCGAGGTCCTCGACCGGGTCGGCGACGGCGGCTGGTTCATGCGCCGGGTCCGCGCGCGGGGCATGCGCGGTCACGAGAGCAAGGCGAGCCCGACCGGCCCGTGCCGGTGCACCCAGGACGAGCTCGAGCCGATCCTGTTGCGCGCGGCGCGCGCTCGTGGCGTCGACGCGCGGTTCGAGACCGAGCTCGTCGCGAGCGCGCAGGACGAGACCGGCGTCACCGCCACGATCCTCGCGCGCGCCACGAACGAGGCGACCCCCGTCCGCGCCGAGTACCTGATCGCGGCCGATGGCGCCCGCAGCCCGATCCGCACGCGGCTGGGCATCGGTCAGAGCGGCTCGCGCACGTTCGGTCACCAGCTGAACGTGTACTTCCGCGCCGACCTGGCAGCGCTCGTGCGCGGCCGCGAGCTCAGCATGTGCCTGGTCGCGAACGAGCGCGTGCGCGGGCTGATCGCGTCGATCGATAACGCGGCCCGGTGGGTGATCCACATCTCGTACGACCCCGAGCGCGGCGAGCGGCCCGAAGACTTTCCGCCGGACCGCTGCGCCGACCTCGTGCGCGCGGCGGTGGGCATCGCCGATCTCCCGGTGGAGATCCTCGGCATCTCGCCGTGGCAATCGGCCGTGCGGATCGCGGAGCGGTTTCGCGACGGCCGCGTGTTCCTGGCGGGCGACGCCGCGCACGCGATTCCGCCGTGGGGCGGGTTCGGAGCGAACAGCGCGATCCAGGACGCCCACAACCTCGCCTGGAAGCTCGCGCTCGTGCTTGCCGGCGTGGCGGGCGAGTCGCTCCTCGCGACGTACGAGGCCGAGCGCGCGCCGCTCGCGCACGAGCTCGGGGCGATCGCGGGCGCGCTGAACGGCGAGCGCGGACTCATGACCGTGCCGGCGGGGCTCGGCGCGCTCCGCGTGCTGTGGATGATGCGGCGGGTCCTGCCGTATCTCTCCGTCGGGTACGGCTACGATTCGTCCGCGGTCGTGGCGTGCGGCGAGCCAGCGGCGGGGCCCCGCACGAAAGCGCTCGACGGACGTCCTGGCACGCGCACGCCGCATGTCTGGATCGAGCGCGCGGGCGAGCGCAGATCGACGCTCGATCTGCTCGGCCGCGGGTTCGTCCTCCTCGCGGGCCCCGACGCCGGGGCCTGGTGCGAGGCGGCGGCACGCCTCCCGGTGCCCGTCCGGTGCGAGCGCATCGCCGAGCACGCCGGGCTCGGCATCCGCAGCGACGGCGCGCTGCTCGTCCGGCCGGATGGGTTCGTGGCATGGCGCGCGAAGCGAACCGGAGACGGTGCGTCGCTCGTGCGCGCGATGCAGCAGATCCTCGGTCGCCCCGTGCCCGGTGTCGCGTCGCAGGACCGCTGAGGTGCGAGGCACGGGCTGGCAATCGTGTTCCCCGATGATCATCCGCTTGTGCAGGCCCAGCGGGTTGCGCATGATGGGCGCCACGAACACCGAGGGGTCGCTCATGGTGAGAATTGCTGCTGTATTCGCAATCGCCGGATTCGCCGTGATCGGCTCGTCCGGATGCTCCGAGCCCGCCGGCGAGTCGGCGGCGGGGATCGCCTCGCCCGACGTCGTGACGGCGCTGCGCGGTGCGACGAGCGCGGCCGACGAACCGCCGGTCGGCCAGGCGACCGTGGAACAGATCCTGGGCTTCGAGGACGCGCGGCTCTGGCACGGCACAGAGGCCGTACGGCTCAGCACGGTGCACAGTGAAGGGGCGTTCTCCCTGGCCGTGCGTCCATCCAGACTCGCGGTGTATCGCTCGGCCTCGTTCGCGCTCGCAGCGAGCACGTTGCGCCAGCTCGCGATCGATCTGCGGATCCCGGCCGCGGCGGGCACGCCTGCGCGCGCTGGAACCCTGTGGCTGGCCCTGGCGTCTCCGTCGAGAGGCGTGCTGGCGGTGGTCGGCGTCGCCGACCTGACGGGGCGCTCGCCGGAGGTGTTCACCACGGTCGAGCTCGATGTCCCCACCGCGGTGGCCGAGCGCCTGCGCCGCGGCGCTGACGATCTGCGCATCCTGGTCTTGCTCGACGTCCCACGCGGTCGCGAGCCGTACCTGCTCGACAATCTGCGGCTCCGCACCGAGCTGATCCTGCACTACTCGTTCGACGCCGATCCGCACGGTGGCCCGTCCGACGGCGTGGTCCCCGATCGATCGGGCTACGATCGCACCGCGGTGTTGCGCGGTGCCGCGGCGATCACGGCGGCCGGCCGCACCGGCGGGGCGCTCGCTCTCGACGGCAACACCTCGTACCTCGAGCTGCCGGCGAACCTGACCGAAGGCGTGGACGAGCTGACGGTGGCCGCGTGGATCAACCTCGACGAGACCCGCGGGTGGAGCCGGCTGTTCGATCTCGGGGGGGCGAACGGGTTCGTGTTCCTCACGCCGTCGACACCAGACGCGCTGATCCGGTACTCGGCGTTCGCCGGATTCGGCTTCGAAGGCATCGCGACGGCGCCGTCGATCCCCACCGGCGTGTGGAAGCACATCGCGGTGACAACCACCGGGCGGGACTACCGGCTGTACGTCGATGGCATCGAGGCCGCCAGCGTGCTGACGATCCCGGTCGTGCCCGCCGACATCGGCGCGAACAGCGGCGGCAACTGGATCGGCCGGTCGCGGTTCCCCGATCCGCTGCTGCGCGGCCGCATCGACGACTTCCGGATCTATCGCCGCGCGCTGGATCAGAAGGAGATCGCCGCGCTCGCCCAGCCGCAGCGCGACTACGCGAGCTGGCGGTTCGATGAGCGCAACGGCAGGGTCGTCGCCGACTCGTCGGAGCTCGGCCTGTCGGGCACGATCGCCGGCGGCGCGAGCTTCGGGCGCGGGCTGATCGGCAACGCGATGACGCTCTCGGGAGCCGGCCAGCACGTGGCGCTTCCCCCGGGCATCGTCGCGGGCTGCACGGACTTCACGATGGCCGCGTGGGTCAAGTTGCGGACGAACCTGCCGTGGAACCGCGTGTTCGATTTCGGCAAACCGGACTTCTCGAGCTTCATGTATCTCAGCCCGGCGGGTTTCGGTCCGTTCGGGCAGGAGCTGCGGTTCGGATTGATCTCGCCGCGGGGCATCCACGATGTCGGGTTTCCGTTCCAGCTACCGCTCGGCGAGTGGACGCACCTGGCGGTGACCCTGCGCGACGACACGGCGACGCTGTTCGTCAACGGCCGAGCCGCGGTCCGGCAGGGCGGGGTCACGTCGAATCCGTCGGACCTGGGAGCGACGACCGGCAACTTCTTCGGCCGCTCGACGTTCGCGGACCCCAGCTTCGACGGTTCGCTCGACGATATCCGGATGTCGTGCCGCGCGTTCGATGACCGCGAGATCGCGCACCTCGCTCACCTGCCCGCGCCCGCGGTGCTGCCGAGCCGGGTCGGCGTCGACGGCGCTGTCACCGACGTCCACGATCCGGCGATGATCGAGCGCGACGGGCGATTCTGGCTGTTCTCGACCGGACCGGGGATCCTCGCGCGGACCTCGACCGACATGACGACCTGGACGGTCGCCGGCAGCGTGTTCGCGCAGAACCCGGCGTGGGTCACCGACGCGATCGGCACGATCGACTCGCTGTGGGCACCGGATATCTCGTTCTTCGGCGGCACGCATCATCTGTATTACGCGGCCTCGACGTTCGGCTCGAATCGCTCGTGCATTGGCCATGCAACCAAGGACGATCTGAGCTCGCCGTCGGCCTGGACGGATCGCGGGCCGGTGATCTGCTCCAACGTCGGAACCGTCGACAACTTCAATGCGATCGATCCGAACATGACGGCATCCGCCGACGGGCGGCGCTGGTTGGCGTTCGGTAGCTTCTGGAGCGGTATCAAGTTGATTCGCCTCGACGCGACCACCGGCGCGCGCGACGGCGCCGAGATCTTCGATCTCGCAAGCCGCCCGGGCGACGCGCTCGAGGCGCCGTTCCTCGTCCATCGCGAGCCCTACTACTATCTGTTCCTGTCGTTCGATTTCTGCTGCCGCGGTGCGGACAGCAGCTATCGCACGGTCGTCGGGCGCGCGACGTCGATCACCGGGCCCTACGTCGATCGCACCGGCCTCGATCTGCTGCACGGCGGCGGTACGCCGGTGGTGTCGGGCAACGCGCGCTGGCGCGGACCCGGCCACAACGCGATCGTGCAGCGCGGCTCGACCTGGCTCAACGTCTATCACTCCTACGATGCACTCAACGCGGGGGTTCCGACGCTGCGGATCTCGGAGCTGGTGTGGCAGGAGGGCTGGCCGCTGTCCGCGGAGCCGTGACGACGTGACCGCGCACGAGGCTGGCCGCGCGGTGTAGGATCGCGCCATGGCGAGCGAGACGGTCGACGACCTTTCGAGCCTCGCCGCCGAGGCCCCCGAGGCCCCGACGATCCTGATGATCGCATCGGTAAATCGACCGGCGGCGCTGGTGCTCGGGGCGAACGCCACGCTGGGGCGCAGCACGCAGGCCAACGGTGTGGTGCACGAGCTTCCCGACGAGCGGATGTCGAAGGAGCACGCGACGGTGCGGTACGAGCGCGGCGCGTGGGTGATCACCGATCTCGACAGCCGCAACGGCACGTTCGTCGATGGCGAGCGCGTCCTGGGCTCGCGCAAGGTGAGCGGCGACGTGATCGTGCGGCTCGGTCATACCGTGTTCGCGCTGCTCGCCGATGGTCGCGGACACCCGGCGACATCGGGTGAGACGGTCGTAGGGCCCGAGCTCCAGCGTGCGTATGCACAGATCCGGGCGCACGCGATGACCGACACGTTGCTCGTCCACGGCGAGTCCGGATCCGGCAAGGAGCTCGCGGCGCGCCTCTACCACCAGGCCGGGCCACGCGCGCAGGGACCGTTCGTGGCGATCAACTGCGCCGCGATTCCCGAGGGCATCGCCGAGTCGCTGCTGTTCGGTTCGCGCCGCGGAGCGTTCTCCAGCGCGGTGGACGCGCGGGGTCACTTCCAGATGGCCCACGGTGGGACGCTGTTCTTCGATGAGATCGCGGATCTCGAAGCGTCCGTGCAAGCCAAGCTGCTCCGCGTCCTCGAGACGCGCGAGGTGGTCCCGGTCGGTGCGACCACCGGCACGCCGATCTCCGTCGGCATCGTGGCGGCCAGTCACCGCGAGCTGCGGACGGCGGTCGCCGAGCGCCGGTTTCGCGAGGATCTATACTACCGGATCGCGCGCACCACCGTGCACCTACCCGCGCTCCGCGAGCGCAAGGTCGACCTCGCGCGCCTCGTCGAGCGAGAGCTCCTCGCCGTGGATCCGAAGCTCGCTGCGCACGCGAAGCTGATCGAGGCGTGCTGCAACCGTCCGTGGCCAGGGAACGTACGCGAGCTTCGCTCGGCGATCCGCCAGGCCGCCATCGCGGCCGGCGCGGCGGGACGCGAGCTCGTGCGCGTCGAAGATCTCGCGGCATACGCCGGCTTGCCGATCGAGCCGTGGATCGCGCCAGCGCCGTCGGCTGCGGCGAGCCCGGTCGAGGTCTCCAGGGACGCGGTGGTCGCCGCGCTCGCGCGTGCGAACGGCGTGATCAGCGTCGCTGCGCGCATCCTCGGGCTCCACCGTACGCAGCTCTACCGCCTGATGGACAAGCTCGGGGTCAGGCGTGGTGACGGCACGTGACGCAGTCGTGTCGGGCAGCGTGACGCCGAGGTCCGCCGGGACGACGCGACATTCTACTGAGCTGCGATCCACTCGGTGATCTGCTGGGACAGCGCACCGGCGGGAGGAGGCTTGCCGGCAAGCTGGGGATCCCGCTCCGAGCTTGTCCAGCGCGGTGCGCTGCACATCGTTCCAGACGAACGTCGCCGGCAGCTCGACATCGCGGCACGGGTCACCCGCGCCCTTGCTACGCGTCGCGCCGAGCAGGATCGCGGTGGCGGCGAGGGCGGCGACCGCGATCCCACCCGAGACCCACCACACGCGGCGCGTGGGTGCGAGCTGGTCGAGGTGCTCGGCCATCGAGGCGAACCGCGCCTTCGGATCGCGGGCGAGCCCGCGACCGATCGCGTTGCGCACCCGGCGCGGAACCGCGACGGACAGCTCTCCGCGGCGATTCGCGAGCACCGCCTCGCGAAGCTCGCCGATCGTCGTCCCGGCAAACGGGCGCTCGCCGGCCAACGCCTCCCACAGGGTCAGGCAGAACGCGAACTGATCGGTCGCGTGCGTCACTGGACCGCCGAGCCACTGCTCCGGTGCCATGTACGCCGGGGTGCCCACGAACGCGCCGCAGGTCATCGAGGCATTGGCGCCGAGCGAGGCGGCGGTATCGCGGGGCACCTCGCCATCCGCCTCCGAAACCCGCGCGAGGCCGAAGTCGGTGACGCGGACCGAGCCGTTGCTGTCGATCAGCACGTTCTTCGGCTTGAAGTCGCGGTGCACGATGCCGGCGGCGTGCGCTGCGACCAGCCCGCGACCGGCCTGGCACAGGAGATCGATCACCTGGGACTGCGTGCGGCCCGCAACGGCGCGATCGAGCGTGGTCCCGACGACGAGCTCCATGACGACGTACAGCTCACCGTGGTCGAGGCCGACGTCATAGACGCGGACCACGTTGGGATGCACCAGCTTCGCGAGCGCCTGCGCTTCGCGCCGCAACCGTTCAGCGCTTCGCGGCCGCGCGTCTCCGTCGTGCAGGACCTTGATCGCAACACCGCGACCGAGATCGGGATCGGCGGCGTGCCACACCTCGCCCATTCCCCCCGCACCGAGCCGACGCACGAGCAGGTAACGGCCGATCTGGGTACGCTCGTGCACCGCATGGCGCCACGTATCGTCGTGCACGGGTTGGCGCCACGTATCGTCCGCAGCCGCGGGATCGGCCACCGTCGCGGTTTCCTGCGCTCCACCCGTTGTAGCCGCAGTGTCTTCGACCGTATCGGCTTCCCCACTCACCGCCGCAACCATACACCGGCTACTGCTCCAGGGACGCGAGGAGTTTCGACGATGTCGCGCATCGTGCGGGCGCGCGGCACTCCTTGCCAACATCTGAACGGAGGCTAGCGGCTCAGGTGCTCGCGTGCCGTCGGCCGTACCGCACGCGACACGTGTCGACACAGGTGATACGCGGATCGCCGCGGATCGTCACGCGCGCCGCCCGTGGCGCGCTCGCGCAGGGGCATGTCGCTTGCACTCGGGCGAGCCACTCATGCATTCACCTTCACGCCTCGTCCCGTTCTTCACTGTCCTCACAACCGCCCTCGCCACCCTCGGCACGGCATGCGTTCCGGACGATCCGCCGGACTCCGTCGCCGAGATCCACCAGACCGCGTGGGGCCCCGAGGACGGTCGCAGCTCGCCGCTCGTCATCCCCTTGGTGCTGGTCTTGTGGGAGGGGCCCAACTTCACCGGCTACAAGCGCCAGTTCGTGATGGACGAGGCCAGCCTCGGCGCCGGCTGGAGCAACGGCTCGGACTGCCTCCGCGGCGCGAACTTCGACGATCAGGCGAGTTCGGTCGGCGTGCACCCCGGGCCCGACTACGAGACGTGGAAGATCGCGCACGGCGGCGAGGAGCCGACGGTGAGCCTGTGGGAGCACCGGCAGTTCGCCGGTAACCACATCGTGCTGCGCGCCGGCTCGTATCCGGACCTCGGCACGCTCGGCATGAACGACATGGTCTCCTCGATCCGGTTCCGCGACAACATCACCTTCGACTTCCCGGTTCAGGCCCCGGCGTTCGGCGCCGCGACGATCGCGCAGATCGGCACGGTGCTGAAGTTCCACACCGCCTCGCTCCAGCAGCTGGCAGCCGGCTACTGCGCCGCCGCCGACAGCGTGATGCAGCTCGTCGAATCGTCGCCTGATCTCGCGGGTCAGTTCGGCGGTGGGTTCTCCAGCGACGCGTCGTGGGTCGAGATGCTGATGGGCCCGAACTACGATGCGCTGAAGCCGATCTCGTTGTATGCCAACACGGGATACAACCCCGGCTCGATCGTCGACTCGTGGGCCTTCGTGCGCGATCTCGATCTCCCGAACGAGGGGTCTGGCGCCCTGAACGATACGGTCCGCTCGGTGAAGATCGCGCATCGCACGTCGCTGTCGCGCGGCGCCGCCGCGAGCCAGTCGACCACCGCGCTGGGCGCGGTGGCCTCGCGCGCCGTCGATGGCAACCCCGACGGCAGCTTCGGCAACGGCTCGGTCACGCACACGGGCCTCGAGTTCCAGCCGTGGTGGCAGGTCGACCTCGGCGACATCGGCTGGATCGACTCGGTCAAGATCTCGAACCGCACCGACTGCTGCGCCAGCCGACTCGCGAACTATTACGTGCTGGTCTCCGACACTCCGTTCTCGACTGACCTCACGACCGCACTCGCGCAGTCCACGAAGCTCGTCTATCGCGCCTATCAGGCCGGCCCGAGCGGCGCGATCACACGGCTCAACATCGGCCGCACCGGCAGGTTCGTCCGCGTCCAGCTCGCCGGCACCGACTATCTCCACCTCGCCGAGGTCGACGTCCAGGGCCTGCGCAACCTCGCACGTGGCCGTTCCACCACGCAGATCAGTACCTTCGCCGGTGGTCTCTCGTCGCGCGCGGTGGACGGCAACACCGACGGCAACTGGATCGACAACTCGGTCACCCACACCGACGCCGCGCTCGGCGCGTTCTGGCAGGTCGACCTCGGCAGCATCGGCAACTACGTCGAGCGCGTCGTGGTCTTCAACCGCAGCGACTGCTGCTACGACCGGCTCACCGGCTTCAAGGTGTACTCGTCGAACTGGTCGCTGGCGCGCGATGCCGGTGGCCACTCGGTCCCCGACAACTTCACCACGATGGCCAGCTATGGAGTCCCGATCACCACCCCAGATCCGATCCCTGTCGTCATCCTCCACAACGGCGGCCGCTTCGTGCGCATCGAGCTCGACAACTCGAACTACCTGTCGCTTGCCGAGGTCATGGTCTTCGGCTCCTGACCGGGTCAGGTCCTGGTCGGCCTCTGATCTGATCCCGGGCTTCGCGGTCCGGGCATCGAACCGCCGCCGCAGGACAGGCGAGCAGGGGTGACGCCGGTTCGCACGGGTGTCCTGCTTTCCAGGACATCGCGCAAGGGCGTGTCGACTGCGCGGCCGGCGCATCGCTGGTGACGGTTGGCCCAGACGGGAGTCGCGATTTCCGGGACACCGTCCTGACGACAGAGGTGCAGTTGCGAATTGCAACGTAGTCGCGTCGCGCGCGACCTCGTCGCGTCACCACGGCGGTCCCGCCCGATGCCCCGGCGCAGCGCTCGCTCGCCTCGGATCCGGAACACCACCGCTGCGTCGTCGAATCGCCGCCGCCATCAGATCTTCGTGGCCCGGTGCTCGCGCCGGTGTGCGCGAGCTTCTCGAGGTGCCCTCAGTTCTTCGCGCCTCGCGACTGCAACTTGAGTGTTCGTATTTCCGGCAGTCCCTCAGATCTTCGAGATGCCGTGTCGCCGGTCGGAGCGGGAATTGCGCGAGTAGCTTTGCGCTGCCTGCGATCGCCGCGCGCCGGGGACGCAGACCCGAATGCATTCCCGAGATTGCCAGGTGTCCTGCAACGGAACGCGGCATCTCTCGGATGGCTGGCCGCAGACCAACTATTAAACACATCATTTCCCTCTTCACATGTGGAGTATGAAAAGCGTACTGTGCTTCCCACTGCACCGCTCTCAACGCGACTGTCTGGCAGTCATCGGCAGTTCCGCGCTCACCGGAAGGAGCACAAACATGAATGGCATCCCGTTGTTAAGGATTGTCACCGCGCTCGGCCTCGCCACCTACGGCGTCGCCTGCAACTCGTCGGACACCGGCGAGCAGCGCTCCACCGCACAGGCGGTGGGAATTCCGTCGACCAGCCAGGTTCCACTCGATCCGGCGACGATCCCGAAGTTCGCCCACGAACTGCTCATTCCGCCGGTGTATGCACCGAGGGTGATCAGGGACAGCCGGGGCCGCGTGATCCGCAACGAGTACACGGTGGCCGTCGCCCCGACCACGGTGCAGATGCTGCCGCCGGGCTTCCCGCAGACCACGGTGATGGCCTACGGCGCCAATGTCGTCGTGCCGGGGTCCACCACGCCGGTGTTCGCGCGCACGGTGCCTGGCCCCACGTTCGAGAACACGCGCGGCGTCCCGAGCCTGGTGAGGTGGCGCAACGAGATCACGACGCCGACCTTCATGCCGGTGGATCCCACGATCCACTGGGCCAACCCTCAGGCGGCCGAGCCGCCGGTCGCGCCGTTCAACGCGTTCCCGCCCGGCTACGAGGAGGCCCAGTTTCCGGTCACGACCGTGACCCACACTCACGGTCTGATGGTGCAGGGCGGGCAAGACGGCACAGCCGAGGAGTGGTTCACCGCGTTCGGTGACGTCGGTCCGACGTTCTCCACCCGCGACTACCTGCAGCCCAACGACCAGCCGTCGACGATGCTATGGTACCATGGCCACAGCATCGGCGTGACCCGGCTGGACATCTACTCCGGCCTCGAGGGCGCCAACATCCTGCGCGACCCGCTGAACCCGCTCGACCAGCCGGCGGTCACCCCTCTGCCGAGCGGCAAGTACGAGGTCCCACTCATCATCTCCGATCGCGGGTTCTTCACGGACGGCGAGCTCAACTTCGCGCGCGCCGGCACCAACCCGCAGAACCCGTACTGGACGGTCGCCGTGCCGTCGAACACCAACGTGGTCAACGGCCGGGTGTGGCCCAACATGACGGTCGACCGGCACCAGTACCGGTTCCGCGTGCTGATCGCGCCGAACGAGCGCACCTACACCCTGACGTTGAGCAACGGGATGCCATTCACGATCATCGGCTCGGACGGCGGCTACCTGCCCGCGCCCAAGCAGGTGACCTCGCTCTTGATCGGCATCAGCGAGCGCGCCGACATCGTGGTCGACTTCTCGAGCCTCGAGCCCGGCACCCAGGTCCAGCTGCTGGATTCGGCGTCGCCGGTCGCCACGCTCGGTACGGTCATGCAGTTCACGGTCGCCGACACCCCGGTGACCCCGCCGGTCGCGATCCCGGCCACGCTCAACACGCTGCCCACGCTGGTCGCCGACGCGCCGGCGCGTAACAAGGTGTTGAACCTGGTGCGTGACGCGGGCGGCAACGTCAAGGTGCTGGTCGATGGCCTGCACTTCACGCAGCCCGCGATCGACTACGCGCTGGTCGGCTCGACCGAGCAGTGGAATCTGATCCAGAACTCGGCGGTCACTCACCTGATCCACATTCACTTGATCGAGTTCCAGGTTGTCGGCCGCCAGCAGATCAACGCGGCGGCCTACAACCAGGAATGGCTGCGGGTCAACGGCACACCGCACTTCCGCACGCGCCCGATCTACGTCGACCCGTCACCGTTCTACGTGGGTGACCCGCTCCCGCCGGCCCCGTACGAGACCGGCTGGAAGGACACCATCCTGGCGCCCGGCAACCAGATCACCCGGCTCATGGCGCGCTGGGCGCCGCAGGCGATCCCGACCGGCGGCTCGATCCCGGGCGTCAACCAGTTCTCGATCGATCCCACGACCGACCCGGGCTACCTGATCCACTGCCACCTCACCGGCCACGAGGACCACGACATGCTGCGCCGCCTGATGATCGTCAACCGCTGGCGCCCGGGCGTGGCCTACAAGGCGAACACGGTGGTCGAGTTCCAGAGCGCGAACTACCGCGTGCTGGTCGCCCACAACTCGATCCCGCCGCAGCCGCCGACGTCGCGGTTCGATCTGTGGGAGCGGGTCAACAACAACGACGGTAGCTGGCAGCCGCAGATCACGTACGCGATCGATGACCGGGTGACCTACCAGGGCCAGATCTACATCGCGCTGCAGCTCCACCAGGCGCACGTCGGCCAGGAGCCGTCCAGCGCGTCGGCGCTGTGGCGCCTGCTGCCGGCCACGGTGTGCGGTCAGATCGCGGACTTCTGCGCGGGCAACACCAACACCACGGCGACCGCGTGCGTGGCGACCGGCCAGGCCGGCGTCGACGCGACCTGCCGCGCGCAGCTCCAGGGCTGCCTCAACGTGTGCCAGCCCGAGGTCGCGCACTCGCCGTGCTCGGGCCTGTGCGCCAACCCGGTCGCGTTCAGCGTGCCCGACGGCACGACGTTCAGCTCGGGCGTGCTCGGCAACGGCTCGGCTTGCTACGAGACGCTGTCGAAGATCGACACCGGCACCTGCAACGGGTTCGGCGGCGGTCGCACGCTGCGCGTCAACGGCGTCCAGGAGAATTGCAACAACCAGGGCTGGCCGGCGCCGCTGCCTCCCCAGCGCAACGACGGCTACTGCGTCCAGGTATCGGGCGGTCCCAACCCGAACGCGGCGTTCACCGCGCAATGAGCCGACCGGGCGCAGATCTCACGCCTGCCCATGTCCTGGAGGCGCGGGCGCTGGGCGGGCGGCGACCGCGCGCCTGGTGGCTGCTGTTGACCGGACGCGTGATCCTGCTCGCCCTCGCGGCGGCAGGATCCGCGTTCGCGTTGCTCGGGACGGACCGCGAGCCATCGCGCTCCGCCGGAGTGCGGTACCGCTGTCCGATGCACCCCGACGCGGTGGCGCCTGCGCCGGCGACGTGCCCGGTGTGTGGCATGGCGCTGGTCCCGGGCGACACGCTGCGCCCGGCCGCGGCCCCGCGCACCCCGGAGCCCACCGCTCCGGTGGCGCGCGCGGTGCGGCGCAGGTTCGCCGAGCAGGTCCGCGCGCCGGCGTGGGTCGGCGCCGATGGCGGTGTGGTGGCATTGCTGTATCGCGACGATCTGGTCGGGCTCGCGCCTGGTCAGCCGGCGCAGTTCGTCGCGTCGCGCGCGCGGGCCGCGGAGGTCCAGGTCGCGCTCGGAGCCGAGCCCCCGGCCGACTGGGACCGCGAGACTGCGCGAGCGGGGTTCTTCGCGGCCGGCGGCGCGCTGTCGCCGGACGAACAGGGCACGCTCGTGATCGCCCCGGTGGCGCGCGATCTGCTGGTGGTTCCGTCGAGCGCGATCGTCCAGACCGCCGACGGACCGTGCGTGTTCGTGACCGGTCCCGCCCGCCACCGCGCCGAGCGGCGCGCGGTCCGGATCGGCCGCGAGCACCGCGACGTCACCGCGGTGACGGGCGGGCTCGCCGAGGGCGAGGACGTCGTGATCACCGACGCGTTCTTCGTCGCGGCTGAACATGGCCTGCACCCCGAGGAGGCTCCGTGATCGCGCGCGTGGTTCGATGGTGCGCCCGGCACTCCGGGCTCGTGCTCGCCGCGGCCGCGCTGGTGGCCGGCGCGGGCGAGCTGGCGCGGCGCGGCCTGTCGCGCGACGCGATCAACGATCTCTCCGAGCCCCAGGTCGCGCTGGTCGTCGAGTGGATGGGGCATGCGGCGCCGGAGGTCGCGCGCGACGTCACGCGGCTGTTGACCGACGACCTGCGCGGCGTGGCCGGCGCGACCGAGGTCCGCGGCTCGTCGATGGCCGGCATGGCGTACGTCGATGTCGTGTTCGGCTCGGTCGGCGAGCTCGGCCCGGGGCGCGCGGCGATCTCCGAGCGGCTCGAGCAGCTGCGCCCGCGGCTGCCGGCCGGCGCGCGGGTCGAGCTCGGCCCGGCGGCGTCGAGCGTCGGCTGGGTCTACCAGTACGCGCTGGTCGACCCGTCGAGACGGCTCACCGTCGTCGGGATCCGCCGGCTGCAGGACAGCCAGATCGCCCCGATGCTGTCGCAGATCCCCGGCGTCGCCGAGGTCGCCACGGTCGGCGATGGCACCGAGCAGGTCGTGGTCGAGGTCCACCGCGACCGGCTCCGGCAGCGCGGCCTGGCGTTCTCCGACGCGGTCGGCGCGGTGCGCCAGGCGGTGCACGGTCAGATGCTGCCCAGGCGCCAGATCGAGCTGCTGGAGCTCGGCGCCGGCGACCCGACCGGATCGGCGCCGCGCACCGGCGATGTGTCGAGCGTGATGATCACCGACGACATGCCGAGCGGGCTCGCCGATCTCGACGGCACGACGCCGGCGATCGGCGGTATCGTGATCGCGCGCCGCGACGCCGACGCGGTGTCGATCGCGCGCGACGTCAAGGCGGCGCTGGCGCGCGTGATGCCCAAGCTGCCGCCGAGCGTCCAGGTCGTGACGGTCTACGACCGCTCCGGCCTGGTATCGCGCGTCGATCACACGCTGACCAGCGCGCTGGCCGAGGAGGTCGCGGTGGTGGTGGCGGTGATCCTGCTGTTCCTGCTGCACGGCCGCAGCGCGCTGGTCCCGCTGGTCACCCTGCCGGTCGTGCTGCTCCTGACGTTCGCCGGGATGTGGCTGCTCGGGATCCCCGCGACGGTGATGAGCTTCGGCGGCGTCGGCATCGCGCTCGGCATGGCGCTCGACGCGGACATCGTGGCGCTCGAGGCCTGCCATCGCCGGATCGAGCAGACCCGCGCCGATGCGTCGGGGCTGCGGCGGCGGGCCGCGCTGCTGGCGGCCGCCGGCACCATCGCGCCGGCGATCCTGACCTCGCTGCTGATCACGGCGGTGAGCTTCTTGCCGGTGTTCGGCTTCACCGGCGAGACCGGGCGGATGCTGCGGCCGCTGGCCATGACCAAGACGCTGGTGATCATCGCCGCCGCGGTGGTGACGCTGACGCTCGCCCCGGCGCTGCGCGATCGGCTGCTGCGCGGGCGGGTGATCGCCGAGCTCGGCAACCCGGTCACGCGCGCGCTGGTGCGGATCTACCGTCCGTTCGTCGAGTTCGCGCTGGCACGGCCGGCGTTCAGCCTGGCCGCCGCGATCCTCGCGGTGGTGTCGTGTCTGCCGCTGATCGGTCAGCTCGGCGGCGAGTACCTGCCGCGGATCGACGAGGGCGACCTGCTGTTCATGCCGACCACCGCGCCCGGGGTGACCCACGGCGACGCCGCGCTGCAGCTCGCGCGGCAGGACGCGGCGCTGCGCAGCGTGCCCGAGGTCGACACCGTGTTCGGCAAGGTCGGCCGCGCCAACACCGCCACCGATCCGGCGCCGTTCTCGATGGCCGAGACCATCGTGCACCTGCGGCCGCGCTCGGAGTGGCCGACCCACCACCAGGACCGCTGGTACTCGGGCTGGGCGCCCGGCGCGGTCAAGCGCGTGCTCGGCTGGTGGTGGCCGGAGAACGTCCCGGCGACCCCCGCCGAGGTGGTCGAGAAGCTCGACCGGGTCAGCCGGCTGCCCGGGTGGACCGGCGCGTGGACCTCGCCGGTGCGGGCGCGGCTCGACATGATGTCGACCGGCGTCCGCACGCCGGTGGCGATCCGCGTGGTCGCCCGTGATCCGGCGCGGGTCGACGAGCTCGCCGCGGTGCTGCGCGGGGTCGCGCGCCAGCTGCCGGGCACCCGCAGCGCGGTGCTCGAGTCGGCCGGCGGCGAGGCCTGGCCGGTGTTCGAGCTCGACGACGAGGCGCTGGCGAGCCACCACGTCGATCGCACGCTGGCGCGGGCCACCGCCGACCACGTGATCGCCGGCGGCCAGGTCGGCGAGCTGGTGATGTCGCAGCCGGGCCGGCCGTACCGCGTGCGGGTGGTACCCGACGGCGACAGCGGCCACGGCGGCGCGGTGGCGAGCCGGCTGCGCGACGCGACCGTGCGCTCGACCACCGGGCAGCCGGTGACGCTCGGCGCGCTCGGCCGGCTGTCGTACGCCCGCGTGCCGTCGGTGGTGCGCAGCGAGGCCGGCGAGCTGGTCGCGTACGTCTACATCGATCTCGACCCCGATGCCGACGTCGCGGGTTACGTCGAGCGCGGCCGGCGCGAGGTCGAGCCCCGGCTCGCCGCCGCCGGGCTGCGGCTCGGGCTCGGCGAGCGCGTCGAGTGGGCGGGGCAGTACCAGCTGCTCGCGGCCGGCGAGCGCTCGCTGACCTGGATCGTGCCGCTGGTCGTGCTGGTGATGGTCGGCCTGCTGCTGCTCCAGCTGCGCAGCCTCACCGAGGCGATGCTGGTGCTGACCGCGGTGCCGTTCGCGCTGGTCGGCAGCGTGTGGACGCTGTTCCTGCTCGGCTATCATCTGTCGGCGCCGGTCTGGGTCGGCCTTCTGTCCACGGTCGGGCTGGCGATGCAGACCGGGATCGTGATGGTGGTCTACATCGACGAGGCGTTCCATCGCCGGGTGCGCGAGGGCCGGCTGCGGACCCGCGATGACATCATCGCCGCGCACGCGGAAGGCACGGTGCGCCGGCTGCGGCCCAAGCTGATGACGATCACGACGATGGCCGCGGGGCTGGTGCCGCTGCTCTGGACGGATGGGGCCGGCGCGGAGATCATCCGCCGCGTCGCGGCGCCGATGCTGGGCGGTCTGGTGACCAGCGCGTTCCTGACGCTCGAGGTGATTCCGGTGCTGTACACGCTGTGGCGTCAGACCCAGCTTCGCCGCGCACGGTCGCTGGGTGTGTCGATCGCCGAGGTCGTCGGCCCGCCGCCGCGCTGGGCGCGTCGCTGACTCGTGACCGGCGCCGACGCGTGCCCCACGGCCGCTTCCGCCACGATCGCCGGCCGCTCGCCGAGCACGCGGCGGTTCACAGCTTCGTCCGCGCTGCGGACGCGGCCTGGCGCGTGTAGCACAGCCTGCCGTCGAACCGGCCGTTGATCTCGCCGAACTCGGCGCTGAACACGTGGAGGCCGCCGGTGACCTGGGTGTCGGTGATGGCGTCGATCTGGATCACGCCGCTGGTGACGATCAAGTTGTTGCTGGATCTGTCGACCAAGGTGACGGTCTGGGTCTCGAAGCTCAGCGGATAGCGGCCGGGCGTCGTCCTGGTGAAGAAGATGACCAGCGGGTAGCTGCCGGCGGTCTGGTCCTTGGTGCAATCGGCGACCGGATCGGTGAGCAGGTTGACCCACAGCTCGCCGTCGCTGATGTGCATGTGGCGCGTGCCGAGCATGAAGGTCTTGCCGGCGACGGTGCCGTGCGCTGGCTGGCTCGCGATGACGGCGAGGTCGGCAGGCTCGTCGTCGCCGCCGGGACCTTCGTTGCCCGCGTTCGATGCACACGCAGTGACCGCGCAGACTGCCAGGATCCGGAGGAGCATGGTGCCTCTCTACCGCAGCGCCACGGCGCCGTGTGTGCCGCGTGAGGAAATCTTGAAGATGTCATGGCACCGCTGTCGGGAATTGCCACACCGACTGGCAGGCCTTGGCGCCGCCGCTACGGCAGGAACGAACCGCACGGGATCGAGTCGCGCCGCAACGAGTGGCCGCCGGTCTCGCCGTCGTCGGCCCAGAAGTAGTCCTTGAAGCCGCCGGCGCATTGCGCGTCCGGTGCGATCGCGATGCCTTCGTTGGCGAGGTCGGGCATCGTCGACGCGCGCGCGAACCGGCGAAGGACCACGAATCGGCCGAACGTCGGTGATCCCAGCGTCGTGTCGATCGCGAGGACGGCGGTCTGGTTGCCACACGGCACGCCGCAGTGCGCCCACAGGTAGCCGGTATCGCGATCGAATGTCACCGCCTTGGAGCTCGGATCGCCACTCGCGATCGTCGCAATCCGTGTGAAGCCGCCGCCGACGTGGTCGAGCGCATAGGCAAATATCCCGCCGGTCGCCTCGAGACCGACGAAGACCAGGCCGGTGCCGTGCCCGGGGTAGAGCGACGGATCGTAGGCCCGGCCCGCGGCCGCATCGAAGAACGAGTGCGCGACGAGGAAGCTGTCGGGGATCCAGGTGATGGCCTCGAGCCCGAGGTTCGCGCCGACGACCGGCAGATCGCTCGCCAGGTTCCATTCATGCGTCGCGATGAGCTCGCCGCCGGTCTGGTTCCCATCGAACCGCAGGATGCTCGGCCGGCTGATGTTGCCATTGTCGTTGTCGCGCTCGGTGGCGACGTAGATCGCCGATGATCCGGGCTCGGCCCTGGTCACGTCTTCCGCATCCGGGCTGCCGGTTCCGCCCGGATAGCGCAGCGTCTTGCCGGCATCCCAGCCGCCGCCGACCTCGGGTGCCCAGGCCGTCCCATCAAAGACCAGGCGGTACAGCGTCGACGGTCCATTGCGCACGGCCCACAGCACGTTCGGCGCCGCAGGCTCGTAGAACAGGCCGCTCAGGTTACCGCCGAACACACCCGTGCCGTCGACCGTGGCGACCGTGTTCCGACCCGGCCACGGGTCCGCTGTCGGTGGATCGCCTGTGCAGCTGTTCGCCGCGTCCTTGGTGGAGCTCGCGGTCGGCGCGAACGCTCCGCTGCCGTTCGGGCAGCGTCCGTATGTGATCGGTGCATGGGTGGTCCACGCGAACGCGTCGATCGCCGCACCGCCTGCGTCGAACAGTCGGGCCGAGTCGGCGGCGCCGAGGCCAAATCCGAAGCTGCTCTCATCGAGGACGAGGTAGCCTCCGGCGGCCAGCGTCGTGCCCGCGGGGATCACGTACGCGTGCGTGTCGTCGGCATCCTTGAACGTCCAGCCGCCAACATCGACCGCGATCGGACCCGCGTTGAACAGCTCGACCCAGTCGCCCGGCGTGCCGCCGCTCGATTCGACCTCGTTGAGCTTGACCGCGACAGTGCAGTTGTTGGCGGTGCCCTTGGTCGCGCTCGTGGTGATGCGAAACGCACCGCCACCGTCGGGGCAGCGGCCGTACGTGGTGGGCGCGTGCGCGGTCCAGCTGAACGAGTCGACCGGCGCGTTGCTCGCGTCGAACAGCTGCGCCGAGTCCGCCGCGCCGAGGCCGAACCCGAAGCCTGCCTCGTCGAGCACCAGGAAGCCCGCCGCGGGGATCACGGTCCCCGCCGGGATCACGAACGCGGTGTGCGTGGGGTCGTTGTCGAGGAACCGCCAGCCAGACACGTCGGCGGGGTTCGTCCCCGCGTTGAACAGCTCGACCCAGTCGCCGGGCGTGCCGCCGCTCGACTCGACCTCGTTGAGCACGACGCGTACGACGTCGATGCACGAGCCGTTGCCGTTGCAGACCAGATCGGGTCCACACGTCGTGCCGGCGGGCAGCGGGTCGGTCCCGCACGCGCCGGTGCCGCTGTCGCAGGTGCCGTTCTCGACGGTGCAGGCGTCGACGGGAGTGCCGGCCGTACAGCGTGGAGCGCCGGGCTCGCAGGTGTCGCCCTGACAGGCGCCGTCGCCCGTGCACGCGTCGCCGTCGTCGCACGTTGCGCCGCCGGGCGCGCCGGTGCAGGCGCCCTCGCAGATCCGCTCGTTGCACTCGCAGTCGAGCCCTGGACCCGCGCCGATGTCGGCGCCGCTTGCGCCCGGTGCCTGGTCGGCCGTGCCACCGCGACGGTGCGGGACGCCCGGCGTGTGCGACGAGTGGGTCGAGACCTCGAGCTTGACGTACGGATCGCACTGCGAGCCCGTCGCGTGACAGACGAAGCGCTTGTGGGGCTTCGCTGGTGCGGCGCAGGTCAACCGCTGACCGGAAGCGTTGCAATCGAAGCTGGTCACGGCGCTGGTGGCGACGGCCTGCGTGTCTGGTTGCCCGCCGCATGCGGCGAGCAAGATGAACGCAACGTGGAGCGCTGTTCTCTTCACGGTCGTCGCCTTTCAGTGGAAGCATCGAGTGTCCGTCGGTCGGGGTCGGGTTGTCACCAGGGCATGGCAACTTCGATCCGATCCACGCCGTTTCGGCCTGCGAGATCGGCAGGCGCGCCGATTCGGCGACCCCGACGATCCGCCGTGCGATGTCTCGCAATGGACGCGATGGGAGCCGGTGACCCACGCGCATGGCGACGAGCAAAATGCGATGGCGGATCGCTATGGCTTCGCCAGGTATGCGCTGCGCGACGGCAAGGGCGCGGTGTTCACAGATGGCGAGGATCTCGGCGGCTCGTATCCGTGGATCGATCGCGATGGGGACAATCTGTTCTTCACCCAGCTGTCGTCGACGGTCTACTACGACGATGCCGGCGTGCTCGAGCGTCGCTACGCCGATCAATGCGTGCCGGCCGCCGCCTGTGTGCTCCCCGTGGTCCCCGCAGATCTGTCCGACGCCGTCGAGAACGACGAGCAGTTTCGCGGCTTCTCGTTCGCCGGACTGTGGAGCCGAGGCAAGGTGGTCCAGCTCGACAATCTCGCCAACAACACCGATTACGGGCTCGGCCGCGGCGAGGCCGAGCACCGCCTGCTCACCCTCTACAGCGGACCGACCACGGACGTGCGCGTCGGGACCGGGCGCGACAACGGCGGCGACGACCGGCCGCCCGGCGCGGCCGAGAACACCTCGTTCATCGACTCGTGGGAGAATCTGTTCAATCATGACCCCGAGGCGCGTCCGACGACGGTTCGCGACGTGGTCTGGATCCTCAACACCGGCAAGGCCTCGGTCGAAGTCGCGTTCGACGACTACCTTGACGTCGACGGCGTCATCGTCTCGGAGATGACCGGAGCCACGTCGAAGGTGCGTCCCTGGTCGACCACCAACCAGCCAACCTACCTCGACGGCTTCGTTCAGACCGGGCCACACCGGGCCAGCTACGGCGGCGTCCCCGAGATCGGCAACGCCGCGACGTCGCTGCGATGGTCGGTGCCTGCCTCCGGCATCGTCGAGAACGGCGGACGGATCGAGCCCGTTGCGCTCGGCGGTCTCGTCGGCAAGGGCCTGTTTCTCCACGGGGCCGGTCAGGCACTGAGCTACGCGATGCCCGCGCAGGGATCGGTGCCGGAGGCATGGACGATCGCCATGCTCATCGATCCGCGGGTGCCCGACGACGGCGTGACTCGCGGGCTGCTCAGCTTTCCCGATGGTACCGAGGTCGGACTGATCGGCCTGAGCCAGCTCCGCTACCGGCGCGGCAACTTCACAAGGCTGGTATCGATCGCCGCCCACCCGCTGGTCCAGGGACAGTGGAACCACCTGGCGTGGGTCGTGCGCGACGGGGGCCACCGCGCGGACCTCTATCGCGACGGCTATCTGTTCTCGAGCTGGACAAATGCCAACCAGACGTTGTTGGAATGTTCACGGCCGGAACGTTTCGCGTCGGCAGGGTCACCGGGCTCGATTCGATGCGGGCCTGGATCGATGAGGTGAAGGTGTTCGCTCGCGATCCCGGCTACGAGGTCGTGTGCAATCTCGGCCACGGCACCTTGGTCCGCCTCGACTCCAACGCCGATCCGGTGTGGTGGCCGCTGGCCGGCCGCTACAACACCCACGCTGTGTTGCGAACGCTCCTCGGCACCGGCGCCAACACCCGCTATGTGTGCCTGCACGACTACGGCAATCCCGAGTCGCCTTTGCTCGAGCATCTACCGCTCGACGGCACGTCGGTCCGGGCCGGCCTGGTCTTCCCCGAGGGACCCTTGCACGCCGGACAGCCTCGCCCGGCGGGCTCCGATAGCAACCGGTTCTGTCTGGGTTGCCACACGACGGGGCAACCGCCAGAGCTCGGGCCCGAGGCGCTGCTCTACGACCCGTCGATATCCGCCCAGGACGATCCGCGCCGCCAGCCCATGCAGACGCCGCCGCGCATCTTCGGCAACGTGCCGATGAGCTACTTCAGCACCGGCAATGCCGTGCTCGACGCGCCGGCGGACGGCCTGCCGGTCGATCCGTTCGTCATCCCCTGACCGCGCGAGCAAGCCTCGCCGGCGCGCGATCGATTCGACGATCCGCCAGAATTGCGCGCTCGCCGCCAGGGATGCGGCCGGCGAGAGCGTTGTTGAAAGGGGCGCGCGCCTTGACGAAGTCTCCGCCGATGAGCTCGAAATCAGCGATCAGTCCCGCGCCAGCGCCTCGAGCGCTGCGAGGTCGCCCCGCTCCATCGCGGCCTCGATCTCGAGCCCGAGGCGATCGCGGCCGAGCGTGACCACCGCCCGCACCCGACCGCCGTCGCGATACACCACGTGGGCGTCGCGCGCGTCGAGATCGCCGTGGACCTCGGGCGGATCGAACCGCTCGGCGTGGCCGACGTAGTTCAGCGTCACATCGTGGTGCTGGCTCCAGAAGAACGGCACGTCGCGGCGCCCGCCGCGGCCGAGCATCGACCGCGCGACCGCCTGTCCGTGGCGGATCGCGACCTGCCAGTGCTCGATCCGGACCGCCGCGCCGTCCCACGGGTAGCGCGCGATGTCGCCGGCCGCCCACACGCCGGGCGCCGCGCGGAGCTCGGCGTCGACCACCACGCCGCGATCGATCGCGAGGCCCGCCGCCGTCGCCAGCTCCGTGCGCGGCTTGACCCCGACGCCCATCACCACGACGGCGGCGCGCAGCGCGGTGCCATCGTCGAGCGACACCTCACCGGCGGTGATCCGCACCGGCTTGCGTCCGAGCCGGAACGCGACGCCCTTCGCCTCGTGGACCCGGCGCACGAACCCTCCGACCTCGTCGCCGAGCACCCGCGCGAGCGGCACCGACTCGGGGCCGACCACGGTGACGTCGGCACCGCGCGCGCGCAGCGACGCCGCGGCTTCGAGCCCGATGAAGCTCGCGCCGATGATCACGACCGGGGTGCCGGCCAGGGCCGCGCCGCCGATCGCGCGACTGTCTGCCAGTGTTCTCAGGGTGTGCACGTGGGGCAGCTCGGCGCCCTCGATCGGCAGCCGGATCGGCTCGGCGCCGGTGGCCAGCAGCAGCGCGTCCCATCCGAGCTCGCGGTCTGCGGTGCGCACGGTGCGGCCCCGGGTGTCGATCGCGGTCGCCGGGCCGCTGACCAGCGTCACGTCGAGCTCGGCGAGCGCCGCGGTGGTCTGCAGATACGCCCAGTCCTCGGGTGCAGCGCCGGCGAGGAAGTCCTTCGAGAGGTTCGGGCGATCGACCGGATCGGAGCCCTCGGCATGAACGATCGCGATCGCGCCGCGATGGCCCTCGGCCCGCAGCGCCTTCGCGCACGCGACCCCGGCCGCGCCACCGCCGACGATCACGACCTGGCGCGGGCCACCCGGATCGGCCGGCGCGGGCGCCTCGCGCTTGGCGCCGACCCGGATCCGACCCCCTTCGAGCACGACGTCCCAGCACGCGATCGCCGCGAGCGCCGGGCCATGCGCGCGCCCGGTCGCGAGGTCGAAGCACGCGTGATGCCACGGGCAATGGATCGCGCCGCCGTGGACGATTCCCTCGGCGAGCGGGCCGCCGTAGTGCGAGCAGGTGGCACCCAGTGCGTGCACCTGTGCGCCGGAGCGCACCAGCACCACCGCCTCGCCGCCGGCGTGGCCGAGCAGCGGCGCGCCCTCGCGCAGCTCGTTGTCGGCGATGCTCTGGCTCAGATCTGGTCCAGACAGCTCTGCTTGCGATCCCATGTCGTTGTCCTCGAGACCGAGCTTACGGCGCTGCGAAATGCTGGTGGTACAGGTTCGACACAGTCATTGGGCTATTTCCTTTCCACGGTGAACAGGACCTTGGCAACCGTGCCGGCGGCGCTGCCCTGTCTCGTGCGCAGCGCGCGAGGTGCACCCACCGCGTCGACGACCGCGTAGCACTCGTGGCCGTCGCGCAGCGCGTCGCGGATGGGTCTGCGGGTCATGAGAGCGCGACACGCAGGTCTCGTGCCGGCGGTCAGACGGATCGCATCTTCGATTTCCGGACAAGCGGTACGTACACCATGTCTGGATTTCGATAGTTGCCGCTTGTGCTTGCGTGCCACAGTTGGCTGTCGGCGACGCATTGTCTCCGCCCGTCCGTGGATAGGGGCGTGAGTTGTGTCTGGTACGCGAATCGGCTGAGTGGCCAGGGTGGGGCAACCTCCTGACGCGCACGAGAGCGCCGCACACGTCCTCGCTCCACAGGGAGAACCCCATGACAGCTCATCGAATCCTGCCAGCGCGCAAAGCACGGACTGTTCTCGCCGCGATCGCCGCGATCGGAGTGGCGGCGTGCACGGATGGCGCCTCCGCTCCACCGACCACGGGTTCCGAGGGCGTGGCGCTCGCCGGATCGGAGCCAGCCGCAGCGCCGGCCGCCGGCGACTGCAGCAACCTCGTGGCCCCGCCCGGCGCGGCTGGTCCTGGTCCGGCGGGATATACCTGGTGTACGAGCGAAGGCGGCGGCTGTAGCTTCACCCAGACCGTGGACGTGGCGTTCGGCGCCGGCGGTGGCTTCGCCTACAAGGATGGCGTCACCGGGACCGTCACCTTCAATGTGGCCAGCTTCGGCGTCGATCCGGCCGTCAACGTCGTGAAGGCCGGATACTACAGGATCTCCGGCGGCCCTCCCGGTTACACCAGATGTGCCGACGAGGGCGGCACGTGTACGTTCGGCCGGACCGTGGACGTGGCCTACGGGGCACACGGCCTGTTCAACTACCGATGCGGCGTGACCGGCGCCGTCACCGTGAGCAATGCCGCCTTCGGGGATCCGATCTTCCTGGCCGCGAAGGCCGGGTACTTCAGAAACGCCGGCGGCCCCGTCGGATACACCTGGTGCGCGGACGAGGGAAGCACCTGTAGCTTCACCGTGGCCACGGACGTCGCCTACGGGGCGAACGGCCTGTTCAATACCAGGACCGGCGTCACCGGCACGGTCACCGCCAACAATGCCACCTTTGGCGACCCGATCGCCAACGTCGCAAAAGCTGCCTACTACCGGACCTCCGCAAACCGCACGGGACCCGCCGGATACACCTGGTGCGCCGACGAGAGCGGGAGTTGCTCGTTCACGCGCGCCGTGGACGTGGCGTACGGAGCGAACGGCATCTTCAACTACAAATACGGCGTCACGGGAACCGTCTCGTTCAACAACCCCGGGTTCGGTGATCCGCTGCCCGATGTCGCGAAGGCCGGCTACTACCGGACCGCCGCCGCCGCGACCGGCGGCTGGACCGCCCAGTGGATCTGGCAGCCCGAGGACCACCCGGCCAACACCTGGCTCCGCCTGCGCAAGAAGGTCACGCTGTCGGCGAAGCCGACCAGCGCAGCCGTGCGTATGGCGGCCGAGAACAAGTACTGGCTGTACGTCAACGGTCAGCTGGTGGCCCCCGATGGCGGGCTCGACCTGCGCCCCGATCTGACGAACACGTACTACGACTCGCTGGACATCGCTCCGTACCTGACCGCCGGCGACAACGTGATCGCAGCGCTGGTCTGGTACAAGGGGGGCGTCGCGGGCTATTCGCAGCAGATGAAGAGCGAGGCCGGCTTTCTGTTCGAGGCCGCGGTCGCGGGGGCCACGCCTGCGAAGATCGTCTCGGACAGCACCTGGAAGGTGTGGATCCACCCTTCGTTCGCCAGGACCGCGCAACACATCGAGGCACAGGACTACAAGTGGATCCAGTACCCGGTCAGCTACGACGCGCGCAACGATCCGGGCGACTGGACGGCGGTCGCGTTCAACGACGGCGACTGGCCGGCCGCCACCCAGAAGGGGACTCCACCCTCGGCTCCGTGGAACGCGCTGGTCAACCGGACGATCCCGATGCTGAAGAACGCCGGGCTGGTGCCGTACACCAACCAGGCGAGCCTCCCCAGGTCGGTGACCGCCAGCACCGCGTTCACCGGCGACATCGGCGCCAACATTCAGGCGAATGCGTATCTGAAGGTCAACGCGCCGGCCGGGGTTGTGATCACCATCCGGATGAACCAATGGTATCAGGAGCAGTTCATCACCAAGGCGGGCGTGCAGGAGTACACGACCTACCAGTGGCAAAACACCAGCGGCCAGCCGTGGTCCAGGCACAGCGTCGAGTACGCGTTCAGCAACGTCAGCGGTCCGGTACAGATCCTGGATCTCAGGTACCGGCCGCTGGGCTACAATACCGAGTTCGTCGGTTCGTTCACCAGCAACAACCCGCGGCTGAACACGCTGTGGACCAAGAGCCGCAACACCTCCTACGTGTGCATGCGCGACCAGTTCTACGACTGCCCGGATCGCGAGCGCGGCCAGTGGTGGGGCGATGTGTCGGAGCAGATCCTGTACTCGTTCTACCTCTATGACGACAAGGCTTCGCTGCTGGCCAAGAAGGGGTTCCGCGAGCTGCTCAATACCCAGAAGTCCGATGGATCGCTGTACACCACCGCGCCGGGCACGGTGTTCCATCTCCCCGATCAGAACATGGCAGCGGTCAACGCCCTCGGCCAGTACTACCTCTACACCGGAGACAGCGCGCTGGTCACCGAGTTGTACCCGAAGGTCGCGGCCTTCCTCAAGCAGTACGTCGCGTCGACCCGGAACAGCGACGGCATGCTGGTCCTGCAGAGCGGCGTGTGGAACTGGATCGACTGGGGGTCCAACCTCGATATCCAGACCGGGAGCGCGAACACGGTCGTCAACGGCCTGTTCGTCCGGCTCCTGGAGACCGCCAAGGTGCTGGCGCAGGTCAGCGGCGCCGGCTCGGATGTGGCGTTCTACCAGAGCCAGGAAGATGCGGTGAAGAGCCATTTCAATCAGTACTTCTGGCGGGCAGCCTCCAGCTCGTACGTGTTCGGCCTCCTCAATGGAGCGCAGTCCGCGACGATCGACGACCGGTCCAACGCCTGGGCGGTGCTCGCCGGAGCTCCGGATGCTTCGCGGCTGCCCGGTGTGCTCAACGTGCTGACTGGCCAGTTCAATGCGAGTCCGTACCAGGAGCGATACATCGAGGAGGCGATGTTCCAGATGGGGAACGATAGCGAGGCCCTCGCCCGGATGCTGAGGTACTACCAGTCGGACATCGATTCGTGGTCGCAGACGATGTGGGAGCGGTCCGGGGGCGCGATCGACTCCAACAACCACGCCTGGGCGGCGAGTCCGACGTACCTGCTGGGGGCGTTCGTGGCCGGGGTCAGGCCCACGGCGCCGGGATGGACGTCGTATCAGGTCACACCGCTCCTGGGGACGCTGACCTCGGTGTCCGCCACCGTGCCGTCCGTGCGGGGCTCGATCACCGTGAGCCACACCCTGTCGGCCACCAGCTACACGCTGGCGCTGATCTCGCCTGCGGGGACCCAGGCGCTGGTGGGCATCCCCAGGAAGCGCGCCTGGACGTCGGTCACCGCCAACGGAGCCACCGTCTGGACCCAGGCTGGCTTCGCGAGCGGGGTCACCGGCATCTCCGCGGGCGGTACCGACAGCCAGTACATCAAGTTCAACGTCGCTCCAGGGACGTGGCAGTTCGCGGCGCGGTGACCTCGCTCGGAGATACCGCACGTTCCCGCCGGCCGATCTTCGGCACATCTCGGCGGCGCATCGACGCCGGTGCCGTTCAACGCGGCGTGCTGAGCCACTTCACGATGGCTGGATCTCGGTGGTCGAAGAAGCTGCTGGTCCTGGTGTCGAGCGCGACGATCGAGGCCATCTCGGCGTCGTCGAGCTCGAAGTCGAACACCGCGAGGTTCTCGGTCATGCGGTCCTGGCGAACGGACTTCGGAATCACGACGACGCCCCGCTGAACGAGCCACCGCAAGATCACCTGCGCGACGCTCTTGCCGTGCTTCGCGGCGATGGAGCGGAGCAGCTCGTTCTTGAAGATGTCGTGCTTGCCTTCCGCGAAGGGCGCCCACGCCTCGATCTGTACGCCGTTGTCCTCGAGGAATGCCTGCGTCGCGATCTGCTGGTTGAACGGGTGCGTCTCGATCTGGTTCACCGCAGGCGCGATCTCGTTGTGGACGATCAGGTCCATCACGCGGTCGGGGTGGAAGTTGCTGACCCCGATGGCGCGGATGCGGCCTTCACGGTGAAGCTCCTGCATCGCGCGCCAGGAGCCGTGCACGTCACCGTAGGGCTGATGGATCAAGTAGAGGTCGAGGAAGTCGAGGCCGAGCAGCTTCATCGAGCGGTCGAAGGCCGCCTTCGTCTTCCCGTGGCCGGTGTCCGAGACCCACAGCTTCGTCGTGACGAAGAGCTCGTCGCGCGCGAGCCCGCTCTTGCGCAGCGCGTTCCCGACCGCAGCCTCGTTCTGATACGAGGCCGCGGTGTCGATGAGCCGGTAGCCGACGCGGAGCGCGTCCTCGACGGCGCGCTCGCACTCCGCGAGGTCGGTCACCTGGAACACACCGAATCCGAGGACGGGCATCTTCACCCCGTTGTTCAGGGTCACATGCTTCCCGGTCGCCTTGTCCTGCCGCTCGTTCTTCTCGCTCATGCTTGCAAGGTATGCCCGATCCGTCGACCGCAAAACAGGCATGATCTGCATGCGGTGTTTAGAAAAACTTCACGTCGCGACGCCCACCCGGTCAGCCTTCACCTTGTCGCGGGCGATCTCGACGAACGCCTTGAGCGCCGGCGAGACCTGCGACCGCTTCGGGAAGTACAAGTACAGTCCGGGCACCTGGGGTGTGTAAGGCTCGAGGACGACGCGCAGACGCCCGGACGTGAGGTCGCTCTCGACGCGACTCTCGAGCGAGTAGAACAGTCCCACGCCCGCGACCGCCATCGCGCGCATCAGCTCGGCATCGTTGGTCGTCACCGGCCCGCGAACCGGAACGCGGAAGGTCTTCTTGCCACGCTCGAGCTCCCACGCCCATGGCTCTCCGCTGGGCGCCCGGCGGACGCAGATGCAGTCGTGATGGAGGAGATCCTGGGGCTTCTGCGGCACCCCCTTTCGCTCGAAGTACGACGGCGCGCCGACCACCACCAGGCGCGTCGGGCCCGAAAGCCGGACATGGATCATGTCGCGATCGATCGCCTCGATGAGCCGCATGCCGGCGTCGAACTCGCCGGCCACGGTGTTCACGAGGCGGTCGTCGACATGGACCTCCAGCTCGACCTTGGGGTAGCGCGCGATGAAGCGCGGGAGCAGGTCCGCGAGGACCAGCGAGACCGATGCGCTGGGTACGGTGAGGCGTACGCGGCCCGTCACTTCGCCTCGCTTGGCCCGCACGGTCTTCAGGGATTCGAGCGCTTGATCGACGGCGGGCCCCGCGTTGTCGAGCAGCCGGTGGCCGGCGTCGGTCAACGCGACGCTCCGCGATGTGCGCGTCAGCAGCGTGACCTCGAGCCGCTCCTCGAGCTGGCGGACCGACTGGCTGAGCGCTGATGTCGACACACCGAGGTCTCGCGCCGCCGCCGCGTAGCTGAGGCGCCGCGCGACGACGATGAAGGCGTTGAGTGCGTTGAGCGGTGTGAAGGCCATCGTGAAGATTTTCTACACGGAAGCCCAGACCGCGTCACGCTGACATCGGGTGGAAGATGGCCGGGGACCTCAACGGAGACGGCGTGCCTGATCTGATCAGCGCGGTCTACCTGGGCCCGCCGGGCGGAGGACAGCCGAGCGGGCTGCGCATCGATACGGCACTGTCGTCCGGTCCGAGCAGCTGGGGGCTGGTGTCACAGGACGTGGCGCCGGACGATCCGGGCAACGACGTGGCGGGCTGGATGGTCGCCGGCGACGTCAACGGCGACGGACGGGCGGATCTGGTGCATGTCGTCGACCTCGGCGAACGCAAGGGCCAGCCGAGCGGGTTGCGCATCGATACGGCGCTGTCGTCAGGTCCCGGCACCTGGACCCTCGTCTCGCGGGATGTCGCCCTGGACCACGTTCCGGGCAGTACGGCTGGCTGGATCGCTGGCGGAGATCTCAACGCGGACGGTCGCGCCGATCTGTTCGAGACCGTCGCGCTGCCACCGGGCGGGGACGGAAGGCCCACCGGGTTCCGGATCCACACGGCGCTGTCGACCGGCCCCGGCACCTGGACGCTCGGTTCCAGGGACATCACATCGCCGTTCCCGCCGGAGAACCTGCGCGCCTGGAAGCCGGCGAGGTTGAACCGCGACCTGATCCCGGACTTCGTCAATATCGGTTCCGCGAACTCGTCGAATCCCAACCAGGTCCGAGTATTCCGGCTCGTGTCGACCGCACCTGCCACGTGGGCCCTGCAGATCTCCGATCTGGATCCCGGCGCGGGCGGCCAGAACCTTTCCGCCTGGAAGATCCCCGACGTCAACGGCGACAACTTTTCGGATCTGGTGAACCCGATCTTCCTCGGGTCGGGAGCCGGGGTCCGCGTCCGGACCGCGCTGTTCGCCAGCGCCTTCGGCCTGGGCTACGCGCTGACGGCTCAAAACCTCGGTACGAGCAACACCATCGATGACACAGCGAACTGGCAGGTGATGGACGTCAACGGCGATCACCTCGCCGATCTGGTGAGTGTGATCGACCTCGGGCAGAACGAGCCGCCACTGCCGAGTGGGCTTCGCGTGCAGACGCTGCTCGCGCGCGGGCACGGCCAGTGGACGCTCGATTCGCAGGACGTCGAACGCCGCGACAGTCTCGATCATTCGGCGCGCTGGAAGGTCGCCCGGCCGATCGCGCCGTGACCGTCCGCGTTCAGTCGCTGGTGCCCCGCACGAGGCGGCCACGGTGGAGGCGGGCGAGAAAGCTGCAGAGGACGAGCTCGTGCTCGAGGGGGTGCGTGCGGGCGAGGCGATTGATGGAGAGGTGCACCTGACTGCGGGCGTGCTCGGCGATCGACCGGGTGAGCTGGCCAGCGGCCTCACGGCGGCGGAGCTCGTCGACCACGGGGCGCAGGGTGGCGGAGCGGCGCGCGCAGACCGCGAGGGCGGCGGCGAGCGGGTGCGTGGTGTCGCCGGTGCGATCGAGCAGGCGCTCGAGCGACGCGCGCTCGACGCGGAAGCGATCGCCGATCGCACGCAGAACCGCGGAGTCGACGCGCAGGCGGCGCTGGAGGTCGTCGCGCACGCTGGCGGCGAGCCGATGCTTGTCGACGCGCGACAGGCCGAGGTCGTCGATCAGCTGGTCGAGGCCGCGCAGGGCGAGGTGCCAGCGCGCGGATTCGTCGACGGCGACCGCGTGGTCGGTGATCCAGGCGAGCGCGGCAGCGCTGTCGGCATGGAAGATCTGCTCGGCGAGCTCGATGCTGTTGGGGCCGCCGTGGCGGTCGACCTCGCGTTCGTAGGTGTCGAGCTGCAGGCGGGCGATACGGCCACCGGCGAACGCGGCGGCCGCCGCCGCGCGCAGCGCGGGCAGCACGGCGCCGAGCAGGGCGTCGGGCGCGCCGTGGAAGCGCAGCCGCAGGTGGAAGTCGGGATCGTGGTAGCGGAGGAAGAACCAGCGGCGGATGGTGCCGGCGGCCTCGGCCTCGGCGACGACCGAGCGCACGACCGTGCGCAGGAGATCATCGGCGGCCATCGGAGTCGTGTAGAGCTTGCAGTACAGCCACGATGAGCCGGGCGGCATCCGGCGCGGGAAGTCGCGCGGCAGCGGCGGGGGGAGCGGACGCGCGGGTGGGGCGGCACCGCGCACGAACGGAATCACGAGCTCGTGGCTGTACCGGCCTTCGGGGCCGCGCGCGACGAGGGCGTCGGGCGGCGGGAACGGCTCGCGCAGCACGACGGCGTCGCGCGTGCGGCACAGCGCCACCAGCTCGTCGACGGCCAGCGGGTTGTCGAGGTCGAGCGCCAGCTCGTGGTCGTGTTCGGCGAGATCGACCCAGCGCGGCAGGGCGAGCTCGTCGCGCAGGCGCTGCACAGCGACGAAGCGGGCGGAGCCGTCGAGCCGGGCGAGCGCCGCGAGGCGGTCGCGGCCGAGGCGCCAGCGCGCGCGGCACAGGACGAGGCGACCTGAGGTGACCCGCGGCAGCCGCATGGCACGCTCGAGCACGCCCCACGAGAACGACAGCGGGCCGGTGGTCCCCTGGTACTGCAGCGCGCCGAGGAGACGGTACACGGCGGGGTGGCGCAGGTCGTCGTGGTTGTGGGCGCTCGTCACGCGCGGCAGCACCTCGCGGGCCAGGCGGCGCGACCGCAGGACGAGGCGTCCGTCGACGAGCGAGAGCCGCAAGTCCGCCGGATCGATGCCGCCGTCGGACGGCCCGATCGGGTGCGCGCCGACGGCGATGTGGTGCGCGCGGAGTCGCGGCCGCCGCATCACGTTGCCGTCGCGGCCCTCGGGGAGGAACACGACCTCGGCGTGGATGGCGTCGGGGCGCAGCGCCTCCTCGGCCCGCAGGTGGGCGGCGACGTGCGCGGCCAGGACCGGGTCACCGTGGCAGAACCGGCCGAGCAGCGTCGCGCCCGAGGGGCCGTGGACGGCAGCGAGGTGCACACCGAACTGGCCGGCGGCCAGCGCCTCCTCGGAGTCGGCGGCGAGTGATGCGAGCACGGCGAACGCGTCGGGCAGCGGGCGCTGCGCGTCGCTGGCGAGCTGCGCGATGTCATCGTCGCCGAGCTCGAGGCAAGCCGCGTCTCCGGGGCGCGCCGCGCGCAGCGCGTCGTGTAGCCGTTCGAGCAGGTGCGCATCGCGCGGGCCGAACTCCGCGGCCGGCTCGTCGTCGGCGAATGCGAGGCCGCGAAGCAGCGGCGCGCGGGCGGCCGGACCGCGGGCGGGCGGGACCGGGATGCCGTGGTCCGCGTCGACGGCCTCGATCAGCGGGACCTCCTCGTCGCCGTGGCGGGCGGCGAAGGCGGCGGTGAACGCGGCGAGCGGGTCGCGTGCCGGGGCGACGCGGCGGAGCAGCTCGGCGCCGCGCAGCAGCTCGTCGAGCACGCGGGGGCCGAGCGCGGCGGCGGGCGAGCTCTTGTGCAGATCGACCTGGACGACCTGCGCGCGCCGCGCGTGCGCCGCGCGCGCTTCGAGGCCGTGGGCGAGCATCCGGAACAGCTTCTCGTCGGTCTGCGCGACGCGGCCGAGCACCCGGGCGCGCCGGTCGGACGAGAGGGTGCCGCCGGTGGCCCTGGCGAGGGCGGCGGCATGGGCGATGCGCTCGGGCAGGTCGGCGATCGGTCCGGCGATCGCGCGCCACGCGTCGGGCTCGCTGCCGGGGCGCTCCACTGCGAGCGCGCAGAGGCCGCGGGCGGTCGCTTCGAGCTCGGTGATCCAGGCGGTCAGCTCGGGCACCGCGGCAGCGGCTGCGTCCCCGGCGCGGCGGCGCAGCGCAGCGAGCAGCGAAGCGAGGGCATCATCATCGGTCACCGAGGGGGCCGGGACGACGTCGGGGCCGAGCGCGGGGTGCTGGCCGAGGGCGTGGACGAGCGCGGCGACGTACGCGGCGTCGAGCCGGGCGTGCTTGCGAGCGGTCGTGCGCGGCTCGAGGCGCAGGCGGGTATCCGCGGCAACGCGGCCGACCGAGACGCCGGCGAACAGGCCGAACGGCGTCGCTCGTGCGGCCATGCGCGCGAAGTAGCGGAACAACGCGCGCGCGACCTTGGCGCCGCGATCGGCGTCGGGCCGCTCCAGCCACAGCGTCAGGCTCTCGTCGAGGCTGGGCGAGGCGATGACGATGGCCTCGCGCACCTCGGGCCGCATCGCCAGCTCGCGCAGCCGGTCGCGCAGCCGCGCGCGATCCGCGACAAGCGCAGCCTCGAGATCCGCCGGCGCGTCACGCGCGGTCGCTGCCGATGCGAGCTGAGCGCCGAGCGCCACCAGCTCGTCGAACGCCAGGAGTGGAGTCCGCAGCACGACGAACCCCGCCGCGGTGAACGCCGACCCGGCGCCGTCAGCCATGCGCAGGCTCGAGGTCCCCCGGCGAGGACATCGTGCCGTGTACCTATACTCCCCGCGTGAAGCCGCCGAAGCGTTGCGGGTTGGTGTTGTGATCGCCCTGGACCTTCGGGCCGATCCTGATCAGGTCCTCGACGTCCTCGGCGGTCAGCTCCTGATTGATGAAAACCTGCTGGTCCTCCGAGAGCGCGCCGGGATTGAGTACGCTGGCCTGGTGAAGGCGTTCGACGTTCGACATTAGTGTGTATACTATGCGTATGTGTGTGGCCCGGCAAGACGATAAGTGGTTTCCTGGCCTCGATACCGTAGTACAACACCGGTACATCGCTGGTACAGTACCGGTACGACTCAGAGAATTCCAGGAGATAGCGTGATATGGAGACCTCGGTCTCGAGTGCCGAGCCGCCGATCGCGCTCGTCAGCATGCCCTGGATGTCAGCCGGCATCCCGTCGATCCAGCTGGCGACGCTCGCCGCCGCGCTGCACGGCGATGGCATTGCCTGCGAGCTGCACGAGCTCTTCCTCGACTACGCGGCCTGTGTCGGCCTGGGCCTCTACAAGGCCGTGAGTAATGCTGGTGGCTTCGTCGAAGAATGGATATTTGCAAAGCACTACTTCAGCGCCGAGACCGGGGATTCGCTGCAGGAGTTCCGGGAGCATCGGCCGCAGATCGGCCTCGGGAGGCCGCCGGTCGAGGAGTTGCTGCTCGACGCGCTCGTCTCGACCACCGGCAAGTTCCTGGACGATGTCGCCGCTCGCGAAGATTGGAGTCGCTACGACATTGTCGGGTTCTCGCTCACGATCTCGCAGACAGCGCCTTCCATGGCGCTGGCGCGCTGGCTGAAGCAGCGGCATCCCGATCTCAAGATCGTGTTCGGCGGGTCCGCCTGTGCCGGTGCGATGGGGCCAGCGATCTTGCGCATCTGTCCGTACGTCGACGTCATCGTGGGCGGCGACGGGGAGCCGGTGTTCGCGCCGCTCATTCACAAGCTGCGGCGAGGCGAGCAGCTGGACGGCATCGCCGCCATCACCTGGCGTCCGTCGGCGGGGGAGATCGCCACGAACCCTGGCGTCCGGCTACTCGAGACCCGGCCCCCGCGACCGCCGCTCAGCTTCGACGGCTACTTCGCGCGGCTCACGCGACTCGGCCTCCGGGAGCAGGTCGACGTGTGGCTGCCGTTCGAGAGCAGTCGCGGCTGCTGGTACGGCGAGAAGAATCAGTGCACGTTCTGCGGGCTCCACGAGATCATGTCATATCGCAGCTGGACATGGGAGTCGGTGCTGGGCGAGCTGGAAGCCTGGGAGCAGCGGTATGGCGTTCGCCAGTTCTTCTCGGTCGATCTCATCATGCCGCGCGAGTATCTATCGACCTTGCTACCCGAGGTCGTGCGCCGCGGCCACCAGTGGTCGATGTTCTACGCGATCAAGGCCAACATGAAGCGCGCCGAGGTCGAGACCCTGGCCGCCGGAGGCGTGCGGTGGATTCAGCCCGGGATCGAGAGCCTCGACGGGGCGACGCTCAAGCTCATGCAAAAGGGGGTGGCTCCGCTGCAGAACATTCAACTCCTGAAGTGGTGCGAAGAGCTGGGGATCCGCGTCACCTGGAACATCATCATCGGAATCCCGGGAGAGCCGGACGCCGCATATGCCGAGATGGCGGAGCTCGCCAGGGCGCTGTATCACCTGCCGCCTCCCACAGGAGTCGCCCCGTTCGAGCTCCACCGCTTCAGCCCGCTGTTCGAGCATCCGGACGAGTTTGCGATCGAGCGACAGGGTGCGCATCCGCTCTACAAATACATCTATCCGGTTGCGAAACGAGATCTCGACGATCTCGTCTATCGTCATGACTACAGACGCCTGGCTCAGGGGCTCACGCCGGCAGATCCGGCGCGGCTGCACGAGGCCGTCGCCGCATGGTACGATGCCAGGGACCGCGCAGCCTCGCTCACGTTCGTGATGAGACCGGACGAGACCGCGGAGATCGTGGATCACAGATCTCCGCAGTCGACGTCGCACACGCTGAGCCGCGGCGAGGCACTGTTGTACCAGTGCATGGACGCAGCCGTATCCGAGCGCACGCTGGTGGCCTCGTTTGCCGCCAGATTCCCCGAGGCGATGGCAGCGTGCGCGGAGCACGGCGGCGTCGAGCCGCTGCTCGAGCGGTGGGTTCGCGCCGGGCTCGTCGTCAGGAGCGACGGAAAGGTCCTGGCGCTCGCGGTGAACGCTGCCGCGGCGAGCGAGCACATGCAGCGGCGAGCCGCGAGCCTGCGCGCGCCTGCGACCCAGCAGGACAGTGCCGAGGGCCGTCCACGGCGACTCCCGGTCGTCGGCCGAGAACCGATTCGCGAGGCTGCGCAGCGCGATGGCAAGAGAGGTTGAGGTACTCGGTTGAGGGCTGGCCGACCCCAACATTCCGCCACTCCGCTGCTGCACCGCGGCTCGAGGGTACTTCCGGAACCGTCCAACGAGATGCCGTCTTTAGCCTGCGGCCATCTGGGTCGACGCAGGTGACCTCTGGGTCAATCTTGCCGGTCGCGGATCGCCCTTCGGATCTGGCGAAGGATCGCTGGGCTTGCCGACGCGCTCGCCACCCTCGTGCTCGACCACCGCGCCAGCCTACGTGCGCAACGACCGCGCCGTCGCGACCGGGGCCTGCACCACCTGCCGCGTCCAGCGCTCGAGAATGAGCGCGGCGACGAGCGTCGGAATGCACGCGACCGGGATCGCAGCGGTGAACCCGAAGAACGTGCCAAGGCCCGCCACCAGCCCGAGGGCGGGGAGCGCGAGCAGCACCGCCCGCCAGCGCGGGGACCTCCTCGCGGTGAACTCGGCCAGCGTGCCGAGCAAGCCGCCGACTACCACGGCCGGGATGCCGCCGTACAGCACGACGAGCAGCATCATGCCCGCGTCATGCCCGGCAACGATGCCGATCGCGATGACAAGGAGGTTCGCGAGCCCCAGCGCGATTCCTTTGATGGCTGCCGGAGGCTCTCTCTTGATGTCCTCGGTGGCTGCGGCCAGGGTTCTCGGGATGCGCGCCATCTCCAGTCGAGCGTAGCCCATCTGGGCCGGTGAACGGGACCCGCCCCGGAAGTTGCGTCCGGAGCCCTTCAGCCCGGCAAGAAGCGGCAGACCGCGGCGCTGTTTCGATCCGTCGTCGACCGCTGGTTGTCGGGCGCTCGTCGTCGACCGCCTCCCGTTGGGCTCCTCCTGGGTGTAGGGGAGAACGGAGCGCTGGTTCGGGTAACATGGAGACAGGGTGAGGTGACAAATGAGGGAAAGGTACTCGCGGGGCCAGCAGGACAGGGGGACTGCTGCGGCGCATCCGACGTCGGGGGCGAGCCCGGGCAAGCGGACGTTGGCCGAGCGGTTGCCGGTGCAATTCGTCGCACAGGCCCCCGCAGCGATCGGCGGTGATGCAGGTATTCATGCGATTGCGGAACGCGGCACGGCGGGCAGTGGTGGCTCGCTGCCGTACCTCGACCGCATCCAGCGCTCGTTCGGCGGTCATGATGTGAGCGGTGTGCGAGCGCATGTCGGCGGCGCGGCGACCGACGCCGCCGATCAGATGGGCGCGGTTGCGTATGCATCGG
>Ga0307515_10002656_pt1 | contig 38300 bp, 30 predicted proteins | sample 17_EM_MG_FD_194513 | JGI IMG/M metagenome (GOLD analysis project Ga0307515, IMG submission 194513) | Populus trichocarpa ectomycorrhiza microbial communities from riparian zone in the Pacific Northwest, United States - 17_EM | ecosystem: Host-associated > Plants > Roots > Unclassified | place... | reverse complement strand
TGCCCTCTGATTTTAGGCATTCTGCGAAGTTCTTGGAGGTAGACTCACCGCCTCCATCAGTACGAAATCGCTTCACTTGCTTGCCCGACTCCTTTTCTCTAAGAGCCTTCCATTCTCTGAATTTCTCAAGGGCTTCCGACTTGTACTTCAATATTTACTCATCCGTATGCCTCGTGGCGTCATCGATGAAGAGCAGCATATATCAACCTCCTCCGATGGCTGTTTCCAGTGGACCCCATATGTCCGAGTGCACGAGCTGCAGAGGCTCAGTGGCACGGGAAGTCATGTTCGGAGTGAAGGGTTTTCTCGTCAATTTCCATTTGATGCAACTCTTGCAATCGCACTTGCCAGTCATTTTCGGAGCATCAGTTATCATTGGCAAGATCTCCAAAGCCTTGAGACCGACGTGTGCCAGGCGGCGGTGCCATAACATCCGCTTCTCTGCATCGTGCCGAGATGCATGCCCAGTCGTCTTAAGTGCCAGCAGGCAGCTGGCGTCGATGTCGGTGTATTCGGTCGATTCCAGATCCAGAACTCGATCCAGAACGAAGAGCCCATCGACCTGAGGTGCAGTGGCAATCAATTTGCCATGGCGATTGTAGAGGTTGAGAACGTAGTGATTCACTGGTTCAACATTGACGTCCTTGTTCATGATCTGACATTGTGAGATGAGAGTGAACGATCCTGGCAAATGCACCACTTCTTGGAGTATGATCATTTCCGTCTTTCCATCTGGCAGCTGGCAAATCAACCTAACACTCCCATATCCGGATGCAGACGATGTGACCCCATTGTATCCCTTCACCTTCTTCATATTCGGAGGATATTCGGTGTAGGTGATGAACAGTGATCGACGGCCGGAGATGTGAGTTGTGCATCCGCAATCGATGAACCAATCACTGGATGAAGCATTTGAGCTGGCCACCATCCAATAGTTCTCGATCGATGTGGTGAGAGTCGAAGTAGTCTCAGTCGATGCTTTTGCTGCAGTGTCGGCAGCCTTTGGAGGATCGCCGCGCTGCTTGCTCAAGCAGTTTTCGGTGATATGCCCTCGCCACTGGCAATGAAAGCACTTCCGCAGATCCTTCTCTTTCTTATCGTCCTTATTATCTCTCTTATGATCTCTCTTATCCCTCTTTGGACTTCTGCCGCCTTTACCGGCTTTACCGCCATTACCACCATTACCACCTTTGCCACCCTTCTTTGCAAAGAGCAGAGCTTCCGGAGCGAGCCCATTCTCTCTCTTGATTGCAGCTTCCTTTCCGACCAGCTTGGTGACGATCTCATCGGGGGTGGCGGTCATCGTGGGGTTTTTGTCCATCATGAGCTCCTGGAAGACTTTCCACTCGTCATTCCTTGGGATCCCGCGAAGGAGGTAGAAGATGTGCTCCGGCTCACTCATCTTGGCGATTGTCTTTGCGTTCGCGTCGGTGTCGGTGTTGGCAGCATCAGTGCCAGTGGTCGATGGCCCTGCTGTCGGTCCTGTGCAGAGATTGTAATCCTTGACTTTCCGATCGATCCGCGATACGTAGTTGTTGACATCTCTGCAGTCCTGTAGCTTGATGCTCCAAATGTCTTCCCTAATCTCGAAGATGTTGCGCATCAACATTGACTTGTAGGCTGATGCTAGCTTCTCCCAAAGCGTCTTCGCATCGTCGACGACCGTATATTCCGCTTGTATACTCGGCTCCACGCCCAGTAGGATAGTCGATCTGGCAACACCATGGCGATTCATCCAGTCTTTGAAAGCAGCCTTCTCTGTAGCGGTCGCGTTTGCTGCTGGCTCTTCCGGCTTGTCGTCGTATCCTTTGATGATACCATACACTTGCTTCTGCTCGAGAAGTAGGGCCATCTCGGTTGCCCATTGTGCATAGTTCGTGCCATTGAACTTGGTGATTGTGATCGTCGTTGAACTCATCTCACACGATCCTGATCTTGTATTGCAATCGTCAGTTATCGTAGTCTCTCAGACTGTACGTTATGGGTGACGTTCAGCAGCCGCCGTCAGAAATACGGCGGGGTGCAAGGTAATTGCTTAGCTTGTGGAGATGCTTCTCCCTGACGATGACCTCCACTCGACAAACGATAATGGAAGTGTCGATCGTCGGTGCCCTGTTTAAACGCAAGGGCTCATAACCTGTTGTACGGTGGCGTGTGCTCGAGTAGTCGAGTGTGCGCGGGCGTATGCGAAAGTGTGTCTATTGTATGGTGTAACGATGTCGCATCGACATAAGGTCGATCGATGGCTAATGGCGCTAACTACAAAAGAGGCAAGCTACATCATAGTCCTTGGCATAGTGATATCCGTACTTCCAATCAGCGCAACAGGATGGATACAACAGTGATCGCTACAGATCAAATTTGCACTACTTCAACAATGTATGAAAGTTTTTCTCTGATAATGGGATTTTCTTATCATACTATAGTTGTATTGGAGATTGTCATGATCGGCATTCTACTTACTGCTGAGGGTAATCATTCCATTTCCGCACTTCTATGCAGAACTGGACAACCAATATACAAGTCACTTGATTGGACAGATACTTGGCTATTTACAATTCGAGCATATGTTGGAGGTCATTGGTCAATGGGTATTTCAATAATTGCTGATTCAGGATTACTGTATATTGATTATAGCTACATAACCTTTCGCTAGACTGCTAGGTACATGCCGTTATCCTTGACAGCTGCGAAGTGTTTTCACAGATGTTAATTCTTTCGATTTGAATATACCAAATCAGTTTAATATTAACTACAGCTATGCTGTTGGATAACTGGAGACAATTCAGTACAGTATTCTATTAGACGGTTGCAGTAAAATATGCTGCATTCGTAGTTCTGTCCATAGCTGTACTACCTGCATTGATTGAGATATTCGAGCTCTGCCATATGGATACCTGAGGTGATTAGTTATAGTATTCTGAATTCATGGTAGTAGCATTCAAACTGCTGTTGAGAATATTTTAATTGTAGTATAGCAATAACATATAACTGTTATAGTGTATGAGAAGCACCCTAATAATTGTGATAGTGTATTAGATGGTTATTTTGTCAAAAACAGTCTGAGTCTAACACAGAGTGATAGCTGATAGTGCTAGGTATACTGCATTATTCGATTTTCCTACACCTATTCTCGATCTTTGCGCTCTATTGTCGACTTCCATAATCTTTTGTTCTTATCTGGTATCAATATTTCAACCCCCAATACTTGTTATATTGGGGAGTTAGTATCATTGTGTTCTCTATTGGTTTCCACTGGCACCAATATTACTATTGTACTAAGTTCTATACTGGCAACATCTTGGGCTTCTATTTATTCAATACATTCAATTGATATAATCTCAATATCTATAATACATTACCTTCTAAGTAGATTTCAAACTGCACAGTTATTCCATTACTCCATTCTGTACTTATATTACAAGACTTACAGCAGAAGACTAATTACTGTTGATATTGGAAATTATATATAGTCTACTTTCTCTGCTGGATAATTGGCATAGTAGTACTGCTAATTGTAGTTTCTTCACTTAGGCCGATTAGTTTTCTCAGTTGGAATGGTGATTGGCAAGAGATATGAAATCATCTCCCTGAGTGGGGTTTGAAGGAAAGTATTGACTTTACATGGCTATATCAGTATGTAAAATTCTATCAATATTGTAAATTTTTGCAATAACTATGCTGGTTACAAATCCAATTAATTCTTCAAACAAGTCTGGAAGCAGAATATACATGGTATGTCAAAGTACATATTCTGATGATACAGATAGTGGAAAAGAAGAACAATAAAGAGTACAAACTAATATAATTGACAGAAATCCTTTAATAAAAGATGATAATCTCAATTGAAACTCCACTACAAAATATGGCAAAGTAGACAAGTATATTCACTTGAACTAAAGGTAGATGAAAGCCAATAGAATTGTCTAGTGGTGGATAAGAAATGAATTACAAAAGAGTATTAATTCACAACAAAAACATATTTTGAACAATATATAATATTTTATTGGAATCCTCATTGTATCCATTAATGTAAAAAACGATTTATCTTCACTTAAATCAATCGTTGGAGACAATGTACTCAACCATGGTGGTGTGCAGATTGTTAATCGCAGAGATATCAATATGTAGAAATGAGCCAATGAATAAGATCAATGAGAATATACTTAACTAACAGATAACTCCAACAAACTGCCCATACCTCTACTCCACTCATATTTCATATTCTTGAAACCGAAACGATAGTTCATCCACCAGTTTGACTATTTATACTAATATCTGAGATCCAGTATCAGATAGTCAATATGAAGATCTATCTCCCTTCCACCGGATAGTTACAATGTATGTTTATATTTAGTTCTAGCTTAAAACTCATTGAATAAATATAAAAAGTTTGATAAAGTTATATCATATATTCAACTGTATGTATACTAAAAGCATAATACAACTGAAATTTATATATTGTGTATTATCGAAAAATGAAATCCAGTATGCTATCAATTTTAAACAAGATATTATTTGATTATTTGATTAAGCAAGTCATAAATACAACTGCTGAAAACTATCATATACTAGTATAAAGCATGTGAATATACACTATTAGCTCAATTCACTGAAACTAATAGTCACTATAACAGATGATATCTTTCTTCATGTACAGATATATCAGAAGACTGTATAATAGACAAGATATATCATATATCTAGAGATGGTAAACAATGTATTATAATAATACAGAAGATCAATTGTACTGATTTACATGTTCTGATTACAGGGAATACAAAGGTTCAAAGATGGGTTAATTGAAGTAAATCTTTATTCATTAGAATGTTATTCCTGGAATATAGAAATATGCATAAAGAAAGTATTTATAAAGTAAATTTTGTTTGTAAAGAATATATTAAAGTGTAAAACCAAAAGACATTCAATTAACCTACATATTCAAGTGAGATGCAGAAAATCAAAATGCTGAAGTGGAAGGGTAGAATAACAGCAAAGAAAAAAACAAGTTTATAGAACATCACATATTGTACTATCTAGCACTAAAACACTATATATAGAAAACCAAGCAAATAAAGAATTTCTCTACAACAGGATACGAATAGAGTGTGTAAATGGTTTTCCTCATACTATCGGAGAGTATAATTAGCAATTCAATGAATCCTCTCTTTTGTTGGAACTGCTATTACAGAATAATCTCTTGTGATACAACTATAGTTGTTGTATCTCAATGAAAGTGGTTGAAGTTTAGTATTCGTAATTCCTAATATATATTACAAGCTTTATGAGGTATTGTGTGAGTAAGCCCAATGCAGATGTCTCTTGTCAAAGCATGTCCAGAAAATATTGATTTAACAAACAGATGGGAATGGATCTCTAAAGTACTGGAGACAGGACATATAACTTATTGAATATCCTAAGATTGAATATATAGTAATTGGTAAGTTATAAAAAATGGTAATATGCTGTTTCTCCTACTATGCATTGGCTGAGTATATCAGTGAAATAATTGAGTTTAGATATTGTTAGAGAATAAGTTAAAAATTTGAAATTAATAGGCTATATCATATTCATGTACTATATTATATTAATACTTATATTGCTTGACTGTTTACTATCCACATTTAATTATTATTGACATATAATCTATTGCAATCAGTACTGTAACAATGTACAGTGTGATATAAATATATCTTATAAAAATTCCAGAATTTGTATGCTAGTAATGCTTCAAAACTCAGGCAAATAAAAAAGCTGTGAAGTATAACAAAGTGAATTAACAGAGTACATGTCATAATACTCATCCTATTTGAAAGGAAGATTAAAGATGAAGAAAATACATGGCTACGATTTAAAAGGTATTCTAATTAGGCTTTCAGAGTTACAAATAGAAGAATTAATGATTATGTCATCTATTAGCCAGTAGTTGATGGAAATTTTTAACTGCATTAGTGATATTGTTAATAATTCTGATTGATTTAGGATCATCCCAATTACATGTCAATATCAGACTTATATATCCAAGAAATAATTTGCAATCAGCTGAATCAATAATACCGACAATATAAAAGAAATGTCAATTGGTCTTTTTATCTTCCTTGCAGATTCAGAGCATATTAGTAAAGGTAAGAGGTTATGTAGCTGCAGTTCTATTTCTACCCGCCAATAATAGACGGTGTTTGGTTTTGTTTTAGTAATACAGTACTATCTCTGTTTAGCTTATGATGGATCCCTAATCACCTCCACCTCTTGGCAGACAGGCTAGGTGATGTAGCACCCATTCTGTTATCTATCATCTTCAAATAATAGTCTGCTGTGATATGAAGATTGATACACACAAAAGCTGAACGTAATTTCAAATATCTAATCTTGATATGGACAAATCAACCCTTTAACTTTATCTGGTATAATTAGACCCTGCCACTTGCACTACAGGTAGAGCAAAACAGATATAACAATTATTCCCTATCAGTATGCATTTTATGAATCGTATTTAACAGTAACAACTTATATCATAAAAGCTACATGACTACCATTAAGACTTCTTTTACTACCTTAAATTGCCATTTACATTATTCTTTAATTTCCAAATTTCCAATACATTGTCATAATACATCCATTGTAAAATATACCTATATCGTCAAGAGTTTTACAATTTTTTAACTTCAGTGGGCTATGGAAAATTAGTCGAAATATTTAAAACAAATAATAGAATTAATTCTATCAAGATACTCAAGTTGATATTATCAAAGTCCTATTAATGCTCAAAATATTCAAGGGTTTCTAAGACAGTTATATACTATAACACTACCGAATGTGGTTCTCTACGGAAGCTTTTTATAATATTAAAATATACTGTGGGTTAACAATGTACATGGAAGTTTATTCCTCTATATTGTATAGAATATATCAACAGCCCCTAGACAGTGTCACGGCTTGGGTTGTGAGTGATGGGATAGAGGGTACTTAGGAATGATATCGGGTGTGCAGAAGGAATTGGTGTGAAAGAAAGGCGGAGACATTGGGAGACACAGAGATGGCATGAGAATGTTAGAACATGGTGGCGGTATAATCTGTAACGATAAGGAAGGGGTTGAGGTGTTGCCACGTCGGATGTTGTGGTGTGGTTGTATTGATAAGAGTTGTGTTGGGGGTGTGTAAGATCATGGGTGGATATTCGAATGGTACATCGGAGCATGAGGGATGATGTGAGCACGGCAGACGCAGTGTACATAAAGAGAGGTTGTTTGTGCTGGAGGATTTCCGTTTCTTCTCTCTTTACTCGTTCTCTTGTATAGTGAAACAAGAACGACTTTGATCCAGCTCTGAGTCCGGTCATTGCTCAATTCCCTCGATACGAACTTCGAAGCGTCTTGTGTGGATTACGATATCACATTATTGTTACCAATATCACCTATGCCTGACCCTGCCCGTTACACTTCAATGAGTCTTTTACAACGCACCTGATATCGAATGTACTGTCAACATTGTTTAACCCCTTGTTTTGATCTTGCTTGGTACTACTGTAAAGTTACCGATAGTTATATTTCAATTTGCTATCTGTGTAGCCCCAACCATACGGAATTACATGTGCCTACATCCTTCGAACGGTTGTAAGCACTGTAATGATCCTTGCTCTGTTACCTGTTGGGAATATCTTGGAGCAAATCATCGGTGGTTTCATCTTTGCGACGATTGCGTTGACGAGTTACCACCAGTTACCGGATTTGATATCCGTCAGTACCCACATCGATCCCCATGTTCGAATGTGAGAGTATGACAGTAACTGTACTTCCCGAACGAATTGGTTTGATCTTGCAGGAACCCGTTGTTCCTCGTCTGAACCCGAACCTTTGAACGCCTTTGAGAGTATTGATGGATTGTTGAATACTCAGGCAGACAACCTCATTTTGCCTGCCTACTTTTGGGAACAATTAGACGTTTCTTCCCCTTGGAATATGTATTGGACAGAAGCCGCCGCATATGGAGGAGGCTTGGACCTGGACCATCCCGTGTTCGGAAGCAACTGGACTAAGTACTGGCGAGCCCACGCTTGGTTCAATTGTGACTCAGAATTACCTTGTGAGTGCCAAGAACATAATTGTTTAGGAACGCATTCGACGGAAGGACACTCACCAGCAGCAGCAGCAACAGCAAAACCTGCGCTGGTGCCCTTAGTTGTTATTGAACCCCCGACTCTGACCCCTTCAGAAATTGACATATATAATTGGCACTGGTAGAGGTGCTTGATTTGTTGTGATGTCAAGATCAGATCACCACAACTGGGTGGCTCTGGTGTCCGTGGACGACCAGGCCATCATAGGAGGAATCGTCAACAGAAACCTGATGGAGATCGACTTCGCGGAGAGACAGCCTGTGTTGGAGGAAGCACAGGAAGTGCTGAGGAGAGTGGCACAGTATACCGAACCCAAGGCCATGGTACAGATGGTGTGCGACCATGCGGCGCAGATAATCGCCTTACAGAAGCAGATCACAGACCTGCAGACACGACAGTTCCTACCTCCGGAGTGCAATCACTTGATGTTCAAACAACAGCTGGAGACATTGAGTCAGGAGCTGGAGGAAGCCAGGAGAATCCCGAGGACAGCGGGAACAGACGAAGATCTACGGCAAGAACTGGATGATATGGCACGGGACACCAGACATTCGGGAGAAGAAGTCCGAGCTTTGAGGATGCAGTTAGCGAATGCGCTATCCTCAGCAGCCCGGGTAGCCCCAAATCCCCCCCAACAACCCGAAGACAGAGGAGAGAAGTTTCCCGACTCCCCGGACTTTTCGGGGTCAGATCAAGGTCAGTTGAGAGGCTGGATTGCTCAACTCCGGATGGTCATACAACACAAACCCGCCAGCATTCCCAATGAACAGTTGATGATGCGTTATGCATTCAACCGCTCGAGGAGAGAAGCCTTAGATCAGATGTTGCCACAAATCCGGGAAGATGGGGACATAAGGCTGGAAGACCTACCAGCTTTGATATAACTCCTGGAGGCAGCGTTTGGAGGCCCCGATTGAGTAGCCACTGTGGAACGAACAATGCGGGAGACTATGCAAAGATCCGCAAGTCCTCTCAGTATTATGCTGAGTTCGAAGTTATCGCTGCAGATTTGGATTGGAATCCTTTGGCGTTATGAAACGCTCCACCGATGGGGTTGGCTGGAGAAATGACGGACTCCATTACGTATAGCAATATGCCAGAGGAACTTCCAGCGTTCCGGACGGTGTGTCAAAAGCGGGAAACTCAGATCCGACAACGACATGCGGAAAAGGGGGCACAGAATCCGGGTCGAGGGACAGATTTTGCCTCTTCTCCCAGACTTCCGGCCCCCCCTAAGGATCCCGCAGGAGCTCCCGCTGGAACAGTGGCTGGATATACTGGACCTGCACCCGTGGATCTCAGTGCAGGCAGGAGCAGGATCTCTGCGGAAGAAAGTGCAAAGAGGTTCACTGATGGATGGTGTTTGTATTGAGGTGGGTTCAACCATAGGGCTGTGGAGTGTGCGGCGAGGAAAAAGGCTCAGACGTTTAAGGCAGCTGGAGAATAAGTGAAGACAGTAGGGACGGGAACAGGTTCCGAGGAATCGGGAAAAGAGCAGGTCAATTGAAGAAGGATGGCTCTTCAGTTGACCGTAAAAGTTTTGTTTCAAATGCTTTGAAATCTTTTGGAATTTCGTGTCTTTCAGTTAGCAAAGTGGAGGTATTGGAAGGATCAATGGAAGGGAAACATTTAGTTATAACCTGCACATTGAGCGTGAATAATCAAGAAATATCCACACATGCGCTGATCGACTGCGGAGCTACAGACATAGCATTCATGGATCACGACTTTGCTCGCCATCATCGAATACCACTTCAAGAAGTAAATGAGAAACGACAAGTTGAGGTTATCGATGGGAGACCTATTGAGGCTGGTGACATTACACATATTGCTAAGGTGGGAATGATGATTCAAGATCATAGGGAGCAGTTACCAATGTTCATTATGAAATTGGGATCCTATCCTATTGTCCTTGGATTTCCCTCGATACGATTACATGATGTTGCAGAACGGTTTGCATCCAATACGGTCACTTTCGGATCACAATATTGTACGACACATTGTCATGATGCGCCTGTTACGGTACAAGGAGTTTCAGTGGAACCCTCTGAGCCAGTTTACGCCCCTGGTGGGATAGTTGAACCACGGATACGCCCCCAGCGACTCTTTCGAGGCAATATCGTTATGCTTCATGGATCTTCGTTCTTTCGAACAGTTAGGAAAGGGAAGCTTAAGGTGTTTCAGGCATCCGTTTATGATATTAATAAAGCCATCGAAGCAAAGGATCTTAAAGAACGACCCCTGGAGGAGATTGTTCCAAAACAGTATCATGAGTTTCTTCCTTTGTTCAATAAAGTTTTTGCTGACCGCCTTCCTCCACATCGACCAGGCATCAACCACAAAGTACAACTGAAGGAAGGAGAGACACCAACATTGGGCCCCCTTCGTTCGATGTCAAGGGCCGAGTAGGTATCCCTTAAGGAATGGTTAGAAGAAAATATGTCAAAAGGATTCATCTGTCAGTCATCATCACCTTTTGCGGCACCAGTTCTCTTGGCAAAGAAGAGAGATGGAGAGCTTCAGTTTTGTATTGATCACCAAGATATCAATAGCAAGACCATTGAAATCGGTACCCACTCCCGTGAATATGGAAACTCTAAATCTACTTCGAAAAGCCAGAGTATATACGAAACCTGATGTCCGTGGGGCTTATAATCTGTTCCGGGTTAAGGAGGGAGATGAACCTAAGTTAGCCTTCCGGACAAGATATGGATTGTTTGAACCAATGGCTATGCAATTTGGAACAACAAATGCGCCTGCGGATTTCTAAGGATATATCAATAACACTATAAGGGAGGCCTTGGATGACTTTGCGTCGGCGTATTTGGATGATATATTGATATATAGTGATTCGGAGGAAGAGCATGTAGAACATGTGAAGTGGGTTATGCAACGTCTTTTGGAGGCGAGTTTATATTTGAAGCCAGAAAAGTGTGAGTTTCATATGCAGACCGTGCGATGTTTGGGTTTGATTATATCAACAAAGGGGATTTCGATGGATGAGGATAAGGTTGAGACCGTGAGGAATTGGAGTCAAGAGAAGAAGACAACGAGTGGCAGGCACAATATTATCTTCGAAGTTCAACAGTTTCTTGGCTTTTGCAACTATTACCAACAATTTATCCCTAAGTATTCCAAGAAAGCGGAGCAACTGACAAGGCTAACTAAAAATGATGAACCATTTGTATGGGAAGCAGAACAACAGTTGGCTTTCGAAATGATGGTGACTGCCTTTACAACAGATCCAGTACTCCGACATTTGGATCATGATGGGGAGGTGATTATTGAAACAGATGCCTCCGATTATGTATCTGCAGGAGTTTCATCTGGGTACGATGATGATGGGGTGTCACATCCGGTAGCTTATTTTTCGAAGAAACATTCACCTGCCAAATGCAACTATGATTTATATGATAAGAAGCTTATGGCTATTTTTAAGGCATTGGAGGAATGGAGACCGGAGTGTGAAGGGGCTGCATACCCTCTTAAATTGATACCTGATCTTAAGAATGTTGCGTATTTTATGACAAAGAATCTCTTAAATCAACGACAGGCCCGGTGGTCAGAATTTGTAACTAGATTCGACTACGAGATGGTCTATAGACCAGGCAAATCGAATGGAAAGGCGGATGCTTTGACAAGGAGGCCAGGAGACCTCCCTGAGGGGGGGGGATGAAAGATTAAGAAATATGGAACAGGTGGTTGTAAAGCTGCAGAACATACCGGAACAATTGGGTTCATTGGCTGACCGCCCGGCCACCCATTTTCATCCCTCGATTTCCGATCTCATGACGAAAGCATATGAGACTGACCCGCTACCAGGCAAGATACTAGACGCAATCCGAACGAATAGTGGGCTACAGGAGATTACAGTTGTGTAATGTACGGAGGAAAACAGACGGTTATGGTTTAGGGGGAACCCATATGTACCAGATAACGACTAATTATGCTTACGCATTGTACAGAAACATCACGATACAGCGTTAGCAGGACACTCGGGACGAGCGAAGCCGTTCGACCTGCTCTATTGAGGATAGTATTGAAAGAAAATGCATATAGATGTTGACCGGTATGTTCGGAATTGCCATGATTGCCAGTTGTCCCGATGTTCAAGGCATTCAGGCTTTGGGGTCCTTCGACCTTTGCCTGTGCCAGATGAACCATGGGAAGATATTTGGATGGACTGTGTAGTGGGACTCCCAGAGTGCAAAGGATTTGATGCAATATGGGTAGTGGTGGACCGGCTTTCAAAAATGCGATACTTTATCCTTTCCCATATGACCACAGATGCGTTAGGTTTGGCGGAGTTGTTTTTGCGTGAAGTGTTACGCCCTCATGGACTCCCGTTAACCATTATTTCGGACCCGGGCCTGCAGTTTGCGTTAACCATTTCGCAACAGATGTGTAGCCGGTTGGGGATAGATCGAAGAATGTCAACAGCATTTCACCCACAGACAGATGGACAGAGGGAACGAATGAACTCTAGTAGGGAACAGTATCTTCGGGTGTTTGTTAATCATGAGCAGGATGATTGGGTTAAGTGGCTTGCATTAACAGAGTTTGCTGCAAATAATGGAACGTCCGAAACAACGAAATGTACTCCATTCTATGTGGTACAGGGTGCGGATACCCGGTTGACATTGGCGGGAGAACAAACGAAGGAACGGGAACAACAACGCGTGAGTGCCGATAACGTCCAGGCAACGATGCAACAAATTCATCAGCATCTCTGAGTAGAAATGAGATGGAGCCAAGTGGTACAACAAGAAGGCGCAAATCCTGGACGAGTTCCTGCTCCGAATATTCAAGAAGATTCTCAAGTCTGGTTGGATGCCCGAAACATACAAACCACAAGGCCCACACGGAAATTGGATTGGAAGCGGTTGGGCCCATTTAGGGTTGTTCACCAAATATCCCCATATGCGTATGAACTTCAGTTACCTGCATCAATACGAATTCATCAAGTTCAACCTGTTTCCCTTTTGGACCCGGTGGTGAACGACCCCGATGAGGGACAATGGGTTGAACCACCCCCTTCGGTGGAAGTTGATGGCAAAAAACAGTATCAGGTTTCGATTGTCGAGGATAGTCAGATCTACCAGAATCAGTTACAGTATATTATGCAATGGACCGGGTACATCAGCAACAACTCTAGTTTCCGTCAGAAACACCCGGGTGTTCCGGACGGCTCTGAGGACTCTGACGGAACCTGGTACCCTCTGACGGAGAATTAGACGCTGCCCGTCGCCCAGGCAACGGGTCGCATTGCATAGCATCAGCAAAATGTATTTTAGTCAATGGAAGCCTCCAGGAGTGTCTGAGGGGATGTGGAGTGTAAACTTAGATGCGTCAATTTCAGGAGAGTATCAGACCCTAGGAGGGCATTCCTGCCGACCTTCAGAGTAACTGGGAGCGCCAACGACAAGCCTGGGAGCACCTGGGAGCGCCGGCGACATGTCTGGGAGCACCTCGAATCACAGTAATGTATTCAGTTTGTATTCTCATCAATGTATCAATGTATCTATATAGCTACCCATCTACACACGCTATATCTGGACTGGATGCAGGCGGTGCTTGAGAGCATTTCGAGGTGCGCCTGAATATGATAATCGAGTGAACTCAGAGATATACTCCGGGGCCGTGATCTAGCGACTTTGGAGATGAACTTGGACGCGGTAATCGAGCGAGTTTGGAGATACACTTGGACGCCGTGATCGAGTGAGTTTGGAGATATGCACTTGAAGGCCATGATCGTGCAAACTTGCAGGCAATGATCGAGCGAGTCTGGAGATACACTTGGAGGCCGTGATCGAGCGAGTTTGGAGAACCACTTGGAGGCCGTGATCGAGCGAGTTTGGAGAACCACTTGGAGGCCGTGATCGAGCGAGTTTGGAGATACACTTGTAGGCCGTGATCGAGCGAGATTGGACGAGTACTGGGAGGCGGTTGATGGACGGCGCGCCGGGACTCAATTCATCAGTTTGTTAACTCGCAACCAGGGGAATGTGACAAGGTGACTTTACCTTTGAAGCTCTTATGAAGAACTCGCTGGTGGCGGTCGATCGGTAGGGAGGTACGCCGGAAGCTGAAGCTACATTCAGGGGTCAAATCAAAATCTAGCTGGTTCTGGGAGACCGTCGATCTTGGGCTGATGCTGTACTTGGTGTATGCTGTACTCGGTGTTAACTCATGATTATGGCATGGAGAGATAGAGTGGGATGACTTAGCTTTGTGTTCTTGCGATGATGGTAGAGTTGTGGACGAGAAAGAGAGAGATGGGGAATGAAGATAAGAACGATATGGAGGATACAAGCGGCTATGAGAAATCAGGAGTATGACTTGCCTGATTGGGTTAGAAGATCTTGTATCGGTGTTGTTACCCGCAAGATCGGTACTCGTACCTGCCATATCCGGGATGGTCAATTGACTCCCACATGAAATCCTCTAAGTCCCAGTTTCTCATGATGATTTCCCCCATCTCCTCTAATCTCTCTCTTTCTTGTGCTCAACTCTACCATCACTTAAGAACACGAAGTTAAGTCATCCCTCTCTATCTCTCCATGCCATAATCATGAGTTAACACCGAGTACAGCATACACCAAGTACAGCATCATCCCATGAGTGACAGTCTCCCGCTCCCAGCCAGTTTCTCATCTCTCGGCGGATGTTGTACTCAACTCTCTACATTCCCACAATTACAAGTTAACCATTGAATAGAGTCTCAGCTGCCGTCGCGCCTCCCTCCAAATCGACTGCCTCCAAGTACTCCTCCAATCTCTCTCGATCATAGCCTGCAAGTGCATCTCCAAACTCGCTCGGTCACAGCCTCAGAGTACATCGCCAAACTCGCTCGATCAGGGCCTCCAAGTGCATCTTCTGAGTGCACTCGATCATGGCCTCCAAGTGTAACTTCAGACTCGCTCGATTACGGCTTGCAAGTTCGCACGATCAAGGCCTCCAAGTGCATCTCCAAACTCGCTCGATCTCAGTCTGCAAGTGCATATCCAAACTCGCTCAATCACGGCCTCCAAGTGCATCTCTGAGTTCACTCGATCTCCGGCTCCAGGTGCCTCTCAAACACTCTCGATCAAGTACATCTTCAAGGAGCGACGGCGGTTGTACGGAGATACACGGGTAACAGAGGAGGACAGAGTGATGGGGAGTATATATTCGGCAGACCCCAGAGTAGATTGACATCATCTCATTTCCATCCCCTCTTATCATACAATGCAAATTCACACTCTATCTTTCCCAACTTTTGGTCTCACTCGCTCTGTCTGAGATTTCTTGGATCAGCGCAATTGCGTGGATCGTCACGGCAGGGTAGTATCATATCTTCTCACCTTCCTACGCTCCTCGAGCTTGATGCAGAAGGAACGCGAGGAGAGATTTTCGCAGCGTCACCCATTGCAATCCTGGTGCAAACATGTACCCAATGAACCCATTCCGACGTATGGTCACAGTTGCCCACAATGCCAGAGTGTTTGTTCGAAATAGGTGACGGACAGAGCAAGAAGAAACGGCGAAACAGCGATCGGAGGGCGATATGCAATGCGACGCATGGTATTGATGCTGGGCGCGGAATCATCCGCCACCAGGGTGTCTCTGACGGCTCTGATGGAACGCGTCCACTCTGACGGAGGCATTCCGCCCGGACGGAAATGTTTTTTGCGGATGTACGATTCTTTGACGTGGGAACCAGCCAAGTTTGTGGACGGGCTGCAAGCAGTGGGTGCGTTACATCAACGTTATCCTACAAAGCCAGGGCTGTTGGAAAATGTTCTCGGAGGACCTTTAACCTTGGAGGGGGATACTGTCACGGCTCCGGTTGTGAGTGATGCGATACAGGGTATATAGGAATGCTATCGGGTGTGCAGAAAGAATTGGTGTGACAGAATGGCGGAGACGTTGGGAGACGGGGTGATAGTGTGAGAATCTCAGAAACTGGTGGCGGTATAATATGTTACAATAAGGAAGCGGTTGAGGTGTTGCTACGTCGGATGTTGTGGCGTGGTTGTATTGATAAGAGTTGTGTTGGTGGTGTGTAAGATCATGTGTGGATATTCGCATGGTACATCGGAGCATGACAGATGATTTGATGGTGGCAGATGAAGTGTATATAAAGAGAGGTTGTTTGTGCTGGAGGATTTCCTTTTCTTCTCACTTTACTCGTTCTCTTGTATAGCAAAACAAGCACGACTTTGAACCAACCTTGATTCTTGTCCTGTTTCGATTCCGTCAATACAAACTTCGAAGTGTCTTGTTTACATTACGATATCACATTATTGTTCCCAATATCACCTATGCCCGACCCCGCCCGTTACGGACTGTAACTTTCCACTGTCATTTCCACTACTTCAGTACATGCTGAGTAACTATATCATATATTCACATCATATTTGGGGATAGAAAGTGACTTTGGGATATAATGAAATGCCTTTAGAGTAATACAATACTCTATTGAGGCTCTGTTAAGACACTGTTGATAATTATGTGAAGCTAGATTTAAGAAGCTATATATACTGACTAAGGACTACAGAAAGTGTTTGACTAATAATAAATATGACAATATGAAACATAACTAAATGTAATTTTTAACAATGTGAGCCCACTATTCACTGAATATAGTTTGCATTAATATATTCATGATCTTTATTTGAGAATGTACTTTGGGCTGCATACAAACTCTTCCATTATATGAAGCATATATTTATATTATTATTGGTATCAAAATATTGAATATAGTGGATATATAGCTATTATTGATCATCTGTTGTTACTTATTTGACACTGTTTTTCTGATACTATAAACTAATTACAATGATTTCTATAATAAATTGATACTATTATAACTGTCAGAAGATTTGATTTGGTACGTATTTCTCTATAGTTGATATTCCGAGCAGATTTACACAGTATAGCAAAATATAGTTTGTAAATCTAGATTGTTTGATTATCTTATTTATATTGATTTTAGCCTTCATCTCAGTGGTCCATTTCACTGGCTTTATCAATAGTATTGATACTCAATAGATGCTTATTTTACATCACTGTATATCGACTCTATACTGCTATAGTATTACTTTCAGTAACAGTGATTGTTGTTGTATCTGATTTGGGACTATTTAGAATTTAACTTCTGCAACTTGACACAGTAGTAAGCTACTATCAGTTGATATCGTTGTGATGATTCTGTGCATTTGATGCAAATACAATATCAGGTAAAAATGTCTACAATGCAGATTGTTGTAAGAAATAATAGTCGAATGCTCTGGCTCGATTAAGCTATAGTATCTGCCATAATTATCGGAATGTGTATTCCTTGTATTAGTCATCTGTGTATTCTTGAATTGAAATTTGGTTTAGGGGAACAGATTTTTGGCTCTCCTATTGTTCTGAAATTATCTTTTGAACAAACTGTTACCTACAGACTGATGTCATTCAATTCCCTTTACTGGAACAATTCTATTATAAACTGAAGCTATTTACATGATAATTGTACTGTATTTAATGCGAAAGTGATATTACAATGGTATAACTTAGTAACCATAACAACTGAACTATTGAATTATGAATTTCCATTACGTTACATTGTATAATGGCACTGCTGTATATGATGTGTCCAGGGCCAGGTAACCCCTATTTTATATGGTCTACTCACCATGAGCCTTAGATCTCTACTGATAATCTTACTACATGGCTACACCTCAAATTACTTGAGACCATGTTCAGAACAGTATCTACTGAGTTACCATATGTCACTATGTAGTGTAATGCAGGCATAGGAGCCTTTACATTATTACTGCGCTTCAGTACATGGATATGGTTCACCCACCGCATTTGCAACTGTACCTCTATTTCAACAAACAAGGACACGAAGTCAACATTGTAGAAACCCGCTTGACTATGACTCTAGAGACCTACCAATTACACGAGTGATGAGTCATGGAATTTCATACTTCAATGGCGATTGGTTGATGGTAGCAGAGATTATTCCGTTGATGCTGATTTACCGACCACAGAGACAGGGTGCAGACAATGCGGACCATGACTGGGAGTATTGGATATGGCGTCTAAAATCCCCCAATGAAATAGGTCACATGCGATCAAAGGACACTATTACCTACCATCTGCTGCTTGCATTCACGCAGTGGCACTACTATGAGGGGAGGATCAAAATATACACTCTTCACACCAAGTGATCATCATCATTGCAAACCCTTACAGTTCAGATGATATGGTGATTTCCCAACTTGGTCAGTCTGAAGGGTGGAGTGTTGGCATCATGGTGCTTTCAACCACGACAATTTGTGAACCACGTGCTCATAAAGATGTTGCTGCGGCTGTCGCTCTATGAATAGACGATTGCATCCCAATGCTGGGAGCTATGGTAGAGCGGACATTTGGGATCAGTAATTAACTGTATAGGCTTGATAAGCAACCAGGAGGTGGGGTTGTAGTCATGGCTGAAGAGAAACCCAACTTGGGTAATCTTGAATGACTGATACAAGTTAGCAGAGTCACAAAGGGGGATCTGAGTGCCACGGTTATGCTTCATTGCCTCGGGCGGGGGGTACCACAACCCCTGGATTTACCCTGTCATGCTAGCCAATGTTTTCAATTCCATTGGCTGATGCAGGTGGCTCAGATACGGAGTCATATGAGCAAGTGTGAGTCCCAAGGTTGGAACTATCTCTCACAATGAATTGAGAGCGGTGATGTGCAAAGAGGGGAGCACAAGATAGATGACCAGGGATAGATCATGGGTGAGAGACAATTGGTCATGTTGGTTATCTGACGATATCAAGACTTGATGACGTACCGGCAGCATGGCTTTAAGAAGTACAAACTCAAATACTAGTTAGAGATATCGGAAACTAGTGTTAGTACCGGGTCCAGGGTACCTGCCAGTGGTCCGGGTTTGGATATGAAAACAGGGTTTGTTCTTGTCTAGACCCATCCAAAAACTTGACCGGCTGCTTCTTCGTGGTCCAATCCCTGACTTGTACCCATCAACCCGCCAGTTTCGCCAGGTTTGACTACACCCGTCTGGTCCCATCTCCCATTCTGAATTGCAGGATGTTCTATTTATGGTCACATACAGAGATCAAACTGTTGATCGCAAAATATTAACGATGGTACGTCATTGTTCATTTTCAATGTGCTGGCCACCATTAATGTCAAAAGATGGAGAGACGCCCTCCCTGCCCCGTCCTGGAAATGAGCGTCAACAGAATGTCAACGATCTTTGGTATTGCATTATGGGTAATCTGAGCAGCAATTGGTTGCAGACAGTCATAAATGAGGTATTGGCCTCCATTATAGGCAAAAGAGGAAGCGACATGCTCCCTGCCCCATCTTGAAAATGAGCATCAACTGAGCGTCAACAATTGAAGATCTCGCATCATGGGTAATCTAAGTGGCGCTTGATAGCAGACCTCTATTAAGGAGGAATTGGGAGCCTGTCTAGGCAGATATGCAAGCGACATTCCCACGACAGCCTGCCAGACAGTAACAACTTACTTTATTTACCATGCTGCAACTAAGTGTTCATGAGCATTATAGCCTGGGAAAATATTCAAAACATTGTATATAGACAATGACCAATGTATTGCTCTTTGATTACCTATGATGAAAGACCCAATCTCGTTGAGGCTCTGTTGGCGCCCATTATTATGATCGGGCACAGAGCATGTCGTTATCGATATTTCCTATACAGGCGGCAAATACTTGATTTTGTCTAGCAACGACCAAATCGCGTTTGAATTACCTGACTTAGAAGACCAATATTCGTTGATGCTCTGTTGACGCTCATTTTCAGAATGGGGCAGGGAGCATGTGGCTCACTCATTTGCCTATAAAGCCAGCCAATACCTCAGTTATGAATGGCCACAACAAATCGCCATGCAGATTACCCAGGATGCAAGACCAAAAATCCTTGATGCTCCGTTGACGCTCATATTGCCATGGGTGTATCCACAATCTGTTGTCATTTAATCTGGCATAGTATATCATTGATGGTGTTTTGGCAGCCTTTCTATCGTCTTCATGTACTTTCTCTTTCATCACTACATTGTTCCTTAATAATACATATAAATATATCCTTTAAAATATACTGTATAGTATCCACTAATTGTAGATGATAATACACTCAAAAATCCCATTCCATTCCATCAAAGCTCGTCTCCAGAGTCAGGTTTGCTCAATCAGCTGCTGTCGTCTTCACAATGGATGTCAGCTGCATTACCACGCCGCAGATTGTGTACTAACCAGTGGATATCCCTTCATCAGTCAGCACATCTGGATTAAAATCTTTATCACGCTTGCGATCAGTGGCATATGCATCTCGATTGAAAAATTGAGCACTTGGATGCGGAGTGTGTATATACACATATCTAGGTGGATACAGGGTTGGGTCTGGTGTCGGCTCTCTGGGTCGGTCTGGTGGAGGTGCACCCGTGCCTTTGCGTCTCCAGCGTGGCCACGCATTCTGCGCAGTGGCATTTTGGCCACGAAGGCAGCATTCCATTTGATTTTCCCAAAGCATAGCCAGGAGTCTTTCCACCGCAGCCTTCCCATTGTTATGGCCAGGATGCTCAACTCCCCACTTCTTCTCTTCTCGGACTTTGGCCCAAGGTGTATTGATCCGGTATTGCGTTTCCTCTATAGCAGGCCTCGAAATCCCTCCTTTGGCCATTTGGCCCAATTCAACGCAAGGCACATGTCAGACCGTTCAAGCTGTACCCGACCTCGTTGCCTTGTATTAGTTGCAGACATCATCAATACCTACAAGAAATCAGTTTGTGCATCTAAATATCGCATTCGGCTATTACCTCTACCATATACGCCTCCATAGCATCCTCTAAGGTGGTTGAATCCTTTTTAGTCCACTCTCAGGGATGCTTATCACCAAATTCATGCGCAACAGTCCCAGCGCTGACAACATCATGATGTGCAATGTCTACGACTTTTCAGAGAACTGGCTTTTTCGACCATGGGGGATTCCCATTACGGGCGGCTATCAATTGGTCATGCATCTCTCTACGTACACCAGGTGTATATTATATCGTTTGTGGACGGCCATCTACCTTGATACAACTATACTCACATCCGATTGCATGTGGCTTCTTTTCTTTGCTGCTTCCTGTTTTGGGGACTATGAGAAATAGTGCGTCCAGGGTCATCAGTTCGGTGGCTGTATTTGCAGTCCCGGGGTGGACTAATTGCCATCCTCGTTGTAGTTGGGCCTCAGCGGGTGGCGTATTGGATAAAGCGCCCGTCATTCTGCTCGATTCCGATCCGCTTGCACCTTTCTGGGGTGTTTGATGAACCATGTTCTGCTGTTGTGGATGTGAAGAGCAAGATGATAATGAAAAGAAGCGGGAAGTCGGGAGGGAGATGATAATGAAAAGAAGTGGGAAGTGCTGAGGAAGATGATAACGAAAAGAAGTGGGAAGTCTTGAGGAATATAAAGCTAGCTTCAAGTCAGAATGGAATGCGTAACAGCCTACTGGCACGTTCTAGACAAGATGAATCCTACTTGGTATAGCTGCAGGTTGCCCGGTATTCCAAACGTCCTGCGATTTGCACCAAGTCGGTCTGATGCAGCAGTGACGTTTACAGCGATAAATGGATATGAACAAACACTGAAATCTTGTGGTTGTGGGATATAAACCGCACATTCTTCAACGGAAAGGACGTCTGCTAATGTTTGTCTCAACAAATCCCCGGGATCTTACATGGAATAGACGCTACCCATCAGGTAATGATGCACACTGAGCATTGCTATTCTCAATGTAGTGATGGTCAAGACACAGATTTTGCTGTGCACAAGTTTATTAAGTGTACCAACCTCGACATAGCAGACACAGCTTGCCTTGATGTGGTTCATACCTTGTAACATCCAACATCTCGCTCATCAAAGAAGTCAACAGAAAATAGAAAGGTCAATGCTCTGGAATTGAACCTTTCGCCACTACGGGCAGGCAAATTCAGCAAATACACATAGTGCTCCACATGACGACTTCATCAAGCAAATGCAGGCAAGCGCGGCTTGGAAGCAGATATGGTCCGAGCCATAGGAGCATTGTGCAGCTTGCGATCGAAAAAGATGTGTGTGGTGGGGAAATAACAAGAAACGCACTGTATGAGCAACGAGGAGAAAGAGAAATGGATTGCAGATCAATGCATATAGGGACCGCTGTGGCATGAAAGCATGTTGAAGACGCAGAGACAGCAATTCAGCAGGAGCAGGAGGATATGAGAAATGCTGAAAAGGCGGGATTAACAACCACAAAGCTTGAAACAACACTTGAGGAAATTTTGAATGCCATCAGAGATAGTCTGAGCAATCTTGAAAGTTCCTATCAAGGGGAGGATGGGGAAGACAAGGATTGTGATTAAAAAAATCCTGAGCTGGGCAAGGTGAGCGAAGATGACAACCCCGGCTGGGTGAAGGGAACAAGGTCCGAAATGGTACAATATCGGATGGTGCATTTTTGGCAGAAGCAGATGAAGCTTGCCTAGTTGATTCAACCAGGCTGGGGAGACGTGGCCGACAACTTGTGTGAGAGAGATACGACCATCTCGAAGTCCGAATTGAAGGTACCAGCTCTCATCCAACTGTCAACTGAAGATGATGCAACCTCATCTGCACCGACAACATTTGGTGCGCCTATAGAGACTTTTCATAAGGTCCCCGGAAAATCACAACTGCTGCAAGTGACTTCTCGACCAGGAAGTAGTCATATGGGGCTGGGTTCCAGGAAACCCCAGACACACAAATGCATTACATCTCTCCCACCTGACGTAGGGCCAAATTCATCACCGATTCAGAAATCAATGCCTGATAAACCAGTAAGGTTTCACAGCTGCATATAGTGTCCGAAGCTAATTACCATATAGAAATCAGATTCGGACGAAGAATTGGTGATGGCTCCTGCATCGCTGGGGAAGTGGATAGGCAATTTGCTATTGTTGACGATGTATCTGTTGGAAAAGCAATTTGTGTACCCATTCTTCTATGTGTCAGCTTTTACATCATTTGAGCGAGCAATTTGTGAGACAGGATAAATAGTCTGTGCATGTGCAAGCATCGGTTGGGCCATGCCAATGTTCCAGACTGCAAATCGCATTGACGGACAACCAATGATCTTGATATCGTCCTGCTGGTTTCTGTTAAGTCGGACAACCCAAACTAAATCAGAGACAAAACTCAAGAACAAAGTTTAAGTCAGTGATATCATACGAGTCATAGATGCAGCTGACGAGGCATAACCAGAACCACGCTGAATGACGACCGTCATGCCCCATTCATTCATCCATACAACTGAATAACTCTCTGTACAGACCTGCGGCACATGGTCGAGATTCTGAAATTTGCTTATGTCAGGTCATGGAAATAACGGAGATTGAGATGGATGAGGAAAGGGGAGGAAGTCGGACAGAATATATCCAAAACTAGTGTACAGATCTACATGCGGTTAATTGCTGACCAAAAGTGCTGTATCGTAACAGGCCGATGTCATTTTCACTGAGATAACATGTCTAGTGGTGGATCAGAAATTGAGAGGCTTGGAAGCTTTTGTATGCAAATGTTTATACATAGAAACAAATTATTGGCTGCCATTAACGACTGGATACATTTTTACATACAACTGTTGAGCGTCCAATGACTGGTAGTATGTCATTATGGTGCACGTCAACGGAGCGTCAACAATTTTTTGTCTTGCATTTTTGGCACACAAACGGCTACATGGGCACATCCTTCCAAAGTGATTGTATGACCGATTGTTATAGGTAGAAACGAAAGTGACACACTCGTTGCCCCCTCCTGGAAATGAGTGTCAACTATACATCAATGATTGTTGGTCTTGTGAGTCTGATCATCAAGACATGACTTCATTGCTGTGACACATAATCAAAGTATTGGCCGCCTTTAAAGTCCAAAATACTAATGACGACATCGCTAGTATCCCCTGAAAATAAGTGTCAATGGAGCGTGAGCGATTTTTGTTCATGCAACTTGGAAAATCTAACTGCGGTGCAACGACATTACGCTATAATTGAAGCGTTGACCACTCTCACTGGCAAAAATGCAATTAATGATATCGCTACCACATCCTAAAAATGAATGTCAAAGCAGCGTTAATGATTGTTGGTGTTGCATCATTGATAATCAAAGGGCAATGCAACTGCGTCAACCTATAATCCTAGTATCAGCCGTTTGTATGGGAGAAAATGCCACTGATACTATCGCTACCACCTCCTAACAATGAGCGTTAATGCAGTGTCAACGATTTTTGGTCTTCCATCTTGGATGATTAATGGGGAATGCAACCATGTCAACCCATAACCATAGTATGCACCTCCTTTCTGGGCAAACATGCTGCGGATGATATCATTACCACCTTCTAAACATGAGTGTCAACCAATCATGAACGATTTTTCCTATTGCATCGTGGATACTCAAAGCGCTTTGCAACTGCATTAACCCATAATCAATGTACCGGCCCCCTCTATGGGCAACAATGTTAGTGATGATATCACTACCACCTTCTAAAAATGAGTGTCAACAGAGTGTCAAAGATTTTTGGTATTGTATCATGGATACTCAAAATGCTGTGTAGCGACATTAACCCATAATCAATGTGTCGGCCACCTCTATGGGCAAAAAGGCTAGTGGTGACATCACTACCACCTCCTCAAAATGAGTGACAATGGAGTGTACACAATTTTTGATCTTATATCTTGGATAATCAATGGGCAATGTAATGACGTTAACTCACAATCAACCTATCGCCTGCCTCTATGGGCAACAATGCTAGTGACGATATCACATCCACCTTCTACAATTGAGCGCCCACGGAGTGCCAACAATTTTCGTGGGTGCCCTGTAGACTACACAGGAATGAAGTGCATTGCATTGCTCCTAAATTGAGTTTTACATGGTCAGTCTTTTCAATATGTTCCTGTATACAGCTTCACAAATATGCATGCAATGTCTCACAGATCTGACTTTGTCCGCTTGTAGCTCTGAAGTCAATAGTAAAGATCGACATACAACTTTACGATAACGTAACTTTTGGCAGTTTCTCGAGTCAGATTACTCAGCTAGTGAATTCCCACTGCGATGTCTGAATCACAATCTTTATATAACTCACTGCTAGAGGTAATGATATCATCCAAAAATGAATGTGTTTTGACTTGTGATTTGAGCGACCTTACTTTGGAACTCATCTTCGATGTTTCCTGGGTTTCAAAGAATGTCGGCTTAACAAGACCTATTGCTTGGAATGATTCTAGACATGCTCCTTTGTGGCGATTGAATTTGTACAGCGGAATTGAGGGGACTTGCAGCCCTGGCATCATATGTAGTGTGTGTCGTCAAGTTCTTTGCGATCTATCCGACCATGGGACCAGTTCAATGGGGAAACACTTGCTGGCCAATGCTCACATTCCAAGTTGAACAAGTTAACAGAGTCGAAAGTTGCTGAATGGATTAGTTCAACAGAGGATGAAACAGCTTTGGCCATCCTGAAGAGACAAGGAAGTGGAGAAATTACAATATTAAGTTCGCAAAGGCAATTCATATTGGACATTCAGGATTGATCCATATTCACTGCATTGACAGACAAAATGCACCAGACTGGCAGTGAGGACCATGAAACTTCCGAATTTCACTGAGACACGTGGAATCGCTACCTCAAGTTAGGATTTGTTTCGGCTCATATTCTATGGAATGGTATATCAAATCTGGAACTACAATGGTCACCTAAAGCATTATAACGTGACCTAGTGCTGTCAACTGCCACCCCTCTTAGCAACTTTTGCTGGAGTGAATACTCACTGACGGTGGATGCAATGATGAAGCAATTGCTATCACGAAATGAAGTCAGTTTCGCATTGGACGGGTGGACATCGACAAATGAACTAGTCATAACGTCGGTCAGTACTTGCGAATTGGATCGAAGGTGGGCATTGCGAAAAGAACAACCCGCTTGCGGCCAGGTTGATTGCCTATGCTTATCGTTTTTTGAACGCTAATTATGGATGATAGGTCAAGGGCAAACATACTGGTGCAAGGCTAGCCATACATATGAACCGCATTATGGATGATTTTGAGGTTTCCGACGGCCGTTTGCTAGGAGTTTGGAGTGCTAATGCTTCCTCAAATCACTGGATAAGTCGTGAGCTGCAATCAACCTTTGAGGCCACCAGAATCGAGTGGCCTGCATTGAGGAACCACATACTATGCATGGCGCCCATCACAAAGCTGGCTGTAGGTGCATTCATGAGCAGTTTAGGTGTAAAATGCCAGACCAAGTCTTGGGAAGCCCATGACCGCGATCGGCAATTTGGAGAGAATCAGAGCATAGACATCAGGAAGAGTGAAAGCCTTAGAACAGAGGGCAATGCTCGAATCAACGAGGTGTCGGCTATGAGACCAGATTTAGCAAGGGTTATTGAGATAGTACATATTTCAAGATATTTGACAGTCCTGAAACTAACCTTCAAATAGCAGAGAATGCTTGCTGTATTGATTATGCTGACAACTGGTTGTCAAAATGAGTTCATTGAATGTCAAAAAGCACATGTCTGCATCGTGGAAGTACTGATTATACAGGCAAAGTGTCGTCAGTATTTGACAGTGGAGCTGCCTGCGCGAGCCTTCCGATCACAAGAATTCGGCCCCGAGAGGCTCCAGAATCCTATATACAGCGAATGCCGGCCACTTTCCACAACACAGAATGAATGGACCTTTGTCAAGTACGTCATGGAAGTTTTGACACCATTTTGATACTGGACCCTGTGGATGGTGAAGAGGCATATGGTCACATTGTATCACATTATCACAGTCTACAATGACATGTTGAATCATATTGATGGTGTTATGCAATCTTTAGCTAAGAAGAACACGCCATGGAAGGAAGACTTGTACTCCGCTGTGGAGTTAGTGCGACACAAGCTGTCCAAATATTATGCTGAAGTGACTCAAACGACGGGTATGCTTGTCATTCCAGCACATATCCTCGAACTTTTCCGGATGTGGTGATCATTTAGGAAGTGGGACAAAGGAATGGATGTTAATCCTGAGGACCAGACTTCATATACTACCCAATCCCAAAAAGCATTTCTGAAGTAGGTGGAGGATGAATACTGTGCCAAACTTAGATGTGTGCTGGTCATTAAACCCGAAATCGTACTGACGAACAATTTGTTCCCCACTGCAATGGGTTCAGTATCCGGTCAATCGTGATTCGATCTGTATGATTTGTTCATCGATGATGAAGAATCCTCAATGTCTAACAATCTGGTCGATATGACACCTGGATGAAGCGATCGTGCACCACACGTATTGACCACCGCAAGGGTCCATTTGAATTCACCCCCTGAATCACCAAAGAACTGGGGGCAGGTTAATACAAATCTCAATGATTACCACTCCGACCCAATGGACATTAGCAGCACATTTTGGAAACTGGATATCACCGACTGGTGGCTCCAAGAAGAGGAAATGCACTCAAAGTACGCCGATCTTTCCAATGTGTCACGTGAAATATTCTCTATCATAACACATGGTGTCGGATTGGAGGCCAGGTTCTCCCTTTGGCGAGATGTTGACGGTGGGAGTAGTGTTAGCAACAGGTCCGGGTAACCCGCCAGCGGTCCGGTTTTTGGCCGGCGGTTCAGTTCGGTCCGGGTCGTTACCCAGCCAAAAACCCGAACCGCTATGTCTTGGCAGGTCTGTTACCCAGACCGAACCGAAACCCTGTGTTTTTTGGCCGGGTAGGAACCGGACTGTGGGTCCATTTTGCGGTTCCTACATTTTTAGCTCCAATTAAGTATTTGAGTTCTGATCGTATCATGATGTGATGTATACGTCGATTGTGCAGTTTAAGCCGATCTTTCACCTCCCGCTTTCAGAATTGAGATCCGACTGATATTTGTTGAGTGGCCGTCAACTAAGCGTAGATTATCACCGAAATTCGCGGGTTTTCGACAGCGACTCAACGAATATTGGTCGGATCGCAAATCTGAAAGCGGGAGGTGAAAGAGAGGCTAAAACTGCACAATCTGCGTATACATCATGTCATGATACAATCAGAACTCAAATACTTAATTGGAGCGAAACATCTGGGCTTGCAAAGGCTGGGGTTTGAGGTGGAAACCGGCCCAAATGCCAACGGTCCAGGTTTTTCATTTTGTAAAACCGTTGGCACGGTTCGGTTCTGGTTCCAACCCTGACCTGAAACCGTTCTAGCGGATTGGAACTGTTGCTAACCCTAGGCGGGAGGCAGTCAAAAACCACAGGTGAGAAACTTTGGGGCAAAGTTGTGGTACGGCAGTTTGCTTCAGCCAATAACACAATATTGGCAGATGATGACTCAGCATTGGATACAATGGGCACAGAAAATGACTCGGAAATGAAGCGAGAGGCAAATGAAAGAAAACTGCGCAGAATTGCCATGGTCCACAACTTTTTGGAGATATGATAGAGCAGCTAATACCTATGTGCTACACAGGAGGAAACTTGTACTCAAAACAAGGGCGATGCCTGCAGTAGGATACATTTCAGATATGCAACAGATCGTCAAAGCATCCTGGTCAGTCTTTCAACGTGATGGCGTGGCTGCATTCAAATTGTCAGAAAGATCACTTTTCCCACCAGGTTTGTCTGAAGGGACCACTCTGGAGGACAAACTCAAATATTGAACGTCCACCGAATCAGAATGATTGATTGTCATCCAGTCGAATGTGATGAGGATAGCCCACCTGAAACCAGTTCAGACACCGGAATGTAGCTAAACATGAATGGCAACATGTATATTCCGACAGACAGCACAGCCGATTGTGCGGCTGATGTTGAATCTGAAATAGAGTGAGGCAATGGCATCGAGAATCCTGATAGCCCAGAGCAGTGGGATGTGAGTGCCCCACCACACATTCTCAGATTGATTCGGCCAACGTGGAAGATCAAGATACAGGCTGACAAGGTGTTGGTGATGGTTCATGCAAAGGAAACGAGGAGGCATAAGGGAATCAAGAAAAAGTAAGACAGAATGTGTCAATATGTTACACCGGCATCTTGATGAAGCCTAACCGTGAGTTTCATATAGAGAGATTTCATCGGGGAATCGTGAGCCGTCGCTTGTGAATATCGGTTGCTAAACAGATGTATAGTGGGTGCAATGAATCCAATGGCAAGATATATAAATTTTCATAGTATGAGAGCAAACAGTGCAAGAAGATTACAGGGCTCGGATTTGCCACAGGGCCAAGTCTCAATCTTTTAGAAAAAAAACCAATCAATTCAAAAAATTATGAAAACAAGTATTGATGGCACCAGATGTTGAATGGACAATACATCAAAATGAGCGTCAACAGAGCATCAACAATTTTAGGTCTTGTAAGTACGGTAATTGAATAGTGATTTGGTTGCTGTTATGCATAGCAGACATATTGGCAGCTTTTACAGGCAAAAGAGACTGCAACACTGTCACTGCCCCATTCTGAGAATGAGCGTCAACAGAGCCTCAATGATTTTTAGCTCTGCATCTCAGGTAATGCAAATTCTGATTGGTTGCAGACATCCATTGATGAGATATTGGCAGTCTGTAGGGGCAAAAACAACAGCGACAGACTCCCTGCCGCATCCTGAGAATGAGCGTCAACAGAGAATCAATAGTTCTTGGTCTTGCATAATTGGTAATCAAGGCAATGCGCGGATATTTGAGCACATAACAGAACTATTGACTGCCTCGATAGGTAAAAATACAATTTCTCAAAGGACAACTACAGATTCCAAAATTGTTGATATCGCAAACTGCCAAACATGCACAAACAAATCATTGGCTGTGGAATACTCGATTTTGATAAGATACTATTATCAAACTGCAACATGAAGTGCGTTGTATGCATCAATAGATGGAAATGCTAGGTGACCCGCAAACAACCTGCCCGATTCAGATGAGTTCGGAAATTTCAATCGAACTATTCCCAAGTTGATGATTCCGGTGTATTGACAATCTGGACCACCAATTTGGCAACAGTTTGGTTTGGACATGGACTCAGACCTGCAATGACTGTCCGGAGCCGTTGCTAACACTACCGGCAACCCCCAACACAAGCAAGCACTGTACTGGAAGTGTGGGAATGAAGCACCATGAATTGCATTTGCCAATAAAGATGAGTACCAGCAGAAAGTGCGCCAGAAGAAGAATGGTCAAACTTCACTCAGTGAATGGCGATGAGTGCACCCAGATTAGGCACAGGCAGTACACCATAAGATGAATTGAGAAGCCCACCAGAAGCAGAGTTGACAAGCATACCTGATGAAGAAGTGGCAAGGACACCCAAGGAAAGCAGCTGAGCGAACCCAGCAATTGGCGATGATAAATTCACTAAGCATAGGATGGATTGCAAGTATCTCAGCAAGTGCACTAGAGAGATGATGAGAAGTCATTAAGCCAAGGAAAATCAACAGGACACCTGAATGTGGATGGATGATGTATAGCCATTGCAGTGCAGTTGAGATTGAACACATTGGGTCAGCTCATGTAACAGTAAGTCAACATGCAGAGGAAGTCAGGGTAGTCACAGGATAGAGGGCAATGTAGCAGGATGCCGGAAGCCAACGGAAGATAGTCTGCAGATGAAGTGAAAGGCAAACTGAATTACATGTTGAATCACAGAGAGATTACAATCTCAATCCTGAATCACAATGACATAGATACTAAGCCAGGATGGTAATTAACAATCGATATGATGTTGAAGATATTGATTGAGCCATCAACTGTCTGATAGAGAAGGTGGCCATGTCTACAATGAAGTCCTACTGATAAATTCAAAACTTACCAAGAGGCAGTAGACCGAGACATCAACCAGGTAGTCAACCAAGAGGTCCACCACAACGTCAGATGGCGACTCTACAAAGTCAACACAGACTCAACTGAAGCAGCCTGTCAAGAGCGCAAGCATGAAGTCGATGAGATGGTAACCAAAGCGGACTTCCATCGACTACAACCAAGTCAAGCACCATCTACAAGTCAATGGCACATACTGATGATGACTGGCAACACGTGATATTTCAAGGTGCATTGCAGGAAGGCTCAGGAGAGCACAGGTGCACTTGAACTTGCTAACTCTAGCCATCTTAAACAAGCGTACATGTTAGATGTTGACAAATGACACACGATTGATATATATGATCAATAATCACCCGAGGCTACATTCAACGCCAGCAGAGGAAGCTCAACTTGATGGCTAGTCATGAGCGGACGCTGTAGCACCCAGATGACACTGACCAAGATCTACACCGAGAAATTGGAAATATCTTTTAAAATTGTTGGTGGATTATCTGTTCAGATGTGGAGATATGGAGGTTGGGATCACTTGGATGTCTCATGTTTTGCTCTTCTTATCTTCTCTGCTTTGGATTTCAGCACAGCGCAAATGTTGTTGGCATGGGTTTTCTCACCTGCCACTGGTGTTTGAGGTTCCCCTTGCACCAGATCCACCAAAAGATCACCCTGAGCAGTACTGATTGGTTGAGAGACTTATGGGATGGTACCATTGCAACTGTGGAATAGTTGTTTGATTGCTTTCTTTTCATTTCTTTCCATTCCTACTCTTGTAATGGGTTATGCAGCCCAGGAGGTCTGCATCTCAAGAGGGGGATAATGTAACAGCACAGCTGCACATGACATGTCCAGGGCCAGGTAATTACCATTTCATATAGTGGGGTCACCATGAGCCTTAGATCTCTAGTGATAATCTTACTACACATCTATGCATATAATCACTCCAGTCCATAGTTGCAACCATATCCACTGAATTACTGCATGTAAGCAACAGTAGTTGAGTGCAGGAATAGGTGCCCTTACATATTGTATCAAATGTTGACTATCTAATCGTTATTGCAATCATATACATGTTACACAGTGATAGTAGTGAACATCATTATCCATTTTCAATTTATGTACCTTGTAATATCAGATATTACTGTAATATAATACATAGATATAATATATAAATATTCTTTTATAATAAATTACAACCTTTCAAATAATCTCTTACCCATACAGTTGCATATAAATAATCACTATTTGTAATACATACCTCTCAAATATTAATCTAATATCATGTACAACTATACTAGTTTCATTTACATTATCAATCAATAGACTGTGATAATTATTATTTCAATTATTTTTCACTAGATACCACTAATATTTATGATTGCAATACTGCAGATTTGTAAGTTTCTTTCTCACATGATTATACTTTCCAGAAATATTTCACTATATCAAACTTTATTATTGTAAATACCTAGTACATTCTAAATTTTATCATATTCAGTCTATTTATTTGTAATAGTATAATACTGTCATTACAGTATGTTGTAGTTGGAAATATTTATTTTTGTTTTGCGCATTTTAATTTCAAATATATTTAAAGTCCAATATTGGTTTTTACATATTTTAGCCAAAATACTATCTAGAAGAAAAATATAAGAAAGTAAAATGCTAATGTGTTATTGGAGCTATACAAGAATCTAGTAAATTTGAATAGTTCTAAATCTTATACATGATCTGGACAGTGTAAGCTATTTTACATTAAGTAATTGCTCAAGTAGTAAAATTGAAACTAGTTACATTTCAGCTCAAAGCATCAAAGAATTTTTCAGATTGCCATCATTATTTGAACACTGTAGAACATAAAACAGCTTTCTGAAGATTATGTGAAAGCATATTTACGATTGCATATGATTACTCCATATCTATATTCAATCATATTGCTCTATCAGCAATACTTGATAGTGTATTGGTGATTAATTCAATCAATAGAAATAAGAATGATTCGAATGGATTTAGTGGATACTCTTACGATAAAATGATATCATTCTTCTACTGAATCTAGAAGTTGAATATGCTTCTCATGTATATTAGAGATCATAGACAAGATCAGATTATGATAATGAATAACTGATATTATCTTCCAAGCACAGCAAGCGAAGTGATAATTCATTCATACAAAACATTACAATACGATACAATGATGGAGTGATTTAGTATTACATGTATGAATGAAGTATTTTCTCAAAATGATGTTTGGTATCAACTGTAATAATTCTTAATACTTAAGAAATGAACAGTGTAATTATAATATATTAAGTTAACCATTTTCAAAATTTTAAACTTTGGGATATTTTTATTGTAGTATAATTTACATTATTACAGTATTAACTTTCAATTAGATCAAGGTATGTGAGTATTAGATAACTTCAGCTTACTTAGGACTGAAATTAGACATAATTTGAAATTTGATTTCAGATGCATCGGTGTGCAGTGATGTTTCTATATACCTTCGAAGAACTCTTCCATAATATGCTTTTAGTTCGACCACCTCTCTACATCCATTGGTTGCCAAGGTACCCAATAGCCATTGAAGAAATCTGTTTTAATAAATTCCAATAACCTTCATCAATTTCAAGACTACACTTGAGTAATTATACCAGAAATATATATGTTGTATGCAGTGACAATTCATATTTATGGATACATTATGTGAATTGATGCCATTTGAATGGCTCTAGGTGCAGTTGAAACCAATTGAATTGAGATTTCACAATAATATAAGCAAAGTTAAAATATCTCCAGTGTATGGCAATAACTGAGGATAATTATATACTACTATCTTGTTGATAAGAAAGGCTACTACAGATCTTCTTTCACAAAGTATTCCCCTTTTTGAATCTTTTTGATGTAATATATTCTGTTATAACAGTATGAAAAATACGACAGCAACTTAAGAATGTAAGAATATGGAATCTAATCCCAACAATATTGTAGAAACTGATTTGTGTGGCTTGTATATTGATTCTACAGGATTGGAAGTTTGGAATAGACAATCACAGTTAGTCTTTTGCATGACAAGCAATATTTCAGGCTGAGTGGAATAATTCAATCAATGAAACAAAATTGTTCGCTATCATCACTGCTAGTAATCAATGGAGATAATGCTCTAATTGGGAGTAATATATTGTTTCATATTATACTGATTGCAGATAACTTAAATATATTACTGTACCCAATATACTGACTCATAAATGTATAAATTGGTTATTTGCACACCTGGATCACAGTGTTAAGTAATTCTAACTGCCAAGTAGCTTGAGGGGTATATCTGAAGATTAAATACAATATTGAGAGTACTATGCCAAACAATTTAAATAAAATGGATAACAGCTACAATCATTCCATCTAGTATGTAAGATATCATCAACCTCTACAATGTAAAGGAAACCATATTTGTTAATGTAATTATTATTGTTGCTAATATTCTAATTTGCTATCAGAATATTTCAAAACATTTTGGAAACAGCTTTTGTAAGAAAAGTAAGTAGCAAAATGGCATATTTTAGGATTTGTAATAAAAGGCCTAATAAAAATAACACTCTTAAGCATCATGTTTGTCAGCATGCAGAAATGCTTACAAAAGTTGAAACTGCTAGACGAACACAGCTATTTTAGCATATCATGTGTAGATTGAATAACATATGAACTGGCAAATTATAATTCACTGTGTATACAACAGTTTCTTCTGGTACCACATGCAGACTATGATTTGAGGAAAGGTTTTCTATTAATCTAGTAGAAGTAATAATATGAGCAATATGTAATTCTGTCACTATAAGACACAAGGAGCTCATGAGATGATATCTGAGTTCACACCAATATTTATCACTATTGATCAATGCGGAGACTCTAGATGGGCCTTCCAGTGAGGCTTATAGTAATTTTCATTTCTGATGTACAGTACGGAAATTCTACAATAGTCAGTGTGCCAAGTTTGGGACAATATTGAAGTACCAAAACAGATTTACCTGATACTTGAAGTCGTTATCAAAAGAACACGGGAATACTGAACAAATTGTTAAAGTTATTAAGATATTAGATAGTTTTATTTGAAGGACAGTAAATGTTAATTGAGATTATTTAGATGTATACCAGTAATAGAATAACCAACACAGTAAAGATATCCAGCAAAGTTGTCAGATATAAACTATTGATTTTGGATCATTGCAATCTTCTCAAATATACTATTCTATATAACAGACTGTTCATTATCTCCTGTCTAGCATTTATTCTATTAGGGACTCCAGAAAGAGGCAACTGAGTTATAAATAAAGAGTTGATTGATAGAGAAAATTATACAGCTATTAATGTAAATTTGTCAATTAAATACGATGGGAATGGTATCCAAGATATCTATCAACTTATTGGGAATGTTGAAGGCCAAATATAGGTAATATTGATGGTGTATAGTATCTGGAGGCACATATTGTAATTGTCTATAATTTGTTTCTTTTAAGTGGACAAAATACAACTTCCAAATCATTAGCCTTATTCTGTATTATCCAACTAATATGGATGGAGATTTTAGCTATCTTACAATTCAAAGGAAATTTGGCAGAAAACTTGGTTTATTGGAGTAAAGCAACAGCAGTGCTGTCTGGATTAGTAGTGGGCGGATGGGAATTGTAACTAGACAAGACATGTGTTGAAAGGGATGGAAAGATGCTAACTCTCTTAAGGAAGTTCCAACCAAGGTATAGAAGTGCAGAGTAAATTTATCAATGGCTCATTCTATCCAAAATGTACAAACTGGAAGGAAATCAAACAGTCCACCAGTGGGTGGTCAATAAGTGGTGAATGATATTGCCTTACTGAAACATCTATTAAAGAATATAACTACCAGTAGAATTAGCTTGAGACAATATACTGGCAATGTTCTGCATTCATTTGTATCGTATATTCTAAGTATATCATGTACATAAATATAGCTGCAAGCACTAAAGTTTAGCAAATAATGTATCAATAAAACTAAGATGTCTACAACTGGTATTCCAATCTATTATCAGCAAAGACAAATAGGCATTAAATACTATTCAGTACTACCATTTGGATGAATGAATATTTCTTAATATAAGCAAGAATTTAGAGCAAGGTATTGTCACTATAAAGTACTATAATCTACATTCAAAGTTTATTTTTGAACTTTACATTTGTCGTGGAATATAAACTTCTTCATTGTAAGTTATTCTACCAGCATCTCTTCAAATGTACTTCTCTGAATTATCAATAGAGTATAATAATCGGTGTAAGCTATATCATTAGGCTAATATGTAAGTAACGAAGCAAACTTTATTACTTATAGCTGCTGATATTTGAGAATTACTTATGACATTGACAATACCTGGAATCTTGAGTTCAGCTGGTACACAAACCAGAGTAGCAGCTATTGCATGCTTCCAGTTCAGACCAACAAGTGGTAATTGCTTGTCATTCTTGACTATGAAGTATATGTTATGTAATATTAAAAACCAAGGAGTATTCAATAACATTATTTCCTCTGTGAATTACTTGGTCTTCATATAAGAAATGTTAGTACAGAATTTATGTTACTGTATGGGAATTCAGATACTACCCACTAAGTATAATCCAGTCTAGTTTTGAATCCACCCTCAATCTATACTGGATTCAATTGCTAAGTCTAAACATTGGACCGTACCTGTTACCTGGTATAATATACCCCAAGTAGAGAAACTCAATAGATTGTATCTTTGAAGCTACAAACTACATTTCTCAACATTCAATATAAGGTTCATAGTGGAACTGAGAGATTGTCATTCAGCACAATAGGATTGATTGTTCATATGCATAGTATATGTGAAGCTTAATAAATTGTTATTTGTTTCCAATGCATGAAAAACTAACTATGCATCATATCTTATGATGATGGTTCTAAAATCACATACGCAAGGTCAATTGGTGAAATAAATATCTAGTCTTTGAGAATCACCCACAGGTTGTTACACAACCAAGTCAATAGCATGAGGAGTCTCTGGCAAGATTATGTCAATGATACCTACTGACTTTGATATGTGACAGCTAACTCTAATATCTGCGGTAGAGAAATGTAATATCCAGTCTCAGTATGGTGTAATTACCATGTATACTTGTTGAGCTGTACAGAATCTCAGAGAGCTATACAGAGCCATACAGACCTGTACTTATCACTTGAGCCAGACAAATTTTCATCCTGCATCAACCAGTCTTCAACATTGAGCAGCACTTCTCATGATTAGTCTGTAACTTCAGCCTGTCATAATTTTCATGTAGTTGAAGTTTGTGCTTCAACCTAGAATGATTGTGGTAGATTATCTGGCAGTTGCCAGAGGTCATTGAGGAGCAGATCATTCAGGATATAGCTATCCTACTGTACTGTATATTCCCAAACTAACTACGTATCTCCTAACTGTATTTGGTGCATTAGAGCCTTCCATGTATTTTCCCTATTTGTGTACCATATTCACTTGATCAAGAACTGTACTTTGCTGTCCTCCTTATTCCTTCTTCAGTTTTGAATGGCTTTAAACCACTTTTACTTAGTTTAAACACTTATGCCAACTCTTGCATATGGTGGCAGCACTTGGGTGCAACAATTTGCCACTGTAATCTACAGACAGAATCAAATATTGAATATGCAGATAATTCAAGTATTGTTGACTTCAACAGCATCACCCTGTCCATCTTGTCAATTCAGCAGATTCATTCTGATGAATGCTAATAACAAAGCTCAACTCAGGAACTCTCTATCATTATTGGTATCTGCAGCTCTATCACTCAGTAAAGGTAGGGCAGATAATGATTATGATCAAGTAAACTCACTAGATGCTGTGTGATTGTCATATATTGTTAGCCTCTGTTGCTTGGAATTTTGAAGTCACCACTAGTTGATACACTAGCTAAGCAACAATGCCCACTATTGTGGCAGCAAGGTGATGGCATGCTGGTGTCCAGATAGTATACCTATACCCCAGTAAGATACAGTTACTGCCATTACAATGCCCAACAGCATTCCATCAGCAACAACCCTAGTTTCCGTCTGAAACACCCGGGTGTTCCGGATGGCTCTGACGGCTCTGGCGGAACATCGTACCCTCTGACTGAGAATCAGACGCGACCCGTCGCCCAAGCGACGGGTCGCGTTCCATACCTCCCTTGCGGCGGCTATTATACCATGCCTCTTATTCTTGCGACGCGTCGCGTTGTATATTACGCTCGCCGCTCCGGCGTCAGGCTTCCTTTACTTTGCGTCCGGAATGTGGTGACGTATA
>Ga0307515_10002655_pt1 | contig 38307 bp, 49 predicted proteins | sample 17_EM_MG_FD_194513 | JGI IMG/M metagenome (GOLD analysis project Ga0307515, IMG submission 194513) | Populus trichocarpa ectomycorrhiza microbial communities from riparian zone in the Pacific Northwest, United States - 17_EM | ecosystem: Host-associated > Plants > Roots > Unclassified | place... | reverse complement strand
AACAGGAAATTAGACGAAGTAGGTTGGTATGTGTTGAGAGAACTTCTCGCGGTCGTTGGCAACCACCCGAATAAAAGAAGAAAACACAATACGATGGTCCACTATAAGATAACCAAATCTCCGTGACAGCTCTGACACCAGAACACATGCGACTCATCCAGGAACTGATGCCTCTTGAAGCCCCGTATGTGGTGAGGTTCCGAAGGTTCCATCACGCTCGAAGACGGCGAAGCGCCGTTGGTCTTCATCAGTTCCGATTCGGGAAGAGGTGTCAGCGCCCTCGAAGGTGGTTGAGACGACTTGACAGAAGAAGCCAATTCGCTGTCAATTCGTGCCTTGAGCATCCCCAAGGACACGCGTCGCTTGTGCCTCGTCTCGGGTGAAAGGGTCTCGAACGTCGATTTGCGTGGTTTATGCAACGGCGATGAACGGGGATTGCTCATACCAGAAATAGACTGCGAACTTCCGGCCCGGGCGGCTTGAACCCTCAATTCGTCCGAAACGTTGCGAGCTCGGCTGCCAGGCCGAGAGGGCATACCCGGTGTAGGTGAGAAAGGTCGAGTGGGCACGGTGGACAACGATCGAAGTTGGGTGAGTTGATCCATCAAAGAGCTGACTTGTTTCTGGAGCGAATGCGCTCGAGCGTCAGCTTCGAACACTGCGGATTCCAGAGCGCGGATCTGGGAACGGGCGTTGGAGAGTTCGAGCATTTGTTGTTGTTTCAAAGCGCTCGACATCTCTCCGTCCAGGGAGTTCCTGATGTCGGGTAACGGTAGGCCTTCACGTAACCTCTCGATCTCCTCGTCCTTCTGTGCGACCTCGGTTTGTAGAAGTTCGATATCGTTCTGCATTCCTTCGACGAACCCGCGGTCTTCGTTGGACGCGGCCCTCCTTTCTTCCAGCTCTCTCTCAGCGGTGTTCAGGAGTTCGGTCTGAGCCTGAACGGAGAAGGTGAGCCGGTCAACTTCCTCGAGACGGCGTAGGGCAAGCTGGTGATAACCCTCCCTCTCGGCTTCCCTATCCTTCAAGCTTGCCTTCAACGCCTCAACAGAGGCCTCCAGCTCCGCGTACGCTTTCTGCATATGTAAGAGGTTTTGCTGGGAGGATGATTCGTCCTTCTTCCTCGCCAGTTCCTCCTTCTGCCTCGACTTGGCTGACCGAGACTCGCGCTCCTTCGCCTCATCCAAGCTGGCTTCAAGTTGAGAGATCGCATCCTCCTTCTTCCTGATAATCCCCTCCAGCTCGTCAATCCTTTCGACCAATTCCAGACGGATATTAGTGAGCTCGACAATCTTGGGACGCATTTCGCCCAACGAACGCATGAGGTTTGTGCCATCACTTTGAAGGTCGCTTTGGATTTTCTCAGCTTCCTCAGCGCGGCGGGTGGTGCGCTTGAGTTCGTTCTGAACGTTGTGGAATTGTTTTGAGTTGGCCGCGAGTTCGGTGGCGGCTTGGGTGAGCTTCTCTTGCAGTTCAGTGAGGGTCTTCTGGGTTGCGTCCGCGTGGGCTGTGGCAGCGACCTTGGCTTGTTCCAAGGCCTCCTTCTCAGAGGTTGCAGAGACAAGTTGTGCCTGAACAGAAGAGTGCGCCTTCTCGAGTTCCGCATACTTTGTTTCGAGCACTCGAGCGGATTCCGTTTTGGACTGAAGTTGCGACCGGAGAGAATCACTTTCGGCTTTCAATGATGCATGCGCCTGAGTCAGTGTTAGCCACGGGGATATTTGAGCAGTGGTAAAACAAACTTCACCTGATTCAGCTTCGAAAGCTGGAATTCAAGTTCATCCGTTCTATCCTGGGTATCCTTCAATACGCCCTCGAGCTTTTCGGCCCGATCGTCGTTTTCAATTCTCTCTTCAAGCTCTCGAGCTTTCCTCTGGTGGCGATCGGCTTCGGCTTGCAGACCGTTCAGGGCACCGTTCGTAAGTTGCAACTCGCGTTCCTAGAGTGCGTGAGTTTCTAGAACAGTACGTCCAAGACACCCAACTTACCTGTTCCCTGCATCGATCTTGGAGCACCTTTTCTTGTTCGAGGAGACGACCGACACGTGCGGAGCTCTCCACGAGGTCGCCTTCCAGGCGCTTCAGGTCCACCCCAAGGCTCGAGGCTTTCCGCGCTTCGTCGTGTAATTTTTTCTCCAATTCCTCCGCGCCTAGTCAAAACAATGGTGGTGAGACAAAGGTTACTTGTGCAGAACGATCACGCGTACGAGGTTCTAGTTCTGCTAGACGGTCTGCAGAGTCTGCGAGGGCATTCTTTTCTGATACCAAGAGCGAGATCGTCTGTTGGCGTTGAGACGCTTGGTTCCGGGCTTCATCCAGCTCTTGTTGCGTGGCTCCTAATCGGTTCTCGAGGTCCGAAGCTGTGGTCTGTGCACCTCTGAGATGGTCGTGGAGCTGTTGCCTCGCTGAAGACAGAGGATCAGTCCCGAGCGAAACGAGCGGAGCACAGTCCAGTAAGAATCGGGTGGGCGAACCTGCTTCCGAGTCTCGTAGTGACCCTGACAGCCTTTCTCTTTCAGAACGAGAACCAGCGAGTGAACCTTCGAGTTCTTCGGCCTTTGAAGTCACCGAACGTAGCTTGCTCTCGAGTTGTTGAACGCTCTGAGCCATCGATGTTCCGTTAGCTGATTCACGCTGGAGCTTTTCTTGAGCATCCTTGAGTTCTAGTTGGGTCGAGCGTTTGTCATCTGGAGGACGAGGAGACGACCGAAGCAGAACCCACTGGTCTCCAAGTCCTTCCGTCGGTCCAATTCCCTATTCAAAGCATCGCGCTCCGACTTGAACGGGGCGATGGTATCCTGGTGCCGTTGCAGTTCGGCTCGCAAACTCTGCAAGAGGCTGTACGTTGGCGAATTCGCCGGCGGTTCGTCGTGAGGGAGCCGTGTAGATGAGGATGAACCCTGTTCAGAAACGCCAGCAGTGGAAAGAGAGGCAGGAGCATTATCCACTCGTGATAAGGAATTCAGCCACGTTCCATCCGCCTCGGGGGTCTGTCCGAATCTAGATTTTTGGGTACACGAGTTCAGTGTGAGTACGCCTCGGGTGCGGAGTTTCTAAACAAATGAGACTTGCATGTCCGCCACGTTCTGTATTTCGCCGACCTGGGTCGTGGGTGAATCCGTAGGAGGGGGGTCTTGCGGCAACGGGGTGAATGTCCTCGATGGTGGAGGACTCTTGTCTGACTTCGTGGCTTGTTGCCTCCTCTTGAGCTATTCGGGTCGGTATATTAGAAGTGACGCAGGTTTGAGCCCGTTGGAAAGAGTACGAACAAGGGCTTTAGCACGGGCAGCTTTTGCCTTCCTGTCCTCAGCTTCAGACATTTTGAGTGGGCGGAGGTAGTCGAGGACGGAGGTAAACTCGTTGAGCCGCCAACACCAATCGGGAGTTGTGTGACGGATTCGTCGTGAAACACGTCGGTCAGACACGAGGCAGCGGCAGAATAAGCCTCGATGACTTTCCCAGGAAAGGGCAGTAAAAATGACATTGATGGTGCGTACACACTCCTGGGAAGGGGGGAGGCGACAGAGATATGAAGAAATGTAGGATATGTACCCGGTGAAAAAATGTATACCACAAGAATCGTGGGTAGGTCTTCAGCTAGTTTTACGGAGCGAGAGAAAGAGGCAGAGAAACGACCGACTCGAGGGGCGCCCCTCTGGAGTGAACGGGAGAGGTCGGGTGAGTGAGGGGGAGAGGAGGGAATAGGAACAGGATAAAAATCTCAATACGAAAAAAATGTGAGATAGCGCAAAGAGACGGTGAGTAAGGGTATTATACGAGATGCAACTACATGTCTAGGCCCAGACCTGTAGGATAAACAGAAGTCAGCAATCGTCGATACCAGGGGCTCCTTCCCACTTACTCGCAAAGTGCTATCCCAACTGCCTGTGCAGAGGGCCATACCATCAGAGCTAACGCCCAAGCAGCTGACACGGTTTTCGTGGCCAGTCAGGACACCGACGCGCTCCCCTTTGAGCGTATCCCAAACATTGCACGTCCAATCATCGTATCCACCAAACAAGATACGTCCGGAGATGGAGAAGGCGACCGATGTGATACCACAAAGGATATTATCGTGTGTGAATGCATTCAATTCCCTATCAGCCCTAATATCAAAGAGCCTGCAAGAGGCATCATCGGAGCCGGTGGCGAATGCGTCACCATTCGGGAAGAATCTTGACAAATATGAGTTAGAATGGCAAGTGATCAACTAAAGAGCCTGCTTACGAGACAGCGTTGATATCGGACTCGTGTCCAGTGAATGTCTGAGTGGCCTTGCCGCTCCTGATATCCCACAATTTGGCAGTCGCATCGCAAGCACCAGATACAAAGATGTTCTGGTTGGGGCCGAGCGACAAACTAGATTGTAAACAAATGAGCAACTTGGTTGCGAGAAAGAACCACCCGAACAAGATACGCACCTCATAACATCACCAGTGTGGTCGCTGAACTCTACAACACGGACACCCGCCTCTATATCCCAGAGCATGCAGGTCATATCACCAGAACTGGTGACAATTTGACGGTCATTGAGGAATCGGCAACAGCTGAGATAACCAGAATGAGCGCTCAATTCACGAGCACCCTTGACGTTGCTTCCGTCCTTGCTGTTCAGGTTGTAAATGGAACAAATGTTGTCAAGACCACCGCAGGCGACGAAGTTTCCGGAGGGGGAGTAGGCGCAGGTCATGACCCAACTCGATCGCAGGGGGATGGCGTGGACTTTATTCGTTGTGTAAGCGTCCCAGACGATGAGCTTACCGTCCTGGGAGGCGGAGACGAGGTGCCGACGGTCGTTCGCCCAGTGCATGGCGTAAATTTTGGCCAAATGACCCCTGAGTGCCCTTCTTGGGCGCATCACAATCCGTGGGAGGGGGTCGACCTCAGCGGCCATGGCGCGAACTTTCGAAGTAGGGGAGGTTAGAGCCCAGGATGAAGTGAAAACGAGGAATGATACGAACGACTGGTATCTGCAGAAGACTCCCGTTTGGCACGGATTTTCTCCTTGAGCTGCTCGGCTTCGCGACGAGCGGCGGCGATTCTCTCTTGGATGTCACTCTGTTGTTGAGACATGATGCTTTTCGCGGGGAGCTGTAGTTCTGGGAGAGATAAAAGGGGTGAGTGTTGAAGTGAACCGCGAATCGGGTTGAGTTGGAAGACGACTAACGAGGGAGGTTGGGGGTACACTTGAGGAATGATTGCGCCTGGGAGAAGCCTAATAGTCAAAGAACGGAACGAACGAAGATACCGACGGCGACGATGGCGGCGGCGGCGGCAACGTGGACGGAGGTTGGAGGGACGATGATAGCAACGGCGGTTGTGTGCTGCGTGGGACTTGGACAAAGGAATCTTTCCGTTTTCAGCCTCACGCCAGCCAATCGTCAGCTCCAATCAAAACCTTGATGCTGACCTCGGCTTAACTCAAACGGGGACCTCGCCGCTCCGTGGAAACCCTACATTGACATTGACCAGCTGCTGTCATCTGGAAAGTAGAATAACGACACGCACACAGCGCTGCTATGCTGTTTCTCCGCTTGACTCCCGATTTCGAAATATTCAAGTGGCCGCCCGAGAACCCTGATACCTGGTATCCTAGGATCTTGCGGTTTGCTCGCTGGGGCTGTTCTTTCCCAGTATTTCTTTGATTATGGGTCACGTCCTCTCCCGATGACTCTTCACGCCACACCAATGTCCAACCGCTCGCCGAGACCAAACCCTCGTCGTCGTATGGCCTTCATGGTTCTCATTAACTTGGGACTCCTGCTCATTTCCGTAAGCAGACAACAGGATGCAACTTAACAATTGGCTCCAAGCGCACGGTGGTACCCATCGACTGGCCTGGAAGAATTACATCGTCTGCGGTCCCCTCCACAAACCGAACTGGGGTTCAGACTGCTTTGGTACAGTGACTGTTGTTTGGCGTAACGATCGTCGCGTTGACTGTCTTGCTATAGTTGATGGTTTACCGTTTGGTCAAGGCTACGGATCCAGCAAGGGGGATGCTCAGGAAGTCGCGGCCGGAATGACACTGGCAAACCTTCTCTCCAGCCATGAAACAGCAACCCCCAGTTAATCCGAGATGTATCTGGGTAAACGAGAGCGTCCTCGATTACCTATCATCTCGGAACAGCAGCTAACATCTCATGAAATCTGATCCATTTCGACCCCCTCGTTCCCCGCGAATGTCGCCACAACTGATTGTCGCTAGTCGGATTTGTCAAGGGGAACTTCCGCCGTAACTTACGTTGTTCCCGCGTTTTTGAGTGGTAATGACCAAGCGCAGTCAATTTTCACCACGTGTCAAGCATCTCCACCGCTGCTTTCGGCCTCCACGAGTATTTGATGCCTCGCGTTCGATCATTAATGGTCAAATCTTGACGTCTACAAGCTCACCCTCTCCTCACAACCTGATCTTATCACTCTCCGCCAGGCTTGTGGTCCGCGCTAATCCACCAAATGGGCCATCAAACGCGTCGAGGACGCGGTCAGATTCCTCACATCGTAATTCCGTCCCAGGTGTTAATTTCGCTAGCTATCCCGAGTTGAATGTAACGGTCACAAGTATGTGCGGACTTCAAGCGAACTCTTATCGTGTCTGTTTCACTTACATCCTGGACACGTTTTGAGCGGGTTTCCCACTACGGCGAGGCTCGGCTACCTCGGTACCCGTCACCTTATCGCTACAAGCACCGCTTCGCGGGAAACTCCCCCGCACCCCAGGCGGACGGTCTAGGCATTGGTTGGCTTGCAGTATCTCGTCCGGACTGAAGCGAATCATGTCTTTGGCGCGTTCCTGTAACCATCCAAAGTTGTGCCTCCATTTGGTACCTCCGTCGGCGGACATGCACTTTTCTGCAGGACCAGATAAACCTGTTTCAACCATCGATGGTGCATTGGTGCTAGTACCGGCCGCGTGGATGCCTATTCCGTGGTCCTGCCTTCTCGGACCATGCCCGATTTCTAATCTAACACATCGTAAAGGCTCCGCCGAGGATTAATCTCTGCCACTTACGTTGTGGGGTCAGCCGTCCCGATCGTAATTGACAAGAACCCCCTGCTGCCTCAGCGAGCCGACAGCTCGCAGAGCGACCTCGAATGTGTTCTCCAACGTCAAGATATCCTTTCTTTCGAGCCATGGCTAACTTCTATGGAAATTCCGTAATCCATTCACCAGACCCCCTCAGCGAGGATTCAATAAACAGCAACACGAGCAGGTGTTTGCGCCAGATTAAAATTTCTCGTTCCAACAGCTTCAGCTTCACCTGTCGAGCCCCAGCTCCATGAATCGCGGCCAAGGGACTTCTTTGGGCCTGGGGCGTTGTCATCATGGCTAGTTGCATCCTGGCCATCGCGTAAAAGACTGTGCGAGTCTCCATGTACCTATGGATATAAGGGCCCCAGGAGCAGCCGAAGCTTTCAGCATATACCCACACAGTACAAAGCGATGACCTCCCGTACGTACCCAACACTCAGCTTTCCAGATTCCTATCCGCTCACGATGCCCATTTAGCACTTAACGACCTTAATAACTGTGGGTCTCGCCCCCGACAGATGTCGCACATGCCTGATCAATTAATTTCCAACCTCATAGATTTGCAGAGCAAAAATAAGCTTACGTCCTTGAGCTGGCACGACAAGGAGAGTGGTCCGAAACACGAGGTCGTGTGGAATTCAACTTGTAAATGTAAGAAAACCTCCCCGGATGAGCCGTAGATGGTCCGGCTGACGTTTGACCTCTACCAGTGGATGACGTTGAAGTTGGCACGGGATCCGGCCCAACCAAACGTCTCGCCAGGGCAGCGGCTGCTAAGAACACACTCGCCGCGCTGACGGGCTCTCAAGGGACTGATCCCGCGGCGTCGTAGACCGCACAAGCGCACCCCTGGGACTTTTTGGTTACCGGCGTTCAGCTTACTTTCCACCGCACCACCGATTCGGGATTGTGGCATTTGGTCGTTCGTTTTTTGTATATCTATCCCCATCCATTCTCGTAAATATTTGTATATATTCTCCACTTCTTTATATTCATATCGCGCCGCGCACATCCCCACTACCGTTCCAGTCGGCATGCGACTACGATGATGATGATGGACGCACGACCAGATCAGATTCGCGCGCGGAGGCGATTAAGCAAGGGCAGGGATGTTTCATGCTGTATCTGATGGAAGACTCCCCATCGGCCAGATCCAGTGGTGTGTCCTACTACTCGTCGAGCGCCGTTCCGTAATCCCTGCCGCAGGGGAGGTTGCAGCAGTAGGGTCTCAGATCTCAGGGTAATCAATTCTGCACAAACGCCTTTCGCGCTTGACCTTAGTCACTGCCCCGACTCGAACACCCCCGCTTGGGCCTTTGCTCTCTCAGCCACATCCTGGCGGTATTTTACCCACCAGTGCCCAAATTCTCTGATCCCAAAAAGTTGCAAGGGCCGCCAAGGATCACCAGCGCCGTGCCTGCCTGCCCGTTCCCTCTGTGTGCATTATGTGGATCTACTACCACATCTTGGGTCCCGTCCTCGGGAGCGGGCACGCGCACTACTGTGGTGTTCAAATCCTTTTATCTTTGCGCCGGGTAGCTTGTGGTATTTGGTTGTGGCCCCTGCTTCACAATTTAGAAGATCCCCAGGGACAAAGCGCCGCTCTCTCAGTTTCCTAACCGGGATTCATTTCCTCCCGTTTCCAACTCGACTGTGATGTCAGGGCTGCGATCTCAAACCAGGTTTCGGTCGCTTGTGAGATCTATATAAACGAGGCGTGGAATCTTGGGTCGCACCCCAACGATAAATCCGACCACAGAAATCCAGAGAACTAACACATCACACAATCAATACATAATGACTGCTCGTACGCGTTGTCCCTCTCTCTGCTCCGAGAACCGCGATGCTGACATCTGCTGTGCATGCAGGATATGTTATGACCCTGAATAACCGTCAGTCCCCACGATCAAATGGTGGCGGTGTTTTGATATTTCTTCCGCAGACTTACAAGGGATCGGGGGTAACGAAGCCAGCATGCTGAGTTGGGAAGAATCAGCCTCCGGGCCACCTCACGCATTAACCTGGTTCGTGGTCTGCAAAAGTAAGCAGATAATATCTCCATTTCTAGGGTATGATTACTGACGTTTTCGCATGGAGTCCGCGGCCAATCCTACGGATCGGCTTCAGCTTCGCAGAAGATGGCGGCGAAAGAGGAAGCGGCGCGGCAGGCACTCGTTCGACTTGGAGTCCCGGTCCAGTGACGGAGCAAAAGGAAGGCGATAGGGACAGATACCACGCCACTGGTCACAATAATCCGCATTAACGTTTCTAATCCTAATGTAGCTACTAACCCCAAGCCATCGTAACGTCAACTCCCACTATCCCGAATCGAACCGCACCTGTGAAGTCAAGCGGAGTGTTTGCCAGTGTTTGTGCAAAAATGGAAGTGCCAAAACCGGGAAATTTCACTTGTTCGTTTCGGTATTGGTGGGATCAATAGACTGCACCCGCGCGGACCACACAAAACTTCTTTCGTCCGCCCTCCATCATGTTCCGACGTGTTCCTGGTCCGATGGTCGTCGCCGCTCTCACAGGTGTGGTGTGTCTCTATCGTTCTTCCGCTAGCCGCAGCTTAAGCATATAACGTCCAGGAATCGTGTCAGGAGTCTGGATATTCAGACCCATGCTCGACGGTAGCTTAGCGGCGGGGAACTTCACGTAGGTGCCCCCCATACCGCCTCTGACGGGTTGACGGGCGCGAACTAACGTCTTGGCCTAGAACATCCGTCACAAAACAGGAACCGCTATCAAAGAATCAAGATTCTTCCTCACCAGGGGAACTCAAGTCATCAGCGCAAGGATAGGTGGACTTGGTTCCAAGCGGACAGCTTTGCAACAAACGAAATCTTTACTCGTTCAATCGTAATCTACTACCCATCAACATCCATTCCCTCTTCCGAAGACGCGCTTCTTCGCTCCCAGACCTACGGGTGTGTGAGTGGGAGGAAAAAAAACTCCGGGCGAACATGGTGTGTCCCACCTGCAGCACAGTTTCTCCAAGGAAAATCATTTCCTTCCTGGTCTTTTCGACGATAAGGTCCTGTATCTGGTACCAATCGTCGTCCGTCCCACCGGCTCGGAGGTGTACTTTGTAAACCGTGTTTTCCTTATCACGCGTGGTCCCGGCGGTGGATTCATGGGTTACGTTGGCGATGAGATCGTAAACGGTGGATGGATGATTCGGCGGGGCGTCCAGATCTAGTGGGTCAGGTCAAGATGAGCGAATGTCGAAACAACGAATGCACCAGAACGCACACTCCCGGAAATCAAGCCCGCGGAGCGGAAAGTTGACGATCGTCGGATTCTTTTCTTCCACAAATATGTTCTTGGTGAACCGTTTGAAGTTGAGAATGATATACGGTGGGAGTTGTTGACACTTGTATCGTCTCAATGTGCCTGCATTTTCCTGGAAGGTGTTTGCCACGTATAACGGGTCCAAGAATGGAGCCACGACTCACTTGGGCAGTAACACCGTCAAATTTTGCGAGAATGGAATAGATCGACACCTGCGGAATGATGTTCTTTTCCACCGCGTCCTGAAACAAAGGCGGAGGCGGAAGATCGACGGCCAGAAATAGGAACGGGGAGGCCGTGGTTCTCATCTCTAACGTCGGAAAGGTTAAAACAGTGCTAATCCCGTTGTCCAAAGCTTACCTCTGTCGATGTCAAACTGTGGTTTTGCGTTTGATTCAGTATCAGGACGGACGACGATCTGCTGCTGTTCTTGGCGGAGATGCCCTTGAAACGTGGAAAATATGATGCCTAGAACAGTTGAAGCTGGTGGACGGCTGTAAAGCATGAGGCAACTCACTGCTGTTCCTTTTCTTCGTTCCGCCCATGTGACGGTGAAGGGTATTTAATAACCAACCAAGGAACTCCGCAGGATCACCCTGTCTCTCCAAGGTGAACTTGCCAGCACTCTCCCTTCCGACCTCTTGGAGGAACTCGTGAGGACTGACTTGACTCTTGAACAACCGCGGGTTCCATAGCTTCTTTGCCAGCGCCGCAAACCGCTTCACCAGTTCAGTCTCCTTTCCTTTGAAACTGCCGAGCAATAGGTAATCGCGCAATGGCTGAACGTGGAGCAGAGCGTGAATGATGACATTCATGTGGTCGTTCTTTTTGATGTTGTTGAGACCGATGAACCCAGGAAGATACGGATTTTGGGTGAGATCATAAGAGGTCTTGAGTGGCACGGACTTGGAGGAGAGCTGATCCACGTATGGCTTCGAGAACTTCGGGGATAAAACATATGCAATGTCTTCTAACGATGGGTCATTCACAGGGTATCCGTCTGGGAGAACATAAACCTAGGGTGTGAGTCTAAGTGCTTCAGAGACAGTGGTCGATCTTCGCCACAACCCACCTTGGTAGTTTCGAGGTTGATATAGACGTGGTGGTCCTCATGAATCGAATGAGCGTACGCGTATGAACTTCGACCTCGTCCCTGGAAGTACTTCCCACAGACGAGGCACCCGTAGGTATTGATGTTTGACAGAGAGACGGAACAGACTTTCTCAAAGTCAAAGTCTAATTTGGCACGGTTTATCTGCAAAGATGCGCATGGGATCGCGTGTAGATGAAGTGGATTACCTGTGACGCACCGTGTCAAGATAAAGGTCTGAAGCTTGGGGTGCGACCAGTGGTGCGTTCTGATCCTCCTCTTCGTTATCCAGAATATTTTCGTCCTCGACGCGAGCTCGCTTTGTTGGTCTGTCGTTGGTGACGCCAGATTCGCGTTCTTGGTCTAGTTCCTCCTTCCTGGGGGCCATTGCCGTCGGTTGAGAGATTGATCTCGGTCACGTTTTCAAATCCGGTCGCGCCTGTTGGTCACCACGACCCCGCCCTCCGTCAACTGACACACACGACTGACCCCCATGCTCCAAACTCGATGGGGCCGCAGCACGGCATTTCGAGGGGTGTCCCGCAGTCTGGCTGGGAATGTCTCGGGATTTCATTCGAGCTCACGCTGGCGGTCTCAAATGCCGAATGCGCCATTGGATTTGGACCCGTCCCTCCAAAATCTACTCAGGGGTGCGGATATGGCGATGGCTCACAGGTTAAACGTTCATTATCCTAAGGAGGGTCCACCCGGTCACCGTCGCATGGAGCTCGTCGAGCAGGGGGGTATAACCTCTACCAGCTGGGTGGAGGAGGAGGAGGAGGAGGAGCTCAGCTCCAGAGGTTCGCGCAAGTCTCCTGCTGCAGAGTTTGGGAGCAGGAACATTGGTGCAGTTGTACTTCCTACCCAGCTGCAGGAATCTGTCACCCGTCTGATTGAAAGTGCGTTTCTATCTTCATACTACCATGCCGGAGAACTCAAAACCCCTCCTAGGCTCTGACAAATCCATGCTCCATGTGGATGCTAAGCGGGTATTTGGAACTGCGGATGACACCGCCGACCCCAAGTGGGACTCCCGGTACGATGTGAAATACAAGTCCCACAAACAGGCATATCGTCATTCAGTGAGAGATGGAACCGCGTTTGCCTCAGTCGCCCTCCCGGCGCATTTCTCGGCCATTTACTCCGTCCTAGACCACACCAAGTATCGACTTGGTCCAGAATGGCAGATCGAGAGGGTGATTGATTGGGGTGCCGGCACGGGTAGCGGCCTTTGGTTAGTGAATGGCCATTCGTACACATGCCGCTACTTACATCACATCGTAGGGCATCGGCGTACAGCTTCCAAGGAACTCATGGGACTGATATGGAAAAACTATCCCTCGGAGGCTCGGAGATCCAGAGCTATTTGGGGATCGACAAACGAGAGGGTCTCGTCGCGATTGCCAAGCGTCTGCTCCAGAGTAAACTCTTCACTCTCTCATAGTGGTCATTTTCTCATGAGATGTGCAGATGTTAGGCGTAACGATATGATTGTTTCCTGGCAGAAATCATTCCAGGAAGACGATCGGATCCCTCGTTCACAAGCACAGGATGTCCTGGCACTCTCTGCATTCTCGCTTTCGTCAATCCCCAAACCTTCGTCTCGCAGAGCTCTCGTCAAAGAGATGTGGGAAAGCGGTGCTCATACCATCGTACGCAGTTAAAACAACATCTCTGGACCCAAATGATCTACTAACATCCAGGCGTAGGTTATAATCGACCACAAAACTCCAGTTGGATTTGAGTGTGTCGCCCAAGCCAGGCAGTTCCTGCTTGACATGGGGGCTAAGGAGGTGGAAGACCCCGAAACGACCGATTGGGATGTTCGAGGTTGTCACATTGTCGCACCGGTATGCCTACGACCTTCAAAACTACGACGCTCCCCTCTGACGCAAACCACAGTGTCCGCACGATGGTGCCTGTCCGCTCTATCATCCAGGAGACAATCGCCTACTATGTGGGTTCCAACAACGGTTGCAACGACCGGAGTTTGTACGCAAGACCAAACATTCGGGGGTCGGCCACGAAGACATCGGGTACTCCTATGTTGTAATTCGGCGTGGTTTAAGGCCTCCGTTTGATCCTAATTCTCACAATGTGGGAATGTTGGGCCCTATTTCCGATGAGGAGGTTAAAAATGATGCAAGGAGGTCTGCCATGGTGTTGTATCCGGATACACACGCAAACGAAGAACACATCCGGGCGCAGGAGGAGGATATACAAGCCACGGAACCAGTCACGGAACAACGGGACGCACTAGACTCCCCTGAGAACATCGAGGGGTCTTTAAGGAAGTCCGCATATCACTGGCCACGTCTTGTCTTCCCCCCTCTCAAACGCAGCGGACATATTATCCTTGACTCTTGTACACCAAACGGTAGGATGTTTCAAATCCAGGTCCCGGCTTTACTCACAATTCTCGTCTAGGCAAGATCACACGCTTGACTATCCCCAAGTCTCAGGGAAAACAGGTGTATTATGATGCCAGAAAGTCTGCGTGGGGTGACATCTTTCCCCACTCGTCAAAAAACAAGGAGGTCGAGAGGTATCGACCACCGGTTGAAGGTGCCGCAATCAAGAAAGGGAGCGATATCGGGAAACGCGGCGCCAACATGAATGACCGAGAGATTAAGTACAGCTACAAAAAGCTCCAGAACGATATCAAAAACCGGAAGAAGGATGAGAGGCGACAGCGGCGACGAGAACGCAGTCATTCATTCGACCTTGACTAACCCCCTCATCCAACCAGCTCTGTCCACTTTATTGTGCCCCGTGTGTCTTCCGCTCGTGTCCGCTCCGTGAACACCATGCCACAAGCTTAGTTTATCTCAACTCATTAATTACATGTATCGAGTAGTTTCAAGTCGCATCGAAATATCACCGAACCCCCAAGGAACTAGAAATCGGCGATTCGAATCCCGGGTCCTTGATTTGAGCTCAAGATGACACAAGCGAGAGAGTTGACTGAGATGCATCGAGTCAACTCAAACCTATAATAGACCACGCTGAATCCGACGGACCTTGTTTAACCTTGCCTTTCGCTTCAGCTTCGGGATCACGAACGTTCCCGGTTGCCCTCTTGACGGCGCTCAAAAAGTAACGGAAGTTCTTGACGATATCCTCCAACGGCCAGGAAGTCTAATGGGGGTGTATTAGGCGGTAGTTCGTGTGTATGCCATTGTAACGTACCTTGGCAATTGCGGTGCGAATTGTCCCATACTTATCCCCCTTCCACTCCACTGAGCCTTGCATTCTTCGAATATAACCATCAATGTCGTCGGTCACGGTTCCTCGCCTCTCCGAAGGCATAAGACCTTTCGGACCGAGCACTCGACCGAGTTTCGGAGTGATCGAACGAAGGAGGCTCGGTACGCAAAGGATGGTAGTCGGATTGTAACGTCCACTGATAATCTAGGAAGGAACCGCGTGAAACGGATACGAACGATGCGAGTTCGGCACCTACGTCGTCTACGAGTTCCAGTCCCCCAACAGTGTGAGCTCCCGCCCTTTTGGCTTCGTCCGCTTGACGACCTTCAGCAAAGACTAGGATCCTTTCTTCCGACTGGGGTTTCGCCTCTCGGGGCCAAGTCAGACGACCCTTGGGTATAGTTGTTCCCTTTGGCATGGCGGTTTTGACTACGAGTTCTATTGTCGCGTGAGGACGGCCTACTTCGACTGCCTGTGGGGTACGTGAGTACCGGTCAGCACGACGTCCGGAGTATCTTCTCACCCGTAGGACAGCAATGGCGTCTTGAAGCGGCATCTTTTCCGAGTCGTATATATGTTTCTTGACTTTCAAAGCCTTCTTACGCGCTTTTGCAGCGAGCTGCTTCTTCGTGGGGATCGGAATCTTTCTCTCTTTACGAGCAAAGAGAACCGAGGTTGTATTGAACTGACGAGCCAACAAAGACTAAACATGCCGACATTTAGCAAGTGAACAAAAGGCCACGACAGAGTGTGCTCACATGTTGTTGCCGTACTGAACGATAGCATTGTTGACTGAGGAGGCCCAGGGACATGACGAAACGACGGAACGGATTTGCAAGCCTCCGGGCCCGGAAATATTTGATGCTCTCCGGTCACGTGACGTTCGCGGTCGTCAACGCGCTCGCCGTCCAATTCCAATTTTGTGTACATATTCGGGCGAGGAAAAATTCAAGTTGTCTGGGATAGATAACGGAGGCAAGAGCGTTGTAGGTATGGGCACCACGAGATATGTTATGTAATTTGCATCGGACCACCAAAGGTCGAAAGGTAATCAGACCTTCATAGAAACCTTGCTTTCGTCGACAGAATAAATGGTCACCATGAATGCAGAGTTCTCATGCAATAAAGTGGGGCGAAAGGTGGATTGATATCCACGTCCAATTATAGGGAACAGCACACCCGTCTTACGAGAAAACTGGGGGAAAACCGAATACCGATCCCCGACTCCCATCTAAGGCAAAAGTGAGTAGTATGGTGTAAGAGACCCAGTAAACCGGATATATAGAGGCATCGGCTGGGGGGCCGTCGGAGGGGACGGATAGCACCAGCGGTGCGGAGTCGCGTGCGGGTTTCCAACTGCGCGTGATTGAAGGATGCACCATAAGCGTATCAAGATACATGGTAAAGGGCGCTTAACAACCAGCGAACTCGATGGGGAGATTGGCGGTACTGCACAGTACTGCGGACGAAAATACGGGAATCAGTTTGTGGACTCAACCTGGAGACACTCGACTCACCAATGAGAAAACACAACATAGACAGAACAAATCCACGGGTTGTAGCACAATCAATTCGCAAGAGCCGGGGTAGCTAGCAGCAGGAAGGTCTACATGTTGGAGGTCAATCCCCTAAACCGCACTTCGGTGATCCCTATCACGTATTCTTCCACCTCTGCCCCTTGCAAATAGCCCGGCTTTTTCTTTCTTTGAGACGGAAAGATGACAATCGCGCTCACGTGCACTGTCTCTCCCTCCTCTTTTGAGAATCCCTGCCAATGCTGTGGCATCCGCGGCGGGGTGGGCAGGGGATAAAGCGCGGCGGCGGATAGTGGCTGTCGTTCAGGGCAGAGAATGCGTTAACACTGATGACTGGAAACGAAACACGAAGGTTGAAATTGAAAGCTGAGTGACGAGACCGCAACCAAAAGTGGCAAGCACACATCCAAAAGGGCTCACTCACTTTGAATCCGCCCCATTCCCATTCGACCTTCGCCGTTCCGATACTATACACGTCCCACAGAATTGGTTTCGTGTCCAAATCAAGTGTATGCGCGAACGTGTCACGCCAGGGACCGACCACACCCAATCTCTCCCAACCACCACTGAACTGGCGATAAATGATATAAAAGAGGGCGACGGCGAAGGAAGAGAGGAAGAGAGTGATGAGGATGGCTGGAACCCTGTTCTTTCCTTGAAAGGGGTTGGGGTCGTTCTCCCGATTCATCCGAAAACAAGGCCGACCGCGAGCGACGTCAGACCTGGATAGGTGAAGCTGACGACAAACGGAAGGATTGAACAGGGCAAGTGGGTGTGGCGAACCATGTGCATGTTACCTCGTTGATCTGATCGGCCTTGGCCGGTCTCCAGCATCACGGTGCGCAGCCATCTTCACTAGGTGCAGGGAACAATGGTCTCGCGAGGATCACTGTAACTGACCATTCGGTGCACCCTTTTGGTAGAATCTCCTGGCAATCTCTCTGGAGCCGCTTTAGAGTAGTTTCATCGTAAGTGGCGCCTTGGCCGATCACTTATATGAGCGCCGGGCTTCCCCGCTAAAATTAGGCGCTCGGAACTCTCCACTCTTCGGCCGGTGTTCGAAATAAGTGCGCTTCTGTACGCTCACAACAACTTTCGGCACCTTCAGTTACTTTGAAAGTGATCAGAGGTTTCCTGATGGTTACTGTATCCCATTGTAGAGATATCTTGAAGCACATGGAAGACGTCTTTGAACGCCTGGCCGAGAGATCGCAATTGCGACGCCTTTGCAATCGGAACCTATAGTTCATCGTGGAAGGAACATCCAGAAAAAGCGTCGCGAGACAACCCAAGGTTATTGGAGCCGGTCTTTGGATGTTCTTTGCAGTACACCGGAGGGGGGACCATCCTTCTCTGCGCCCGGTGCTTTCGATTTTTCGTCGTTTGCCTTGATAACATGTGGACCTCACCATCTTAACTCGAAGCCGTCAAAATTGCAGACAAACGCGGGTATATATTCTCGAACTCGGCGATCAACGCAAGGGCTACACGGGTCAGAAAAGAATGACTGATTGTGACATAAACTCGTCCTTAGAAGTTAAGAGTAGCACCGGCAGAGGAGGGGACGTCGGACCTGACGGAGTCGAGTGAAGACAGTACACAATTGTAATCAACGTGCTCAAGGGTGCCTTTGAGAGCATCGTGGGAACTGTCACCGAAATCGTTGCCCCTGACAACAGCGTAGCCATTATTATCCATGGAATACAAGGCATGCTTGGCGTTGACGAAAACGTTATTCTCGACCAAAACCTGGGCACCGTCGCGAGTATCAACTGCACCTTCGACGGTGTCGAAGTAGTTGTTGTAAATGCTGGAGATTATGAATGAACACACGGTCCCGGAACAGATAGATGGCAAATAACTTACTGGCCGGTTCCAAAGCGGATGGAGGGGATACGGGTACCCAGGTGAGCGAAGTAGTTGTGGTGGTAGGTTACGGTGATGACCTTGTCCTCCTTCCCGTTGTCGTCGGAATGACCAACGAGGGATGCCTTATAGTGCTACTTGATTATTAGTTTCAGCCAGGTTGTCATAAACGAGCGGACGAACATCGTGGAGGTGAGACCAGGAGACGGTCACGTAGGTACTTCCGTGAGTGATATCGAGGAGTCCATCGTACTGCACCTAGTCAGATTCAAGCAGATCTCAGGTAGCACGACACTCACGTAGTCTTTACCATGGTCCAAGTCGGAAGAAAGATCTACATGGTCGATCCAGACCTTGGAAGCCCTCTGTTCGAAGATTGAAACCATGAAACCAATAATACACACCTGGGGGGGGGTTCATACCTGAATTGAGATCGCGTCACCGGCAGATGCCAAAACCTTGGAGATTTTGAGGTTCCTATAGATTGGATATGGTCGGGAAGGAGCAAATATACCCGGTGGGAGTATCATACCTGACAATTACATTGGAAACATCCCAGATCTGGAGTCCAATACCATTCAGGACGACTTCACCGTTGGCACCCAACTAATCGATCCTTCGTGAGTTTCCAGTTACCACTCGAGCCCATAGAGTGGTACATACGAGGGAGGTGTTCGGACCAATTTTAATAACCTTCTTTCCGGTGAGGGAAGCTACCGAGGTGTTTTTAATTCAGGAAAAAAGAAAAACGACATGGACATACCCGTGAGGATAACCGTCTTGGGAGAATCCCCAGCAACCGCAGATATCAGCTTATCCAAGGTGGAGACTCGGGTAGTGGGTCCACCGGCGCCGCCGGTGGTACTGTAGACAAATCACACCGTGAGTTGGGATCAGGTGTAACCAACAAACAGTACACACCCTCCAAGAGCGGCATAGCCAAGAACAGGATCGTCGGCTCTGGGGGTTGGGATGGGCGAGCCTGAAGAACTTCTGGTAAGCCGCGGGGGTTATAAATAAAAACCTTCGTTTATTACAGTAAGAGTAACCGTCATTGACGAACTTTAAATAAGGCAAAAACGCGATCAGGTCATGTTCTGCAAGGGATTACCACGGAGATAGCAACTTACAGCGCAAGTGGTGTCCCTCGCACAAACAGTATCTCCCTTGTAGTGCTCACCTATAGCAGAAGGGAAGGCCAGAGGTCAGACCATCGAGGGACGACGTATGGAGGAGAACACCGACCTCCACATTGGCCGTAGCTTCCGATCTCCGCAACGGCGAAAGATATCAGTCCAGCGAGGATGGCGGAGAGGGTGATGAAGCTCTTCATCGGTGGTTGTTGGGAGGTTTAAACGAATGAAAGTCGACTCGGTCGAGGGGTTGAGCCAGAGTCACCAAACCTCCATGGCTTATATATCTCCTCGTCGACAACCCCGGTTAAAGGATTAATCCTCGCTCGTAACTGATTCGCAATCCGTGTCAGGTGTTGCTCAGCAGGAAAAGTCACGATCACTTTTTACTCATGGCGCTTTTCTCGCGCATTTTCTAATTTTACATTGGTAACATATTGGCTTTTTGGGGCGCTTATTCGTCGCGAGGGTACCTAGCTTAACAAGTGGTCACTTATTTCACTTATTTCCACTTAATAAGTAAATTTTGCGTTCACTGAGGGCCTTTGATGCCCATTTTCTTCGTTTATCTGACACCTTTCAAGAACATTGCTGCAAAAGATACGCACATACCTCTTTTTCCACTTTGTCTCAAGAAAGAATTGGCGGTGAATTCAATACTCAGGGTCGGATGTTCTCCTTACCATACTGACATCCTGCCTACCAATACCCCCTCGTGTGCATGTGAAGGCCTGCCGATTGATATCAGAGAGTCGTTGTTGTCATGATTACCTTGCTTGCAAGGTTTCTCCCCCTAAATTATCCCGGTTCCCCCAACATCGCAGCATCTCTGCATCGGCGCTAACATGCCGTTTGATCCGATGATCTTCCGGCGGTCTCACGGCATACGGCACTCACTCTCACCGTGTGCGAAATCCCACGCGAACTGGAGGATTTGGCTGTATGCGAGCTGGGTACTTATGTTTGTTTTATCCATTTCACACCTAAGCAATTCATAGATATAACCAAGGGGAAGATAGGTAGATAGATTTTTATTGTTCGTCGCCACACCCACACCAGACGCAGTTTCACCGTTGCGGGAGTTTGATGGCAGATTTGATTGGAGGCACACAAGCCGGAGTCGGCATTGGATGGTGAATCGATGAAATCTTGAGAGGTTGGATGATCTGGACGACGCAATGAAGCTCTGGTGGCAGGAAATAAGTTCCGAGTCAAATTGTTGATCTGTACGCGCGCATTCAGACAATCACTCAGCCTTGTGCGAGCAAGGTTTGTGCTGACCGCAGTCGGCGCTTCTCTAGTCCGAGACGCATCCCGACAACGGAGGAACGAGTTTGACCGACAGGCGCGCAGCAGGCTTCCGGCCCCCCGGCAATCGGGGAGAAGCACAAGGAGGATGAGATGGTTTGATGGAAAGGGGGGTTAGAGGGTGATCGATTGATCCACCTTCGTCCATTCCCCGCCACCACACGGACCGACCACACGGCAGATGAGCGAACGTAATTTACGATGGGGAGAATGGCACGCGTTGTTCCCACCCCCGTGATCACCCAGTTCACTGTAACTTTCAAGGGGGGATAGAACACTCGGATAGGCAATTACCGATTCCCGCACTCGCGCGGCCATAGCACCAATGGATTTCCCGAAGGCAATATGACAAGTGCCAGGCAGATCCAGCGTGACCGATAAAGATCTGACCAGGCGGCCTGGTGACGACCGTTACCGCAGTTATCATGATGGTTGTGCGAGTACGCCGCTATTCATCAAGATGGTCGTCCAGCGTGGTAACGGTTTTTTGGTTTAAGGAAGCTTCCTGACCCACACCGTGGTGGAGTCCCCAGTGAACGAGAACGATTTGGGGGGCAGAGCGCATTGAATAGACAACAGGTTCCGCCAATCAGTCAACGACAGGAAACGATCAATGTATGCGACCTTCGCCGGATGGTTTGATGAATGCCACCCCTGCGGGGGCATTCAACGAATCTTAGAGTTTGACGCAACGACCCACCATTCTACCGGTATTGCAACAACGCCGAATCGGTCAGGGCCCGCGAATGGCGACCATCAGAGCGCCGCGAGGGTGAGCATCATAGGGAAAACTGCTATCCGACTTCTGTCCTTGTGGATGCCGGCCAAAGAGGACCGATATCTCCGGGTGCCAGGCGGTTATTGTCAAATGGAGTTTCTAGGAGGTCGCAGATCGAACTTCGACGTCACTCAATGTTCGACGGCGCTGAACAGCCCATAGCGGCCGTTCGGGACGGCGGGTGAAGACGAGCCATGCTGCAGGTAAAGGGACTTTCAATACCTCAAGGTCTCAAAGCCTCATCCATGGTTCTCGGAATGATCAAATCAGTTCTATCTTAGGACCGTCCAAAGAAAGATCAGAAATGTTTCCGCAGTGGGTCTGGAGGGGAAATTAAGGCACGGATTGATACAATGGTGTGGACGAGACGCCGGGTACGTACGGTTAATCGAGCAGCCGCGTGTTGATCAGACAGTGTCCAGGGGGTGCCTGTCCTCACTCGAGACATGGACCTCTACCTTCTCCCCCGAAAAGCTGGTTTCCTCAAGCTCAGCCCTCAGCTTTTCTGCCAACGTTGACATGTATCCACGTTCTGTGTTGGTATGGCCACATAACACCACATGCCGACCACTCGCCACAGCCGCCAGTACTTCGTGCTGCAAAGTAATGCAATGAGCCTCGCGAACGCCAGATCATAGGACAGGTGGACGGACATGGGACATCTCTCCCGTGAAATAAACATCCGCGTCGACGCCGAGCAACATAGAACCACCACTTCCAGCGCATATAGCTACCGACGTGACATTTTCTGAGCGTGGGTGGGACGAGCGACCAAGTTGAACTTTCAGGACAGTGGCAAGACTGAGCGACCATGGACCTGCAATCGCTGAGCGAACACATACCAGTTGTTAAGGCGAGACCCTTCTTGATCGTGTTCACGAAACTATCCAATTCCACTGGCTGTTGGAACCTGACCAGGCGACCCTCCCCGCCGAGGTCATCCTCTTTCGGGGCTCCAACGTATTCAACGGTGCCAGGAGCAGCTGAGCGGACGATGTCACTCAGCCAGTCATTGATCCCACCTTTTACACTATCCAATGCTGTATGGGGCGAGAAGACGGAGATGCCCCGAGCCGCGCAGAGAAGGAGGGACTTTTGCAGAGGATTTGTAAGGGTAAAAGATGTGAGTGGCTTGAAGATCGGTGGGTGGTAACTAATGATTGCTGCAGTTCGCGTGCTTATCGCCTCTTCGACCACGGCAGATGTTAAACTTTGGAGGAGGATCAACGTTGGGACGGGCGGGTGATATCAGAGACCTGAAGGCGTTTAGAAACGATACAACTGACTCTATGGTGAGGAGGATCCTATTAGCGTTTTGCCGGGGGATTGGGGCTTCTGTGGGGTTGAGGTCCAATATTAACCCGACGCGGCTAGCGGGACAAGGGTGAAGTCGATACCAAGGATGAGTCCGACCTAGAGGAAAAGTTTGTCAGCCTTCATCACCGCTCACAAAGAATTCACGGGTGGGTGAGGGCCAACATTGTCCCATTTCTCAGCAAGCCTCAGGGGCGCGATTCTCTCGAAAATCCTCAAAAGTATCTGAGCTGGCGTTGTCATTGGTGGAGGGGGATGACGACCGAGCCGAGGTCACGAGACGCGTTGATAAGCTATAAAACAAACCTCGTGCAGGCTTTCTCAGCCTGTGCTATGTTCACTGGTTTATATAGCAGGACCGTTGGGGCTTTCTTCTCCAGTCTCGCACCCTCCTCTCCCATAACAAGCATGTCTGCTAAGCAAATTGTCGAAGATGCCATTGCCGGCAACAAAATCGTCATCTTTTCCAAGACCTACTGCCCATATTGTAGGAGGGCCAAGACCCTTCTCACCTCCGACTTCGCCCACTTGAAGGACCAGATCTACATCAACGAGTACGTCCCCCGTTTCCTTTGCAATCTTCTCCGAAGCTAACCACAGTACCAAGGCTCGACGAAGCTCCCAATGGCCGTGAGATCCAGGACTATCTTCGAGAGAAGACTGGTCAGTCGACCGTCCCCAACATCTTCATCAACAAGCAGCACATAGGAGGTAAATACTCCCCGATTCGCATCCGATATCACCCGCTGACGTCTTCCCCCAGGTTGCGACAGTGTTGTGTCGCTCAAGAGCCAAGACAAGCTCGCTGGTCTCGTTGCACCCGCTGCCTGAAGCTTGGGCCGCCGTCCATGGACATATATCCTCTACGCACCCAGAGCACACAAACAACATCTATACATTGTACACAGTGCATATAATCACAACTTCTTCACCCGTGACTTTTCCTTCTGTGCCACACTCTTCTCCTGTTTCTTCAACTCGGTGGTAAACGCTGCCCTGGTCGTTTTCCTCTCGACCCGACGATTCCGTCTCTCTTCCTTCACCGCGTTCTTCCGAGCCTTCTTGTCTTCTTTTGGTTCCCCCTTCGGTCGGGTTATTGTAACCTTGGCAGCTGATCTGACGTCAGCGGGGTTGAATTGACGGAAGCAAATGACATACGTCGATCTTCTTCATCTTCATCGTCCTCTGGTAACTCCTCCAACTTCTTCCGAGGGTCCTCTGTGGTTGGTAGACCGGTTTTTGGGTCCAACCTGATCTTCGGGACCGCCCTGGTGCCCCGGACTCTGATTAACCGTGGGTGATTTTCGAGATTACTGTAGGTTGCTGCGAAATGCGTGAATGAGCCCACAGCGTGGTGTTTCGACTAAATAAAACCTACTGAGGATGGTTTCACAATCCCATGTATCCTTCACATCGTCGACATCTACCGGCATGGGGATATCCCCGTCGTCCCTCTCGTCAAAATCTCGGATGGTGACCGGTCCGAGAGCCCTCCGAATTGTATCCAACTTCTCAATGTTGGTATCGCCCTCTAGCCTTGGCTTCATCTTCCCACCAAGGATTTCGTACCCGTCCAGGAACTCATTCATCATCGCCGCGAAGTCTTCCCGCGCTTCCAGGAGTTCAGGCGCTTCGTCTGAACCTTGAGACTGAGAATCAGAAACCTCCTCATCCGACGCATACTCTTTCTCGATCTATTACGAGACGCGGGTCAGTAGGAAATTTAAATCGTCGAATCTACATACCTGGTCAAATTGCTCGTCAATCGTCGTGAGGCCAGAGTTCCGGAACATTGACGAGCTACTCATGCTGTAACCCGACGCTTCGGAGGAGCCCTTCCGCCGTTTCTTCCCCCCAATAACAGAGAACTGCGGCATAGAGCCAACGGTATCACCACCCTCCGAGTACTCATCCGCATCTGAATTCGCATCGTGCGGTATGATCCGCTGAGTCTGCTTGAACCTCCTCACAGCCGCCTGCCAATCCTCGGGGTCCATTTCCTCCTCCCCCTCGTTACGAAGGGGACCACCCTCCTCGCCCTCTTGAGCACCCCACTCACTGAACTCAAACCCAGGCTCCTCGCCAGAGTCCCGTTCGCCATCCGCGATGAGCTCCCCAAAGAAGTCATCCTCCAGATCGCCACGGACAAATGCGTCGTCTTCAAGCGCCTCCAGTGTCTGCCGCAAATGCGGATCCATTTCGGGCTGGAAACCGGCAATCGAGGACGGGATTGCTTCCTGCGATTCATAGTTTCGAGGTAACTCCTGTTGGGAGGGTAACGCCTCCTTCGGCAGATCGTCCACGAGTCCTATTGGGGCCTGTGATTTTCCAGCCTTGCCTTTACCTTTCTGCGCAGAAGGAGCCTCGACGAGGATACTTTCTACCCCGTCTTCCCGTAGTCCGACGGGCTTGAGATGTTGCATGTAATCATACTCGGTGTCGTCGAAGAAGATCCCAAAGTTTGCGGCCTCGCCCATGTTCGTCCTCCCCCCCGAACCGACATTGGTATCACCATCAGCGAAGGAGACGACGCGGACTTTATCCTACTTGCGTATGTTTTCAGTAACAGCCAGATTTCGGCGGGAGCTAGTGTCAAGATCTGACGGACCTTTTGATTATCCCGCCCGAACTCCTTCAAAACATGCTTGCTCGCATCGGGATCGTGGATCAAGGGGTCTCGTTGCGAACGATGAACAAGCTGGAAGTGCCTCGCTTCTGGTTGACGGAATATCGACTTTGGAGGCATTTTTTTGTGGCTGAACGTGAGTGTTTTTACGCTGATCCGGATTCTGTCGATCGACTTCACGCGAAGTAGCGCCAGCCAAAGTGTCTGGACACGATTTCGTTGAATACCACTGCAGTTGTACAGATCTACAGTTACGCGACAGGATGTGTGCGACTTCACAACCATTTACAAACGGATAACGCCCTGCGGATCCATACCGGGTGGCATAGTAATTTCCGTTGGGGTCTCAAAATCTTCGTCGTCGTCGTCATCATCACCCAACATATGCGCCGCCTCTTCATGGCTCGTGGGCAATCTAGAAAACCCAGATCTCGTGATCCCATCGCCGGAAAATCCCTGCCGGTTGTTGCTCCTCCAACGGTCCCCGTTGAGTCCCAATCGGTCTGTAAACTCGTGAACACGACCTTTGACCCCTGAGAGATCTACGTTCGGCACGGAGTCGAAGGGGACGGAGGGGAATTGGTCGGTTCCGCGGAGACCAAGCATGAAGCGATTCCACAGGATCGTGAATAATGCCCAAGCTAGGATCAATCCCGCGACTCTGGGGAGATAATGTTAGCTCGTGTGAGTGGAATTCAAGCCCGGTACTTACGATGAGATGATGATCCCGACTATTCCAAAGAACCCAATTCCATCAGAGGTTGGGCACGCATACTGCAAGAACGTCAGGTTGGGAATCGGACGGCGTGAAGGCAACGGCATACGCTGGTGCGCCATTCGAGGAAGAACGCGCAAGCGGTCGTGTCCTGAGGGGGTAGTTCGGCGAGGAGCTGTGGTTGGCCTAAAGCATGGGTAAGAATCGATCCGTATAAACGCGTTATAGACACGGACCCGTGGAAGATACGGAAGGATCGCAGATGAACCTGATCGCGGTTGAAGCCCTTAAATCACCACCGCTTACGCACTTTGACCCATCCTTCATAATCAATAGCGGATGTCCATTCCGAACGTCGAGCGTAGTGTTCACCTTTCTATACCATAAAGTTGAATCGCGTGTTCGATAGCAAGGGGGATGAGCTACGTACCCTATCGAGAAATCGCCTCTATCCTTCCTGGTGAAACCGCCAATATCGCCCGGATCTTCGAGAGCCCAAGTCTCTGTTTGTACGTTCTTGCAGACGTTGATGTAGTATTCGCGTCCCTCGAACGTCGTAAAGGAATAGTCCTTTCTGCACTAGCCGAAATCAGGTTGCTTTATCCACGGAATGAGATGGGATAGTTTGCTACTTCGCAGATAGTCTGTTGAGATCGTAATACGTGCCTCCCTTGTCGTGCACGGTGCAGGGTTTGTCTGCGCGCGCGGACGCGGCGAGGACGAAGAGGGCGAGCGTTGTCGCCGTAACGCACTTCATGCGGTGAGGATGGTGATGAGGAGGCAACAGCTGAACGCTGATTGGACGCGGGTGGCAACTCCGAACCGAACCTTTCCACTTACTCCTCCGACCACACACGCTCCCTCCCCTTCGATGGCGTCCACGATGCTGCGGCGCCAGCTGTGCTCGCGTTCTCCAAGGATATTACAGAGGTCTCTCTCTTCAACCTCCGCCGTCCGCCAACTCTCCCAGGCCCAACAAGCTGCACAGACAACCGGAGCGAAGAACGTTTTCGAAACCCACACCGTCGAAGACTTACAGGGCATGCATGCCTCTGATATTTTAGCGGAAACTGGTTCCAGGAAAGAAGCTAAGATCAGGCATTTTACTGGTGCGTCACCTCGCCCGGGCGACTTCATGACGGTGTAATTGCTCACGGCGTGTATCACTTCCACAGTAAACTTTGGGTGAGGAAAAAATAAGTCTGATGGACGAATTGTGACTGAGTAGAATTATACCAGTCCACAGCATCCCGCCGCTCACGGTGTCTTGCGTTTAATCCTCGAGCTGAACGGAGAGGAAATCCTACGGGCCGACCCGGTGAGCTTAAACGGTCACTCGTAACGGTGTTGAATCGGCTTACCGGAATTTCTGTAGCATATCGGTCTTTTGCACCGTGGAACAGAAAAGCTCATCGAGTACAAGACCTATACCCAGGCCCTTCCGTACTTTGACCGACTCGATTACGTCTCCATGAGTATGTGCACTCGTATATCTCCCTCCTCTTCGCTCAATAATCGTACCCAGTGACAAACGAACTCTGCTACTCCCTCGCCGTCGAGAAGTTACTGAATATCGAGGTTCCGGACCGTGCCAAGTGGATCCGCACTCTTTTCGGAGAGATCACCCGTGTCCTCAATCGTACGCACCCTCTCTCCTTCATTTGACATGGAACCACTTCTAAGGATAGTTGTGTAAACAGACCTGATGGCTGTCCTCACCCATGCCATGGATGTTGGCGCGTTGACCCCCTTCTTATGGGGTTTCGAAGAGCGCGAAAAGCTCATGGAATTCTACGAACGTGTCTCCGGTGCTCGTCTCCACGCCGCGTACGTTCGGCCAGGTGGTGTTGCATTCGACCTCCCCCACGGATTGTTGGAAGATATTTACAAGTGGGCGACTCAGTTCTCGACTCGAGTGGATGAGATCGAGGAGGTCGTGACTGGAAACCGAATCTGGAAACAGAGAACCGTCGGTATCGGTGTTGTCACCGCCAAGGAGGCCATGGATTACAGTTTCTCTGGCGTCATGCTGCGTGGTAGCGGTATTAAGTGGGATCTGAGAAAGGTTGCTCCCTACGACAAGTACGATGAGGTACGATTTCATCGGGAAGAAGCGTTAGCGTTTCAGGAGAACTTACACACGAGAAGGTCGAGTTCGACATCCCCATCGGACTGAACGGTGACTGCTACGACCGTTACATATGTCGTGTCCAAGAATTCAGAGAGAGTTTGAGGATCATTAACCAGGTTAGCCTCGACGTTCCAGCGCACAAAATTGCAACTGATCGAGGGACCCTCCTAGTGTTTGAACAAAATCACTGAGGGTGCCGTCCGCGTTGACGACCACAAGCTCGTGCCGCCACCCCGTGCCTCGATGAAAGAGAGCATGGAGTCTCTCATTCACCATTTCAAGCTCTTCAGCGAGGGCTACTCCGTCCCACCCGGCGAGACTTATTCTGCCATCGAAGCCCCCAAGGGAGAAATGGGAGTCTATCTCGTTTCGTAAGTAAAGGCTACGTCTTGCGTATCCACAGTGTTGAATGCGTGCCTTCCAGTGACGGTTCAAACCGCCCATACCGGTGTAGCATCCGTGCCCCAGGTTTCGCTCACCTTGCCGGTGCCGACTTCATGATGAGACGTGAGTGTGTTTGCTTCGTTTCTGATGTTGATCTGACCTGGCCTTGTAGACGTATGTTCACAGCTACACGAACGTTTTTTTCCATCATACTGACTTTTCCCTAGCACCTCATTGCCGACGCTGTTGCTATTATCGGTACAATGGTGAGTTCTCCCTGTCCTTCCCGCGAGATGTTCGAGGTCTGACGGTATTATGCATAGGATCTTGTATTCGGGTATGTGGATGCGATCTCCCTGACAGGATCGATGCTCACAAATTCTCTCCCAAAACAGCGAGGTAGACAGGTAGATCTGAATCCGTGTAGCTTTTCGTTTAGTCCCCCCACATCTGCTAAAAATTTTATAATCATTTCGGCGAATAACATTGGCTTGATGTGTCTCCAGAGGGTGAGAAGAAAGACATTAATTATTGTCCGAGGATGTGCTCAAAACAACAAAGTGCGGTCAAATGTCCGATTTCAAATGTATTAAACGAAAGTCAGAAGAGGAAAAGTATGTCATGATAGGAAACAGGTTCATGCGGGCAGTGTCTGGGTTCAGAGTCCCAAGAAGGCACCAGCGGCAACGAGAACACCAACGATGGTAGCACTTATGCCAGTCACACTGATGGCACCACTATTGCCGCCGTTGAAAGAACCGGAGATTGTGGGACTCGGGGAAGTCCTGGTGGATGACCCAGATCCGCTCGAAGGGGGAGTCGAAGACCTGCTGATGGAAGAACTGGGACTGAAGGTTGCGAGGGAGGGGACCGCCGGGATTGCACACAAAGTAGGTGAGGTTAAATTTCGCGAACAGTTAGGGCAACACATACATGGTAGAAGAAAGGGTGCCAGTTCCGGAGGAGGTAGAGGAGGGCAAGGAGGAGCTGGAAGAGATGCGTTCGGCAATTTCGAATGTGGAGGTCTCGGAAAGCGTGGTGGTGACGTCTCCTATAGGAGAGGCCTGGAAGGTGTATCCAGGGCTTCACGGGGTGTAAATGCCAAGTTCCGATGGACCGGGAATACAGCAAGATTGGACTCACCCCGACGGGACGACAGGAAGAACCACAGTTACGGTTCCATCTGCGGTCGTGACGATGTTTCTCAACGCAAAAGTATTGCGGAAGTTATCGTTGGTCAGGTCTGTAGGGGGAGAGTAAGTCTTTATATTTGGTCGTTAGTTGTCACGGGGACAGCAGCGGACTGACAAAGGTCAAACGTAGCGGGATCTCCGGGAGTAGTCGTCCAAGTGATGGTATACGAACTCTCAGAACGAACTTGAGTAGTAGGTTGGTTGAGCTGCAAGGCCGAGATGACGGGGAGGGCGAGGAGGAGTGCACTGCGACAACGAGGTTAATTTCCTCAGGTTCCTCTCTTTCGTACACCCGGATGAGGCTCGTTTAGGACCTACCTAAGTTTCTTGAACATGACGAAAGGCGAGTTGTCCACAGGAGAGAAGAGGAAGAGGTAAAGAGTGACTAGTGACGGGTGGGACGACGACGCGGGATTCAACACAACGTTGAAAGGTTGAAGTGAAAGACGAAACGCTTGGGCACCCAAGCCTACTTATAAGATCAACCTCGGCATCTCCGGATCAGTGATCGGATATCTATTAAGCTTAGTTGTTGTTTGGAATGTCCTTGAAATCTTCCTCGAGGACTCCTGAGATCATATAGGTAGGGGGCAAACGTAATTCTATCGAACCGTTTACCTCTAGTAAATCTAGGAGGGAGGGGAAGGAGCCCGCATCAGCGTCGATTTCTATGTGCCAGTTCCACAGGGCCGGCCCACCTCGTCGAAAGGCCTGGTGTCTGGGAAACAACTATCCCAGACCTCATTGACAGCCTTTTCCGCAGTCTCTGTGTCGGGACACGCAGGGTTCGCGGCCACAGATAGCACAGCCCTTCTCCTAACGCATGCCTGGAAATGGCTCCGATTAGGGGTTACAAGGAACGTGGGAGAAACTTGCGCACCTGATGTTGCTTGGTGAATGAAAAGAATCCTCGGCGCAGTTCCCGAGTCCATTTGCAATCTCCGCTCAGACTATTGGCTCTGATCTAGAAACGGTCATGTGGCGTTCGATTCAAATCTCCCGTCGGTCGCCAAGAAAACACGCAAGTGCGATGGTTATTGTACGCACCTCACTGCAAGCGTGATGCCGCAGATTGTTCCAATCGACCTTGAACATGCATTGGTCGTACATATGCACCAACTCGTGTACGATGGTGTGTTCCATGTGAGTTTTGCTCCAGAACCTACCCTGGCAGAGTATCGTGATACCCGCGCCAGGGACAAACCCTCCTGAGCGATCGTAGCTGCACGGTTGGCAGCTCAAATGCTTCGGAGCGACCGGGCACCCGGACTGTTCGAGCCGTTTCAGCATGAAAACCACGGCCGGGCCTAGAATGAGACGTTGAGGTGATCCCGACCAGACGAGAAAGGGGGCGTCATGCGAACCCACTGTAGTTCATCAGTTCCTTCTTCCATCGGTTGCACATGCTATTTTGATGGGTTTCGAGCTCCTGTAGCCTTTCCTCCTCCGTGATCCCGATTCCGGTTACGACTGAGAACTTGCGACTCCACTTGTTGAAGACATTGGTATCCTCGGGCGTGGGTGACTGCGAATCCGTGGAAGCTGATGTGGCAGACATGCTGAAGGCACAGTCTCAACCAGAAAGTCGACGTCAATGGTTGTGCGGAGACAACCTGAATGTAGGCTCACTTGACTATTGCGTTGACAGCATACAGTAACACCCCGAATGTGATGGCAATGGGGACCGGCAACCTCTAGATCACGTGTGATATATTTGAACTTGGGTCGTTCGTAGAGTGACTTAGAGAGCCTTCGAATAACCCAGCCCGCACCCGATTCCAAATACTGTAGGGACAACGGGATCGGTGCTTGTGCTTGACGAGTTTCGGTTGGCCGTTGGAGATTTCTCCAGCGGAGGAGTCGCACAAGGGATGGGCCAATTGGTGCTCCACGCTTTTCCCCCTCAGGCTCTTTCCGGAGCTTCGTGCCACTTGTTGGTCGCTTGCATCTTGAGCTCAAGTACGGTTTCCCCACACCCAAACACAAAACGAAAGGAAAATATACGTTTTCCGGAGGTACCGCCCCTCCCGGTCCGGTGGCAGGCCGACCGTCTGCCGCTTTCTGTTCGAGATACGAGGGGTCGATCTCAAGTTCCTGGCCTCTGGCCCCGTGCCATTTGACGTGCAAAACCCAACGGCCATTCATGAGTGCGCATTTTTCTACTGTGGAATGTGTCCTGACCTCGAGCCGGGGGTGCGTTTAATTAACAAGCCATATGGCCGACGAGCGGCAGATAGCCCGGGACTGGGACCGTCACCCAGATGTCAACCCAAAGGGAAGGGGTTTCCGTGACGGAACATCTATCGTTCAACGACTTCGATGGAAACCGGGGTACTAATCGATACCGTTGTCGGCGAGGCCCACGCCGATCTCACATCACAGAATACACAGAGCACTAAGCAGTTGAAATTCGAGCCGACAAACCGCCCTCCAGAGTCCAGGAAGGGCCATAGTTACTGTATGCCAGATTGATCGTCTCGTGACCTAACCGCAGGGCGTTGAATCAATTTGGCCGCTCCTCGAAAACCCGAAGGATCTCTGTTTTCCTGCCTTTCTCTCATGCTGGCCCGTCATTAAGGCGAGGTGATCGTCCAAACAGGTGCCTGGCTGTGGTTTCTGTGAGGTGGTTGGCGGGGACCTCCCACAATCTCCACGACTGCAACCTAACTTTGGCTTTCGCCGTTCGCAAAGTAGACGAGGGCTCGGCCCCCGGACACGAGTCAGAACACCAACATAACATTTGTCGATATGTGGGCGCCTGCGAACTGCAGGTTGCATCTAGTCCTTGGTGGGCGGAGAAACAAAACATATTCTGATTTCCAGAACAGTTCGATGAGTACTCACCTCGCTTCGCACAATTGACGCCAAGGCAGGGGAGTATAGAGCGCCTCATAGAGCCGCAAACCCATAGATGGCCGCTGTCATGGGTCGGCGCGTGGGAATAGTTGGGTGCATGTATTCCAGATCCCTCCCTGATCTTTCCTTACAACCCCCATTCCTCACACCACGGCGAAAGCAAAGTGAGGTCTACTCTCCTCTGACTATTCGAGTCATATTGATTGTGTGGGCAGTTAATACGATACTATGAATACTGCGCTGGTTAGAAGCATAGTTCTGCAGGCCTTTCCGGGCTGACCCAGGGGCATTCATCAGATCGCAGGGCCAGAGAGTTCTGTCGTGGCAAACCGCACGGATACCCCTCCGGAAGACCGACTCCATCACGTACTACCTCAAGGTCAAATCCCAATCCACCGGATCCCCGCAGAAATCCTGATCAAGATTATTCTACTCATCGTCCCTGCCAATGTCAATAAAACCCCATACTACTTTTCGACGTTCACGCACGTTTGTCGGCTCTGGCGATCCACCTTTATCAACTACCCTCGAGCGTGGACTACTGTCCCTGCGACTGCCAAGGAATGTAGGGGTTTTGTCGAGATGTGTCTCGAGAGAAGCCGCGACCTCCCCCTCGACGTAAGGATCACCGTGCGGGATCCGGCACGAAACAACGCTGGCTGCACTTGCAATAAGGACGCTCAGGGGCGGTTACTCCCCAACCGAGTGAACCCCTGCGAATGGCACTTCATCTTCGAAGCTCTCGCCAGAGCTAAACACACAAACCGCATAACCGCACTGGACGTCGATTTCGAGAACTTTCACGGCTTAGTACCCACATCAGACAACACACCTATCGCGTTGGGAGGCTGTTTCTTCGCTTCAAGCTTCCCCCAACTCACGGATCTCGCCTGGAATAATTCTCATGAGGGCTTCCGCTATGATCAGTTGTTCCAACACCAGTCCTTCCCCCCAACCCTACGTTCGCTCGACCTTGTAGGCGCCTGGCGCGATCCATTCACCCAGATCAGGGGTTTAACTTCCTTGGCCTTAAGTCACGGGTACAGCACGGAGACTCTGCGGGTTTTCCTCCTTGAAAACCAGTCCCTCGAATCGTTATCTCTTAATCTCGACTACCACACAGGCACTCTGAGCGGTCCTCCGGTCGAACTTTCAAAACTCAGGCTTCTCAACTTAAAATCGGTGGGATACCAAATTCGGTTCCCTAACTTCCTCCATGTCCCGGCAATTCGCTCCCTTACCTCACTTCAAGTCTTCACCACCCATGACAAGTTTTGGCCAAAACAATATGTGTTTCGCGCAACAGGGAGTTCTGGTTTCACCTTCTCCATGGAATGCGACGAAGGGATGACCAAAGCCGAAGAGGTCTGGAGAACCTTCACGGGGCGCGCGCGACCAACGATCAACCACATCTACGTGGGTGACGGGACCACTTGGAGGAGAAGGAGTGCCGGGTACCTTGTGATATTACTGGATGCTCGTACCCTCGAGGTCGAGCTGATCTACACCCACCCGGGTGGTGAGTGTGGCAGTGAAACCTTTTGGGACCGGGTAAAACGGGCCGGCGCGCAACTGAAGACCATCCGTTTTGAGGTTTCGGAAGACATGGATCCCTTCCGCTCCCGCATTGACGATTTGGATGTGGAAAACCGAGTTTTTGATAAGATTGAGAATCTGGTGAAGTACCGGTTTGAGCGGGGCCGCCCGTTTGCAGCAGTGGAGAGGCTGGTAGTTAGCGGGAACGAGCGGGTGAACAGGCTGCAGGCCCATGTATGGAGATGTTTTTATAATGGTCGTGATATAGGTCGCTATGTTGTCCCTCTATAATTTGTAGGTCGTCTTTGTCGTGCCCGATTCTCTCCGTTTTCTTCTTTGTGTACCTTTTCCTTCCATACCCATTGACCATCGTGTTTTTGCTGATCAGATGGGTGAGACTGAGAAGGCGGATCTTACGGCGGTGAAGGGAGATTTTTAAATATGTCGTTACACGTACGGGTGGATCTGCCGATTACAGTACGATGAGAAAACGGTACGGCAATGCAGAAGATATTTGCGTAGTCAGTGGGTCGCACCGGGAGTGGTTGTGGACAGAGAAACAGTCAGTCCGGCTAGGGGCGGGACCTGTGGGGAGCCGGTAAAACCAGTGAGTATCATGATACTTAATATCTCGAGAATGAGGATGGGGACAGGTGGGAGGCGGGAGACGTGAACAGCGTCGCGAGATGATTAGAAATGCGATCTGCCCTTCAGCGGGGAAGGGTCGCAAAAATCGCGCAAAAATCACATGGCCCTGAGGATGTTCCATGTGACTGCATGCTTTTTTGTGTTTCTTGCAGGACGGAGGTAAACGAAATACTACGAAACCCGGTATTGAATAGTATTCTTACTAAGTAGATGGACCCCGTGGGAATGTTACACCTCAGAAGGAGTTGCCGGTCACGGCAGGTGAAAAGTAATCGGGTTTCCCACCACCAGGGCCGGTTGCACCGATGACCCCAGTAGCCACTAGTCACCCATTCAATGGGTAATCTATACCTGCACATGTTTCGGGTGCCCTGACGGGGCGCGTACCGCTCTTCACGACTCCCGTTAGGGCCAGGTCAACATGAGCCAGCCACTTCAGTTCCCCTTCAAGCTGTCTAATCAGATCCAAGCCTCTCGTCCAGCGCCACATGTTCTCTTGATTTTGTTGAACAGGCCAGAGGCGATGAACGCGATGTCCAGGGAAATGGAAGCCAGTTTGACGCTTCTGCTAAATTGGTTTCAAGACAACAATGACTTTTGGTGCGTTTATCGTCAACCTTGGAGTGCCCCTCCACCGGTCTCAATCAGTCCTCAGGGTGGCAGTCCTCTCTGGGAACGGCAAATTTTTTTGTGCTGGTGCAGACTTAGTGGAGTAAGTACAACTCTTCCATGTGTATCCTCGTTGGAACGATTCCTCATCATCCTCAGTTGGTTTCAACGAGACTATACTGGTGCCGGTACTCAAGTCACCAACGATCAAGAGAAAGTGATCAGCATGTCGCATGGTTTCGGTTCGATCTCTCGAAGACATACCCTCAACAAACCGATCATTGCCGCAGTGAATGGTGGCGCCTTCGGGGGAGGGACCGAGATGGTCCTTAGCTGTGACATCGTCATTGCTGAAAAGAATGCCAAGTTCGCACTCCCTGAAGTCAAGCATGGTGTTATCGCTGCCGCGGGAAGTACTGAACATCATCCGATATGACTACTCTTCCTGATCTCAACTGTGTGGCAGGTATCCCAAGGCTGCTCCGCATCTCAGGTTACCAGCTTGCCGCAGAGATGCTCTTGCTTGGCAGGGTTGTGACCGCTGTGGAGGCTCGTGACCGTTTCCGATTGTGAGTATCCATTCTCGAGCGACGCTCATCATTTCTGACTGTTCGCAGCGTAAACGAGGTGGTTCCCCGCGGCAAAGTCGTCGAAACTGCGATTGCCTGGGCACTGAAGATATGCGAAAATTCTCCCGATGCTGTCCAAGCGACAAAGCACGGCCTAGTGCTTGGACTGCTCCGGGGAGGTGTTGACGAGGCTTTTGCATCCCTTGCGTGGAGCGAGGCAGGCAAGAAGGCATGGACTGGAGAAAATATCAAGGTGGGTTACGTTTACAATGGTCACATTCAAGGTGCTCACTCAACGCGCAGGAGGGACTCCGTGCATTCGTCGAGGTAAGGGTACATCTTCTGCCCAGGATAAACCCACTGACAACGTGACAGAAACGAAAACCCGTCTGGGGCAATCCCTCAACGAAACTCTAGGCCCCATCACCACCTCTTGACCTTTGTAACCTGAAAAGCTTCATACCGGACGTTCACGCATTTTGTTGTAACACAAGAGGAATAGACCAGTGGTTGAACTATAAATCATTCTCCATCCTTTAAATAGAACTCCCAACTCCGATCCTCTCCTCCCTCACCGGTCTTGCCCTTCTCACCTTTCGTCATCCGGTGTTCGTAGCCCTTCCACGCCCATCTGTGAAAGACGAAGGAGCGTAATAGGGTGTAGGTAGGGTTGGGGTGTTTCATGCCTGTTGCTGTGGGAGGAGGAGGTTTCTTCGCTAGGCGACAGATGTCCCCTGGGATCGGAGGCCGTCAGCGACGCCTTCCGGTGCGGGAGAAAGCCCTTACAATCAGAGTATGGCGGTACGTTGCGTAGCGTGATGATGGCTGTCCCTCTGGATGGACCTGTCTGTCCACTTGGCCCAGCCTCTTTGTCTGAATCTACGTCCGTGTCATCCTCTTCCTCCCGGGCCTTCCTCTTCTTTTTCAGGCTCCCGAACGTGGGTGGTGGTCCCCGGACTAAGAATCCAGAGACAGACCGAAGGAATCCCAGGACCAGGAGCTGGTTCGATAGGATATTCCTATCCTGATCTGCGATTCCCTTCCCTGATAAATGCGTCAGCAGGCTGCTCACTTCGATTTATGTGGTAACATAAAACCCGCACTCGCCTGCGTGGGGGAAATTCCAAACGACTTTATCCCATCGTTTGCCTCTCATCTGGGAAATCTTTTCCAATTTGGTCGCGTCCACTCCGAAAAGGAGGTTCGCCCCTTTGGCTCTAAGCGTATCGATTTTCTCCCGAGCATCTGCGTACTTCGCGAGACACTCTTCCTCTGTATCGTACGCCGTTGCCGTTATATTTTGCGTTGGAAGATGCTGAAGTTGTGACGGAGGGTTCACCACCAAGGCGTACGCGAACGAAAAGTTTCCCTCCCCGATCAGGAGAATCTTATCCGTCGGGGCAAACGGAATCGTCACCGCCTTCTTTCCAGTCTGCTTCTTGGCCGCCTTGTTCTTTTCGTTCGCCTTAGCAGCCTGAGCAATTTGGGCCTTTTGCTTGAGGCGTGACTGTTGGTTAAGCAGGGCCGTCTGTAGCGACGACTTCTTTTTGCCTGCCATGAGATGATCGCTATGACGGGATAAACGAAGAAGGCGTAGCAAGCGTGGGAAGTATTGATTTGAGGCCCACCGACGTGTTTTGATCCAATCGTCCCGCTCGGACACGTTGACAACTCGAACGCCGTAAAGGTCCAGCCCAAACCCCACCACCCAACACACATCCTTTCTTTCAACTCCCAAAAACACCGTTCAGAATGGTTCGTACATCTTCCCCACCTGACCACAGGAACCTCCGCGAAGTTCACTGATCCGGCGTGTGATGATTAACAGCCAACCGAATTCGAGCTTCGCCAAAGGAATCAACAATTCGCCAACAAGGCTCGAGCTGGCAAGAACCCGGTGAACAAATCACGCAAAGAGAAGCTTGAAAACCGAAGTCCACTCAGTACTTGGGCTCTCGGTGTGGTCGCGTTTGTAGTCCTTGGAGGAGGTACGTCCGATTCGGTTAGCTGCCCAGGCTGTATCCGGTCCTTATGATTTTTATCCCTCTAGTATTTTTTGAGCTAGCGAGGATTCTGTTCCTATGAGGCGGGAGTGTTCCGCCTTTTGATGCTGCATATCTCCAAGATGCACATGTACAAACAGCTCTGTATATATCTCCTCGCGCCGCACATAACAGCACCGTCTTGGTATTAATAGTTTTACATGTGCACCCCCGCTCGCTGGCATGGTTCATTCAGCACTTCCGCCCGCTCCACTGGGTCCAGTGGTCTCGACACCCTCCATGGCATCGCTCTCCAACTCTTTCTCATCAATCTTGACATCGTCGCCAGCCCAAATCCGCATGGTCGGTTGCCAGATCATGACGACGTTGTCTTCCGACGCACTTACACCCATCCAAGCTTCCTCCTCGCCGGGTGCCCAGCAAAAGTCAGTCGGTCGCGCAGTGTGACCTACGTCCCTAGTTAGCACGCGCCCCATCCTT
>Ga0307515_10002654_pt1 | contig 38313 bp, 38 predicted proteins | sample 17_EM_MG_FD_194513 | JGI IMG/M metagenome (GOLD analysis project Ga0307515, IMG submission 194513) | Populus trichocarpa ectomycorrhiza microbial communities from riparian zone in the Pacific Northwest, United States - 17_EM | ecosystem: Host-associated > Plants > Roots > Unclassified | place... | reverse complement strand
AGTGCTGACCGAAATCTACAGCCTACAGCAATCCTCGGAGATTTCCCGCAACCAGTATCAGAAACTGAAGACCCGCCTGCTGGAACTCGATACGCAATCCGCCCTGCAGCTGCCCGACAGCCGGGTTGTTTCAGCCGCACTGGTTCCAACCACGGCATCCTTCCCCAACAGCAAGTTGATCCTGGCACTCTCGTTCATCGTGGCCGTCGGTCTCGGTGTCGGCCTTGCGGTGCTGCGTGAATATTTCATCGGCGGCTTCGTCAGCGAAAACCAGATCGAAGCCGTACTGAAAGTGCCGCTGTCGGCGATTGCACCGCGACAGGCGACCGGCGATGAGCATCACAAGCTGACAAATCCGACGTCCAGTCTCGCCGATCTCATGGTGACTGCGCCGCTCTCGCTTTTCAGCGAAAGCGTCCGGCGGCTTCGGCTGACGCTGGACCAGCAGGAACGGAAACACCCGGCGCCCAAGCGGCAGGATAGCGACGAAGGCGCGATCATCATGGTTTCGTCCGCCCTGCCGGCAGAAGGCAAATCGACCATGGCACTGTCTCTCGCCCGGGCCTATGCGCTGACGGGAAAGCGAACCCTTTTGATCGATTGCGACCTGCGCAAGCCGAGCGTCAACAAGCACCTCAATCTTGAACCGAACCACGACTTCATCGACTATCTGCGCCAGGACCGCAGTTCGGCAACGTTGACGTCGCTGATCATGCGCGATCCCCTGTCGAACCTGACGGTGCTGCTCGGCGGCCGGCGCAGCGACATTGCCACCGACGAACTGGTGATGAGCGACAAGATGGGCCGGATTCTGGCCAGTGCCCGCAAGCATTTCGACTATGTCATTCTCGATACGCCGCCGGTCGAGCCGGTGGTTGACGGTCTCTACCTTGCCCGCCATGCCGACATGATCGTCTTCGTCATCAAATGGGCGAGTACGCCGCAATCGAGCGCCAAGCGAGCCGTCGCCGCGCTCAAGGAGAACAAGAACCCGAATGCCGGCATCGTCACCCTGCTCAACCAGCAGGACCGAGCAAAAATGTCGGGCAACTACAGCTACTCCGGCTACTACACCGAATAGTCTTTCTTTGTAGCAACATCCAAGGGGCCGTCAGCGGCCCCTTTTTTTGCGCTCGGAAAAAGACGAGGCCATACGCCGCAAGCGTTTCCCGTCAAAAAAATCGAAGTCCGTAAAATTGTACCTTTCCACTTAAGCGCACCGAAAAACGTCCCTGTGTATCGTGATGATACAGGTGGACGAAACGGATGTGTTCCGCTTCGCAGCATGATGCGCCCTCCGCCTGATCCGAAATGAATTCGGTCCAATAACAAAGGCCTTGGACAGAAGGCTACGGAAACAGGGACACGGGATCATGTTCAAGAAAGCAATCATCGCGCTGGCGACCATAGCCGCCCTTGGCGCCACCAGCATTTCATCCGCTTACGCCATCAACCTCGGTTCGGCGCGCGGTGCCTACAAGGTCCAGCGCCAGACGTCGGTGGCGCCGATCGCATTTTCGCTCTACTGCCTCGATCACATTGACGAATGCACCAAGAGCTCCAGGTCGCAGGTCGCCTATACCTCGAAGATCCGCGGTCTTCTCGCCTCGGTCAATCGCTCGGTCAACCGCAGCATCCGCCCGCTGAACGAGCGCCGCGACGTCTGGTCGCTCAACCCGGCCTATGGCGACTGCGACGACTATGTCATGACCAAGCGCAGCCGCCTCATCCGTGCCGGCGTTCCCTCCAGTGCCCTGCGCGTTGCTGTGGTGCGCACGCCGCGCGGCGAAGGCCATGCAATCCTGCTGGTCAAGACGTCGGCTGGCGAATACGCCCTCGACAACCTGCGTAAGACGATCGTCAAGCGCAACCAGACCGGCTACCGCTTTCTCAACGTCGCTTCGGCCGATCCAACTCGCTGGTCGGCGCACTAAAGAGAACTAGGCTGCAAAGCGGCCGTTTTCGGGATGACTGAATAGCGAACGGGGAAAGTGCAAGGCCTTCCCCGTTCTCACGTTTAGTAATGGTTGCCAGCCGCGCAGCCGCGGAGCGTCCAGCGCGGGCATTCCGTCGAGAAACGCATGATGCCGGTGCGTGATCCCGGCTCGGCATTCGAGATAGCCACGGCTTCCCGATCTTGTGGGTAAAACCCTGGCCCGGCGCATTGCGGTCTTCGGGGCAAACAATCTACCTGCGCACAGCATGAAACCTTCGAGATCGTCAAACTCCAGCAGATCACGTTTCCCCGACACCTCTTTCCAGGTGATGTCGAACCCCGCGCCGCACGAGCAACGTCCAAAACGGAAAAACGATGCTGCTTACCAGGAATGAATACCGCGAAATCTTGCGAATAGACCCAAAGAGTGTTCACCGCGACAGGCCGCGCGTATATTCCTTTTTACTGATTTTCTGATAGCACCTGAGAAAGCGAATAAGCGTGTCGAACCGGCCGTTAGACGGATGGGCACCAGATGGGGGATGAGAGACATGAGTTTTACGGAAACAACAACGACCTCGTGGTTTTCACGGTTGAAAAGCGGTCTTGCCGGCCTCGTCATCGGCCCGCTTCTTGTCATCGGAATGATCTGGCTCCTGTCCTGGAACGAAGGCCGCTCCGTGCAGACCTATCGCGCGCTGGCCGAAGGCGCCGGCATCGTCGTTTCAATCGATAACGGCACCGTCGATCCGGCCAATGAAGGCAAGCTCGTCCATATTTCCGGCCCGGTAAAGCCGGATGGCACGCCCGAGGATCCGACGCTCGGCGTTTCGGCGGAAGGGGCTGCCGGTCTCAACCGCACGGTCGAGATGTACCAGTGGATCGAGGACAGCAGCAGCGAGACAAAGAAGACGCTTGGCGGCGGCGAGGAAACGGTGACCACCTATTCCTACAAGAAGGAATGGCGGCCGCGGCGCGTCGATTCATCCGATTTCAAGCAGAGCGACCAACATCAGAACCCCGACATGCCGATCGAGGGCGACCGCTTCACGGTGGCGACAGCGACACTTGGCGCGTTCACGGTCGATGGCAAGGCCGTCGCCAATCTCGGCACGGAAAGTCCGGTCAAGCTTTCTTCCGATGTCGTCGGACAGGTGACATCGGCGATCGGCTCCGACAAGCCGGTAAAAGCAGACGGAACGACGATCTACGTCTCGCAGAACCGGCAAAGCCCGGCGGTCGGCGACCTGCGCATCAGCTTCAGCCGCGAGGACATTGCCGAAGCCAGCTTCGTCGGCGCACAGAAGGGCGCGAATGTCACGGGATACAAGGCGTCCAACGGGCGCGAACTGTTCCTGAGCGCTGCCGGTAATGTCGATGCACCACAGATGTTCGAGGCGGCCCAGAGCGAGAATACGCTGATCACCTGGCTCATTCGCGCCGGTGGCCTGTTCGGCATGTTCATCGGCTTCGCCATGATGCTGTCGATCCTCAGCATCATTGCCGACGTCATTCCCTTCATCGGCTCGATCGTCGGCTTCGGCACGTCGGTCATCGCCGCTATCCTCACGCTGATCCTCGGCCCACTGGTCATTGCCATCGCCTGGATCGCCTACCGCCCGGTCCTTGCCATCGCCGTCATCGCCATCGGCGCGCTGCTCGCGGGCGGGCTGATCTATCTGAGGCGCAACAAGGCACAGGCGGTTCAGGCGCCGCCGGCTCTCGGACGAGCCTGAAGAACGCCGGAAGTCCGGCACGCAAGCCATGGCGGGCCAGCCGCCATGGCACATTCCCCTGACAGGGTTCGACGCATTGGCCAACGCCGCTTTTGGCTGCTACGTTCGCCGTCTCAGTCACGCATCCTTTGGAAGAGACGGTAGCAGGCCTCATGTTTCTCGCGTCAAAACTGCTTTGGTTGCTTGCCCAGCCGCTGTCCCTGATCTTCATTCTCCTGATCCTCAGCTTCATCTTCGGCGCTGCCGGCTTCCAGCGGCTGTACGGGTTTTTGTCCGGGCTTGCGGCGACCCTGTTCTTCTTCACCCTGTTTACCAGCACCGGCGCCGTCATGCTTCAGGGGTTGGAAAGCCGCATTGCCCGGCCGGCAAGCCTGCCCGCAAACCTCTCCTGCATCATCATACTCGGCGGCTCCTTCGAGAACGAGGTGATCGGGGCACGGGGCGGCATCGAATTCAACCAGGCGGCGGACAGGTTCATCGAAGGCTTGAAACTGGCTCAATCCCATCCCGCGGCGCGTATTCTCGTGTCCGGCGGCGACGGCTCGTTCAGCGGCAAGTACGAGGGCGACGCACAGGCCGCCGAAACCTTCTTTCCGACCTTCGGGATCGCGCCTGAACGCCTGATCCGGGAAGACCAGTCGCGCACCACCTTCGAAAACGCCGCCAACACCAAACAGCTGCTTGAAGCGAACGGGCTTTCGGACTGCGTCCTCATCACCTCAGCCTTCCACATGCCGCGATCGGTCGGGCTGTTCCGCAAGCTCGGTATCGCCGTGATACCCTGGCCGGTGGACTATCGCACCAGCGGCGAGCTTACGCTTTCTCCCGATTTCAGCCAGCCATCGCTGAACGCGCAACTGACGACAACCGCGATGCGCGAGTGGACGGGCCTGATCGCCTACTACATCAGCGGCCGGACGCATGTGCTTTTCCCGCAATAGTGCATGTCGTTGACGTGAAGGCACGGTTGTGGTCCTTCTCGATTGTCTGGCGGGGGGAGAAAAATGCCGATCCTGGAAATTCTCGATTATGCCGGGGTGGCGGTTTTCGCGGCGACGGGCGCGCTGTCGGCGTCGCGCAAACAGCTCGATGTTATCGGCTACATCTTCCTCGCCTCCGTCACCGGCATCGGCGGCGGTACGTTGAGGGATATCATCCTCGGAGCGACCCCTGTCTTCTGGGTCACCAATCCGGCCTACCTGATCGTCTGCGGCTGTGCCGGTCTTCTGGTCTTCTTTTCAGCCCATATGATGGAATCGCGATACAAATTCCTGGTCTGGCTCGATGCCATCGGGCTTTCGGCCTACTGTGTGATGGGGGCTGCGAAGGGGCTGGCTGCGACCGACTCCCCTATCGTCGCCGTGGTCACCGGCATGCTGACGGCGACGTTCGGCGGGATACTGCGAGACCTGCTTGCCGGCGAGCCATCGGTGCTGCTGCGGCCTGAAATCTACGTGACGGCGGCTCTTGCCGGCTCGGGCGTCTTCACCGCTACCACCTTTTTCGGCGCATCGCTGCTCATCGCCTCAAGCCTCGGCGTGGTGACAGCCTTTGCCGTGCGTGGTGGAGCGCTGAAATACGGATGGACGCTACCGACCGGCGATCCCCGGCCGGGCCGTCATCCCAACGACGTGATGTAACACGCCGTCGACGACGTGATGTAGAAAAAGGGATTAGCCGCGCTTGCGGCGCAGGCGGATCACCACGTCGACATGGGCAATTTCCATGCCTTCCGGCGGCTCGGGCAGATTGCCGATGGTGATGCTGCTGATCGGAATATCGAGCACCTCGTTATGGCCCTCGACGAAGAAATGGTGGTGATCGGAGACGTTGGTGTCGAAATAGGTCTTGGCGCTTTCCACGGCCAAAACGCGGATCATGCCGGCTTCGGTGAACTGGTGCAGCGTATTGTAGACTGTCGCCAGCGACACAGGAACGCCGGCGGTGACGGCTTCCTCGTGCAGTTCTTCCACCGTCAGATGGCGGTCACCCTTTGCAAAGATCAGATCGGCAAGCGCCATGCGCTGGCGCGTCGGCCGGAGGCCCGAGCGGCGCAGGCGTTCTTCCGAACAGATCTCGATGGCAGTCGTCATACGGACGGATCCAGACTTTCAAGCTATTGCAGAACACACTTCCAGAGCCGATATAACTTTTGCTGCGATTGCTTTCAATAGTGAGCAGCACGCCTCAAGGCCTCAAGACGTTAAAAACCGCCTGATTCTTGGGGCAAAAACCAATTATCTCTGGCTGTTGCGGCGCCCATCATGTATGCGACGGCGGAAATAAACCTTGTGCTTGGCTGGGTGGGAACACGCGGACAGACTTGAACCCGTCATGCCGACGCTTCAAATCGCGCCTAACTTGCTCTAAACCAAGTCAACGAAAAACGGATGTAGCGGGGAAACGACAGTTCATGACGACCAGACAATCCAGCTTCAACTATGAAGAGATCCTGACCTGCGGTCGTGGCGAACTGTTTGGCCCGGGCAATGCCCAGCTTCCCCTGCCGCCGATGCTGATGGTTCATCGCATCACCGATATCTCCGAGACCGGAGGCGCATTCGACAAGGGTTACATCCGCGCCGAATATGACGTGCGTCCCGACGACTGGTATTTTCCCTGCCACTTCCAGGGCAATCCGATCATGCCGGGCTGCCTGGGCCTTGACGGCATGTGGCAGCTGACGGGGTTCTTCCTCGGCTGGCTTGGCGAACCCGGTCGCGGCATGGCGCTTTCCACCGGTGAAGTGAAATTCAAGGGCATGATCCGCCCCGAGACCAAGCTTCTCGAATATGGCATCGATTTCAAGCGCGTCATGCGTGGCCGCCTTGTGCTTGGCACGGCCGACGGCTGGCTCAAGGCCGATGGCGAGACCATATATCAGGCAACCGACCTTCGCGTCGGTTTGTCGAAGGAAAAAGCTGCCTGAACCGCGGCCCAAGCAGCACTCAGAGACAAATAAGAAGAGGTCATCGACATGAGACGGGTTGTTGTCACGGGTCTGGGCATTGTTTCCTCCATCGGGAACGATGCTGAACAAGTCACCGCCTCCCTGCGTGAAGCGAAGTCGGGCATCTCGTTTTCGAACGATTTCGCCGAACATGGCTTCCGCTGCCAGGTCTGGGGCGCCCCAAACATCGACGTGACCGATCTCGTCGATCGCCGTGCGGCGCGCTTCCTGTCGCAGGGCGGCATGTGGAACCATGTCGCCATGAAGCAGGCGATCGCCGATAGCGGCCTCGAGGACAGCGATGTCGGCGGCAACGAGCGCACCGGCATCATCATGGGTTCGGGCGGCCCTTCGACGCGCACGCTGATCGAAGCGGCCGAGATTACCATCAAGAACAACTCGCCCAAGCGCATCGGCCCGTTTGCCGTGCCGAAGGCGATGTCGTCGACGGCGTCGGCGACGCTTGCCACCTGGTTCAAGATACACGGCGTCAACTACTCGATCTCGTCGGCCTGCTCGACCTCGGCGCATTGCATCGGCAATGCCATGGAAATGATCCAGTGGGGCAAGCAGGACGTCATGTTCGCCGGCGGCCACGAGGATCTCGACTGGACCATGTCGAACCTGTTCGATGCCATGGGCGCGATGTCCTCGAAATACAACGAGACGTCCCCCACCACCGCATCGCGCGCCTATGACGTTTCCCGCGACGGCTTCGTCATTGCCGGCGGCGCGGGTGTCCTGGTTCTGGAAGAGCTGGAACATGCCAAGGCCCGCGGCGCCAAGATTTATGCCGAAATCACCGGCTACGGCGCCACCTCGGACGGCTACGACATGGTCGCACCATCAGGCGAAGGCGCCGCCCGCTGCATGCGTCAGGCGCTCGCCACGGTGAAGGGCGAGGTCGACTACATCAACACGCACGGAACCTCGACGCCCGTGGGCGACCAGAAGGAGATCGGCGCGATCCGCGAAGTGTTCGGCAGCAAGATCCCGCATATCCAGTCGACCAAGTCGCTGACCGGTCACTCGCTGGGTGCTGCCGGTGCGCAGGAATCGATCTATGGCCTTCTGATGATGCAGGCCGGCTTCATCGGCGAAAGCGCCCACATCACCGAACTCGACCCGGAATTCGAAGGCGTGCCGATCGTGCGAAAGCGCATCGACAATGCCAAGATCGATACGGTTCTGTCCAACTCGTTCGGCTTCGGCGGCACAAACGCGACGCTCGTTTTCCAGCGTTACAACGGGTGACATCATGAACGGTCTGATGAACGGAAAACGCGGCCTCATCATGGGCGTCGCCAACAGCCACTCGATCGCCTGGGGCATTGCCCAGGCAGTCGCAGCGGAAGGTGCGGAACTGGCCTTCACCTATCAGGGCGAGGCGCTCGGCAAGCGCGTCAAGCCGCTGGCTGCCGAACTGAAGTCCGATCTGGTCATCCCGTGCGATGTCGAAGATATCGCCTCGGTGGATAGCGCCATTGCGACCATCAAGGAAAAATGGGGCAAGCTCGACTTCATCGTTCACGCCATCGGATTTTCCGACAAGAACGAGCTGAAGGGCCTCTACGCCGACACCTCGCGCGACAATTTCAGCCGCACCATGGTCATCTCCTGCTTCTCGTTCACCGAGATCGCCAAGCGCGCAGCCGAACTGATGACGGAAGGCGGCACGATGCTGACGCTGACCTATGGCGGCTCCGTGCGCGTCATGCCGAACTACAATGTCATGGGCGTCGCCAAGGCGGCGCTTGAGGCGTCCGTGCGCTATCTTGCTGCCGATTACGGTTCGCGCGGCATCCGCGTCAACGCCATTTCGGCCGGCCCGATCCGCACGCTGGCCGGTGCCGGCATTTCCGATGCGCGCGCCATGCTCTCCTGGCAGCAGAAGAACTCGCCGATGCGCCGCACGGTGACGATCGAGGATGTCGGCAGCTCCGCGCTCTATCTGCTCTCCGGCCTGTCGCGCGGCGTCACCGGCGAAATCCACTATGTCGACTCCGGCTACAACATCACCTCGATGCCGGCCCTCGATACATTGCGCACGGCGGACACGGAGTAAAATCCGGGCCGCCGCCCTTTCCGTGCCTCTTGAATTTTGCATCTGCACTTGCCAGTTCAGAGCGCGCAAACCATCCAGACACACGTTGAGGCACAAATCGCATGAGCAATGCCGCTGAAAAACCCGTCGAAAACCATGTCTTCGAGGCCGATGTCGCGCGCCTTTTGCACCTCATGGTGCATTCCGTCTATTCCGACAAGGACGTCTTCCTGCGGGAGCTGATCTCCAACGCCGCCGATGCCTGCGAGAAGCTGCGCTACGAGGCCATCAGCGCGCCGGAACTGCTTTCCGACGATCCGACGCCGCGCATCACCCTGATGCTCGATGCCGACAACAACAAGCTCGTCGTCGAGGACAACGGTATCGGCATGAGCCGTGACGACATGGTCGAGGCCCTCGGCACGATTGCCCGCTCCGGAACCCGCGCCTTCATGGAGCGTGTCGAGGCGGCAAAGGCGGGCGAAGGCGCCCAGCTGATCGGCCAGTTCGGCGTCGGCTTCTATTCCGCCTTCATGGTTGCCGACAAGGTCGATGTCGTCTCGCGCCATGCCGGCAGCGCTCACGCCTGGCTCTGGTCGTCCGACGGCAAGGGCAGCTACACGGTGACGGAGGCCGATATCTCCGACGCACCGGCGCGCGGCACCCGCATTACCATGCACCTGATGGATGACGCGAAGAGCTATACGTCGAAATGGGACGTCCAGCGGATCGTCAAGGACCAGTCCGGCCACGTCCCGGTGCCGATCGACCTGATCGAAAAGCCCGGCGCCGAGGCAGAGCGCATCGGCGATGGCACGGCTTTGTGGACGAAATCCCGCGGCGACATCACCAAGGAAGACTACGCCGACTTCTATCGCGGCCTTTCCGGCCAGTACGACGAACCGGCACTGACCGTGCATTTCCGCGCCGAGGGGCGGCATGAATATACCGGCCTTGCCTTCGTGCCGGAATCCAAGCCGCTCGACATGTTCGACCCTTCGGCCAAGGGCCGGATGAAGCTCTACGTCAAGCGCGTCTTCATCACCGACGATGCCGAGCTTCTGCCGCGCTACCTGCGTTTTGTGCGCGGCCTTGTCGATACGTCCGACCTGCCGCTCAACGTCTCGCGCGAGATGATCCAGGAAAGCCCGATCCTTGCCGCCATCCGCAAGGGCCTGACCAACCGCGTGCTGACTGCCATCGAGAAGCTTGCCGACAGCGACAAGGACGCTTTTGCCAAGCTCTGGGACGCCTTTGGCGCGGTACTCAAGGAAGGTATCTATGACGATTTCGAGCGCCGGTCGCAGCTCATCGCGCTGTCGCGCTTCCGCAGCACGACGTCGGACGAGGCGACACGGTCATTGGCGGACTACGTTAAGGACATGAAGGACGCGCAGGCGGCGATCTATTACCTGACCGGCGACAATCTCGACCGGCTGAAGGCCTCGCCGCAGCTCGAAGGGTTTCGCGCCCGCGGGATCGAGGTTCTGCTCCTGACCGATTCGGTCGACAGCTTCTGGGTCACGGCTGCGCCGGATTTCGAAGGCAAGCCGTTCAAGTCGATCACACAGGGGGCGGCCGACCTCGCCCAGGTGCCGAAAGCGGATGGTGAAACGCCAGCGACTCCGGAAACCACCGAGGCCGTCGCGGACTTTATTGCCTTCGCTAAAACGACGCTTGGCGACACGGTGTCCGATGTACGCGCATCCGAGCGCCTGACGGAAAGCGCCGTCTGCCTCGTGGCACCGGAGCAGGGCTACGACCGCCAGCTGGAAAAGCTGCTGCAGGGATCCGGCAGGCTGGACTTGGTTGCCAAGCCGATCCTCGAGATCAATCCCGGCCACGGGCTGATCGCGGCGCTTGCTTCCGGCGGCAGCGACGAATTCCGCGCCGACGCTGTCCAGCTGCTGCTCGATCAGGCCCGCGTTCTCGACGGCGACAAGCCGCAGGACCCGCGCGCTTTCGCGGAGCGGCTGTCGCGGCTGTTTGCGGCGGCTTTGAAGGGTTAAAGTTGAAAAGGTCAGCCTGACGAACTGTCAGGCCGCCCACCAGACAGCCAGCAGCATCGCCAGAACCGCGATAGCGAAGATACCGAACATCGTCATCTGCCTGCGGGTTTGCCCGAGGACGACCGGATCGACGGGCTGGCGGCCGGTCTGGAAGGCCAGCGGCACCTCCGAGGTCGCTCCCCTGCCTTCGCCGCTCTTGATGTCTTTGATCATCACTTCCGCGATGCCCTCGGTCACAGGAGGGTGATGTCCAGAGCCAGAAACCATCGGCACACTCCATTTGCGCACCGCATCAGCGCGCGGCTACGGGAGCCTCAGCCTGTACCTGTTTGAGCTATAAATCAATTGGAAAAACGGCGCCTCAGCGCTTGCCCCAGAGCACCTTGAAGCGAGCATTGCGGCAGGTTTCGCCCCATTCCTTGAAGGTCTCGGTCATCACCGGCTCGTAAGGCAGGCCGCGATTGGCCACCAGCATCAACCGGCCGCCGATCTTCAGCGCCTTGGCGGCGGCCTTGATCATCGCGACGCCGAGTGCCGGGTCGGCTGCCTGCGTTTCGTGGAAGGGCGGGTTCATGACGATCAGGTCGTATTTGTCGCGGGTTTCCTCGGAGGTGAGATCCTGCCAGAAGAAACGTGTCGGCACGTTCGGGCAATTGGCCTTCAGGTTAACCCGGGCGGCTTCCAGCGCGTGGTAGTCGGCCTCGAACAGATCGATGCCCTTCAGGTTCGGTGCCTTTTCGGCCAGCATCACCGACAGATAGCCCCAACCGGCACCGAAATCGGCGGCATGGCCCTTGAAATCATCAGGCAGGCGCGAGGCGAGCAGTTCTGAGCCGGCGTCGACCTTCTCATGCGAGAACATGCCCGGCGCCGCATCGAAACGGCCTTCGACGCGAGCGGCCTTCTTGGCGAATTTGGCAATAACGTCGGTGGCATCTTCCGGACGGCCGAACCAGAAGGCGATGCCGTGATATTTCGGCAGGCTGTCGCCACCCCAGCCGAGCTGGTTGACGCGCTTGCGCAATGACTGGATGCCATCGTCCTTGCCGCCGGCGACAACGATCAGGCCGCCGACCTTGACGCGCTTCAGCGCTTCGGCGATCCGGTCCTCGTTCTCGCCCTTGTGCTTGCCACAGAGGATCAGCGCGGCGTCATAGTCCTCGCCCTCGACAACGGGCGTCACCGTCGCCTTGGCGGCCTCCAGAGCCTTGTACAGCGGTTTTGATGCCTGCACGGCGGCAATCGAACCAAAAAACTCCGCCGGCAGCCGGTAGCCGGCCTCGGCGCCGAGAAACAGCACGCGCTCACCTTCGCCGGGCGCGGGAACAACGCCGGTATCGAAGGGATGGAAAAGGGTCTTCAGCGTGTCGCGGCTCATGGTCGTGGTCCTCAAGTTTGTCAGGGAAAAATGGACGGCAATTTCCCAAAGAAGACAAACGGTAGCAAAGGGAATGAGAGACTGTCCGGGTCAGACAGCTTTCAGGAAAATAAGAAAGGGCGCGGAACGATCCGCTCCGCGCCCGTAGTCGATTAAACGGTCGAACGCTTATTCAGCGGCTTCGCCTTCGCCCCTGGCGACTTCCTTGCCGGTTGCCTGGTCGACAACCTTCATGGAGAGGCGAACCTTGCCGCGCTCGTCGAAGCCCATCAGCTTGACCCAGACCTTGTCGCCTTCCTTGACGACGTCGGAGGTCTTGGCAACACGATCGGAAGCGAGCTGCGAGATGTGGACGAGACCGTCGCGCGGGCCGAAGAAGTTGACGAAAGCGCCGAAGTCGGCGGTCTTGACGACCGTGCCTTCGTAGATCTGGCCGACTTCCGGTTCTGCGACGATCGAGTGGATCCACTTGCGGGCCGCTTCGATTTCCTTGGCAGAGGACGAAGCGATCTTGATCGTGCCGTCGTCGTCGATGTTTATCTTGGCGCCGGTCTTTTCGACGATTTCGCGGATGACCTTGCCGCCCGAACCGATGACTTCACGGATCTTGTCGACCGGGATGTTCATGACTTCGATGCGCGGTGCGAATTCGCCGAGCTGGCTGCGGCCTTCGGTGATGGCATTGGCCATCTCGCCGAGGATGTGCTTGCGGCCGCCCTGCGCCTGGCTCAGAGCAACCTTCATGATCTCCTCGGTGATACCGGCGATCTTGATGTCCATCTGCAGCGAGGTGATGCCATCGGCGGTGCCGGCGACCTTGAAGTCCATGTCGCCGAGATGATCTTCGTCGCCGAGGATGTCGGAGAGAACGGCGAAGCGTTCACCTTCGAGGATCAGGCCCATGGCGATACCGGCAACCGGCTTGGCCAAAGGAACGCCGGCATCCATCAGTGCGAGCGAGGTGCCGCAGACGGTTGCCATCGAGGACGAACCGTTGGATTCGGTGATCTCGGAGACGACGCGCAGCGTATAGGGGAACTGGTCCGCAGCCGGCAGCATCGGACGGATCGCGCGCCATGCGAGCTTGCCGTGGCCGATTTCGCGGCGGCCCGGGGAGCCCATGCGACCGGTTTCACCGACCGAGTAGGGCGGGAAGTTGTAGTGCAGCAGGAACTTTTCCTTGTACATGCCGGTCAGGCTGTCGACGTACTGTTCGTCTTCGCCGGTGCCGAGCGTGGCAACGACGATCGCCTGCGTTTCGCCGCGGGTGAACAGCGCCGAGCCGTGGGTGCGTGGCAGGATGCCGACTTCCGAAACGATCGCACGAACGGTGTCGAGATCGCGGCCGTCGATGCGGCTCTTGGTATCGAGGATGTTCCAGCGAACAATCTTGGCCTGCAGGTGCTTGAAGACGGCACCGATGACTTCGTTGGTGTACTTCGGCTCAGCGCCTTCCGGGAAGAAGTGTGCCTTCACCTTGGCCTTGACGGCGTCGACGGCAGCATAGCGTTCAGCCTTCTGGGTGTTCTTGTAGGCAACGCGCAGTTCGGCTTCGGCGATGCCGAGCATTTCGGCTTCGAGTTCGGAATGATCTTCCGGCGTGAAGTCGCGCGGTTCCTTGGCAGCCACTTCGGCGAGCTTGATGATCGCGTCGATGACCGGCTGGATGCCCTTGTGGCCGAACATGACGGCGCCGAGCATGATGTCTTCGTTCAGCTCCTTGGCTTCCGACTCAACCATCAGGACGGCGTCCTGCGTGCCGGCGACGACGAGGTCGAGGACCGATTCAGGCATTTCGTCGAGATGCGGGTTCAGGACGTACTGGCCGTTGATGTAGCCAACGCGCGCGCCGCCGACCGGGCCCATGAAGGGAACGCCGGAGATCGTCAGGGCCGCGGAAGCCGCAACCATCGACAAAACGTCCGGATCGTTTTCGAGGTCATGCTGCATGACGGTGACGACGACCTGGGTGTCGTTCTTGTAGCCATCAGGAAACAGCGGGCGGATCGGGCGGTCGATCAGGCGGGAAACCAGCGTTTCCTTTTCCGACGGACGGCCTTCGCGCTTGAAGTAGCCGCCCGGGATCTTGCCGGCGGCATAGGTCTTTTCCTGGTAGTTGACGGTCAGCGGGAAGAAATCCTGGCCCGGCTTCGGCGACTTCGCCGAAACGACGGTCGCGAGAACGACGGTCTCGCCGTAGGTGGCGAGAACGGCACCGTCAGCCTGACGGGCGATCTTGCCGGTTTCGAGCTTGAGCGGGCGGCCTGCCCATTCAATTTCGACTGTATGGGTATCGAACATGTTTTGTCCTTCGTGTGCGGCAATGCCGCGCCGCAGCCAGTGTGGCGCGGGCGGCAGTGTTTCCGCTGATATGACACATCACGGGCAAGACAACGGGAGGCTTCCAAATTCGGCCGGCGCTCGTCCCGCTCCCTGAAAGCCTGATGCTCCGGGTGCGTGGATAAACGCGCAAGCGCCGAAGCATCCTGCAATCCTGCCCCATGACAGGTCATCGGTTGGTTCCGCAGAGCCGGCCCATCCGGTCTGCTGGGGTGTCCGCTTCCAACGGCGCCGTTTCGGCTTGGCTGGAGACGCAAACGCGGGATGATCCCGCAAAAAACAAACCGGCGGGCCCCTTTTTGAAGGGTCCCGCCGGTGTAAGGCTTAGCGGCGAATGCCGAGAGCAGTAATCAGCTTGGTGTACCGTGCCTCTTCCTTGCCCTTGACATAGTCAAGAAGCGAGCGGCGGGTAGAAACCATTGCCAGAAGGCCACGACGCGAGTGGTTGTCCTTCTTGTGGCCCTTGAAGTGATCGGTCAGGTTGTTGATCCGCTCGGTGAGGATCGCAACCTGGACTTCCGGAGAACCGGTGTCGCCTTCGACGATTGCGTATTCCTTGATAAGCGCAGCCTTGCGCTCTGCAGTGATCGACATCGTGTCATCCTTTCAATGTTAGGATTTCGGGTCGCCAGCAGCCGGGATGTCGTCTAGCTGCGGCCATGAAGGCACAAGTCCGCAGAGAGCGGGGTCTGATGCTGGCGCTGCCTATAAACCATCCGGCATCAAAAAGAAAGAGGGCGGATAAAGGCGGTGCGACACCTCAATTCGCCATCATTGCGGCGCCATGCGCGGACGCATCGGGGCAGACTTGCTGTTGTCGTCAACCGTTGCGCAATCGAGATAGGCGGCGAACACCCAGCCGAGCGTCTCGCCATTCGCGGCCACCTTTGCCCAGCGCTTGCCGCCATGCAGGCGCTCCTCGACGACCTGCACGGGGACGCCGTTGTCGAGAACCGACAGAACCGGACCTTGAGGCTCGAAACGCACGTTGAGCGGCGTTCCAGTGGGGTCGGCCACCACGCAATCGGCACCGAAGGCGGGCGCAGCCGCGCCTGTGAAAACCGTGGCAACGAGAATGACTGCTGCCATGAGATTGTTTCGAGGCATCTGCACTCCTTCCAATACATGACAAGCCGTGCGCAGAACCGGCCTATGGTTGAACTGACAGGTCGGCGCCCAATTTTTCGGCCGGGATTTTCACGTGCCATTCGATCCCGTCTGAATGCATGAGCCGCTCCAGTTTCGCATCGAGCGCCATGCCGAGCATACGCTCCAGCACCATGGTGCCGAAACCTTTGCGCAGGCTACCGGTCTCAATCGGATCGATATCGGCGCCCTTTTCTCTCCAGACGAAAAGAAATGTGCCCTCGGAGACCGACCATTGCAGGTCGATCATGCCGCTGCCATTGGCAAGCGCACCGTATTTCGTCGCATTGGTGGCCAACTCGTGCAGGGCCATGCCCAGCGTCTGCGATACCTGCGCATCCAGCCGGACGGGCGGTCCAGAGAGGCGGACCCGTAGCGGATCGTCGGGAATGAACGGCTGCAGCTGGTTTTGCGCCAGTTCGCGAAAATCGACGCCCTGCGCGGCGTTGGCGATCATCAGATCGGTCGAGCGGGCAAGGCCGGTGATCCGCTTGCGGAAGGTTTCGGCGAAATCCACCCGGTTTTCCGCCGCGTTGAGCGACTGGTTGAGCATCGACTGGATGACGGTGAGCTGGTTTTTCGAACGGTGCGCCACCTCGCGCATCAGGAAACGGATTTCGTTTTCCGCCTTCCTGCGCGCCTGCGCCGCTTCGGCCAGCGCCGCCGATACGGTCTCGATCTCGGCGATCATGTGCTTGCGCGCCGCGATCGGCCGCCCGGCGCCCAACAGGTGCGCATCATGGGCCAGCAATTTGATGCCCTGGGCCAGAAGCCGCGCGATGGCGGCGGATCCCGCTATGGCTATGCCGGCAAAGAGAAGCCCGCCCAGCGACAGCCAGAGATAAGACCATAGCGCTGGCGCATCGACATCGGAACTTTTAGCCCAGGCGACGATCTTCCAGCCGGTCAGCACCGAAAATTCGGTGACCGTCCGGTATTCGACGCCGTCGTGAACCGCTTCGCCGACGCCGACACGCAATGCCGGCACGATTTCCATGAAAAACGGTTTGCCGACTGCCAGTGCCTTGTCCGATGAGGCGATCACATTGCCGGCTCCGTCGAGCAATGCCGCATTCCAGCCGGGCGACAGCACATCCCGGTTGACCGCCTTCAGCATATTCTCGGCGTTCTGGGTGAGTGTCAGCAGGTAGTCGCCATTGCCGAGCGGCGTGGTGATCGGCAGGTAGACGTTGAACACCCATCTTTTTGCCGTCTGGCCGAAGAAGACATTCGAAATGAACGGCCCTCCGTTTCGAAAAGCCTGATCGATGGAGGTTGGGTCGGATGCTTTCGCCAGCTGGCTTCCGAACGGTACGCGGGTGTTGAAAAGCTGATTGTGGGCGCGATCGATCACCAAAAGGTTCGAATCGGTGTCTGCGAGCGATGAGCGAGCGCGATCGTAGAACTGTTCGAGATTGTTGTTGTCGATGGTGCTGGCCGTGGACAACACCCTGAGCGTGGTCAGCATGCCGTCGATCTCGCGCTCCACCACGCGCGTGACCGATCCAGTCGACGCCCTGAGCAGCGCGGTCACCACGCGCTCCTGCTCGTCGATGCTGCGCTTGAGGATGATCATCGAAAACACGAAGGACGGGACGATGGCAATGAGCAGCAGGACTGTCAGATAGAACGACAGCGGACGCCTCAGCCGCGAGCGCAGGCGTGTCCTCCAACGAGCGCCCGACGCACTCTTTTTGTCCCGTTCGTCGCTCAAGCGTCCCTCATCCACCGTCCCCCGGCCTGGTAAATCGCACAACGCTTAACACCCCGAAGGGTTCGCGAATCCCGATCACAGACCGGAACATGCGCCAGCGATTCTACGAAGGCAACCGATGCCGTGCGGCAAAACCTATGAGGGTGCGGCGAAGTTTCAAGCGGTGACGAAGACGCGCTTCGGGCGGAATTCACCCTCGCCGATCTCGCCGATGGCGACCAGCTTGCCGCGCGAAGTGGCATAGGCCTCCGGCTCCGCCATCGGCGCATCGCGTCCGCGCAGGATGATCGGATTGCCCATTTTCAGGCGGTGGGCCTGATCCTCGGTGATGGCGATATGCGGCAGGTTCGACAGGGCTTCGCCGGTATCGATCAGGAAGGCATCGAGCGCTTCCAGCCGTTCGTCGTCGCTCTCGATCTTTTCCAGCGCCACCAGTTCGGCCAACGGCACCATGGTTTCTTCCGCGAACGGCGCAACGAAACTGCGGCGCAGCGAAGCGATATGGCCGAAGCAGCCGAGGTCGCGGCCAAAATCGCGCGCCAGCGAGCGCACATAGGTGCCCTTGCCGCATTCGATCTCGAAATGCGCGAGGTTTTCCGTGCAGCCGAGCAGCGACAGGCGGAACACCTCCACCTCGCGGGCCGGAATATCGACGGTTTCGCCTTCGCGGGCCAGATCGTAGGCGCGGTTGCCGTCGATCTTGATGGCGGAGAACTGCGGCGGCACCTGGCTGATAACGCCGGTATATTTCGGCAGCAGGGCGCGGATGTCTTCTTCCGTCGGACGGCTATCGGACGATTGCGTCACCTCGCCCTCGAGATCGTCGGTCGAGCGCTCTTCACCCCAGGCAACAGCGAATTCATAGATCTTGCGGCCGTCCATCACATAGGGAACGGTCTTGGTCGCATCGCCCAGCGCGATCGGCAGCATGCCGGAAGCCAGCGGATCGAGCGTGCCGGCATGACCGGCCTTCTGCGCCTTGAACAGCCACTTGATCTTCGACACGGCTTCGGTCGAGCCGAAATCCAGCGGCTTGTCGAGGATCAGCCAGCCGGAAATCGGGCGGCCCTTGGGCTTGCGAGGTTTTGACATTGTTCAGGCTCTTTTTTTACGAAACGTCGCTGCAGTCTTCGCAACGCTGCCATCCGGCATTTTCTGGCTGTTGCCCTTTTCGAATCCCAGGGCATAGAGGCGCCTGGCGATCAGGTATCCGGCAGCGATCGTCGCACCATTGTCGGCGCGATAATCCTCGCCGAGGCCTTCTATGATCAAAGGCTCGATGGCGCCCAGCGGCGGCTTGCCGGAGGCAGCGGCTTCGAGCAGCAGCCTTTCATTATAGGGCGAATAGACGATGGCTTCGAGCGCCTTCATCTCGCGGTCGCCATGGGCAATTTCCTTGCCACTGCGGAAAGGCAGGCCGGAGGCGACCAGCATTTCGACAAGCCGCACCGCTTCGGCATTGTCGAAGCGGGCAAGACCGTTGCGATAGAATGTCTGGCGCTGATCGAAGGTCCAGGCGTTGAGTTCGTCCAGAGTGATATGCTTTGCCATCACTCCCCTTTTTCGTCTTTCGGGCCTTTTTCATCTTTCAGGCCGTCTTCATCCTTCAGGTCGCGCAGGACTTCCGGCGACCGCAACAGCTGGTCGATCTTCTTGTAGTTCTCGAAGCTGGTATCGTCCTTGAAGCGGACTTCCGGCATGTATTTCAAATTCCGCAGATGCGGCGTCAGGCGGCCGCGAATATACTTGGCATGGCGGTTCAGCGCTTCGATGATATCGGCATGGTCGGCAACGCCGAGCGGTGTCACGAAGGCCGTGGCCACCCGCAGGTCGGTCGACATGCGGACTTCCGAAATCGAGATCACCGTCGTCTCGATCAGCGGATCGCGCACTTCGCCGCGCTGCAGCACCTGTGTCAGGCCTGCACGTACCTGTTCGCCGACCCTCAGCATGCGCTGCGAGGGGGCAGAGGATGTCACTTTACTCATGGTTTTTCCGCTGTCTGGCGTTTCAAGGAACGCGACCAAGGCGGTCCAATGCTACTTTCAGGCCAAAAGGTCAAGACTAGCGGGCTATTCCAGCCATCAAACGCGCCCTTAAATGACCCGAAACCTCTTGAAAGCCGTCATCAGCCGTGGTCAATCTCAGGGGAATGATGGAGCGAACGGAGAGACGATGCGGGTTCTGGTGGTCGAAAACATGGCCCATTCCGATCTTGGACAGGTGGGCGTGGCACTGGCCGAAGCGGGCGCCGAGATCGACCTGCGCCAGCCCTTTACCGGCGAGGCGCTGCCGGGCGACATCCATGACCATGACGCCCTGGTGGTGCTCGGCGGCGAGCAAAGCGCCATCGACGATCACATCCACCCCTACCTGCCGGAGCTTGCCCGCCTGATGCGCGCCTTTACCGAGGCTGACAAGTCGGTACTCGGCATCTGCCTCGGCAGCCAGCTTCTGGCCCGGGCGCATGGGGGCGACAATCTTCTCGGCCGGACCCGCGAATTCGGCTGGCACGGCGTCGAACTGACGAGCGAAGGCAAGCGCGATCCGGTGCTCAGCGCGGCGGGCACAGCCTTCACAAGCTTCGAATGGCATTCCGACAGCTTCACCCTGCCCGAAGGCGCTACCCATCTTGCCGTCAACCCGGCGGTCGCCAACCAAGCGTTTCGCATCGGCCGTGCCGCCTATGGCATGCAATTTCACTTCGAGGCCGGCACCCGTGTCGTCGAGGATTGGAGCCGCATTTTCGAGGACCAGATCATGAGCCTCGATCCACACTGGCTCGGGCGCTATCCGGAGCATGCCGCGCGGCATGCCGAACAGGCGGATGCGGCCGGGCTGGCGCTGGCCCGCGCCTGGGTCGGCACGATCCGGAGCAGTGAAACGGCCGAAAACGGCACCCGGGAGATGGCCGGCGCAACCGCCTGACACATAAATATGTCCTGGCATTTGCAGCGCGCGCCGGTGATCCTATCTATTAAAACATGGGAAGCTATATAAAGAGCGCAAATGGGGCTTGTCTGGTTCTGGCAGGCTTTTGAGCGGAGAAGCGGAGCACTCGGATGAAGATCCATTTCGACAAGCAAGCCGGTCAATCGGCACCGGGGGATGGGACTGCTGCGAGATCCCGGGCACTGGCCCTCGGCCTGCTGCCGGCCATGGCACTTGCAGCCGTTGTTGCCGCCGCCTCGCCGGCAAAGGCAGCCTATTGCAGCAGCACGCCGGAGAAGGGGCTCGACTGGAGCGAGTGCTCCAAGAAGAACCTGATGCTGCCATCCAGCGAGCTGGAAAGTGCGAACCTGTCCGGCACCGATTTTTCGCTGACCGATCTCAGCGGGTCCAACCTGGTCTCGGCCAACCTGGAAAAGGCCAATCTGGTGCGTGCCTGGCTGGCCGGGGCCAAGGCCGACAAGGCGAATTTCGCCCGCGTCGAAGCCTACCGGTCCAGCTTTGCCAATATTGCCGCCACCGGCGCTTCGTTTGCCGGCGCCGAACTGCAGCGCGCCGATTTTAGCGGCGCCGACCTGACCGGAGCCAATTTCGAAAAGGCGGAGGTCGGACGCGTCCTGTTCAAGGGAGCGGTTCTGACCGGCACGCGTTTCTCGCTTGCCAACCTCTCCCGCGCCAATCTCAGCGGCGCGACCTTCGAAGGCCCGCTCGTCTTCGATCAGGCCTTCATGTTCCTGACCCATATCGAAGGGCTGGACCTTTCCGCCGCAAAGGGCCTCGAACAGACCCAGATCGAGCTTGCCTGCGGCGACGACAAGACCAAGCTTCCGGCAGGCCTGACCACGCCTTCGGCATGGCCCTGCAAATCGGACTGAGCCGGCTAACAAAGTCTCGGCTCGTTCGCATCATGTCCTCATCTGCGATCATCCATGGCATTGGACATTGTCCATTCCTCCGCTAGTTTGGTCCAAAAATGGGAGGACGGAATATGAGCAAATTGAATTTACCTCTGGAAGGCGGTTGCCGATGCGGACAGGTACGGCTGAAGATCAGCGCGCCGCCGATCCTGACCATGGCCTGCCATTGCACCGGCTGCCAGAAGATGAGCGCCAGTGCCTATTCGTTGAGCGCGGCCATCCCTGCCGATGCGTTCGCAGTCATCGATGGCGAACCGGTGATCGGCGGCCTGCACGGCGCAACCCGCCACTATTTCTGCCCGCATTGCAAAAGCTGGATGTTCACGCGGCCCGAAGGCATGGACTGGTTCGTCAACCTGCGCCCGACCATGCTGGACGATGCAAGCTGGTTCTCTCCCTTCATCGAGACCTTCACCACCGAAAAGCTGCCCTGGGCCACGACGGCGGCCGTGCATTCCTACGAGACATTTCCGCCGATGGAGGCTTACGAGGGGCTGCTGCGGGAGTTTGCGGAGCAGACGGCGCGATAATTTTCCGGAAGACAGGCAGAAGCTTGACCAGGATCAAGACAGGGAAATCCGTCCGCGATAGGATGCACTCCAGCTTTCGGAGAGTGTTTTGACCGTCCCTGCCTTTATTGCCGCCGTCCTCGTTCTTCTTCTGACCCCCGGCCCAACGAACACCCTTTTGGCAGTCGGCGGCGCATCGGCCGGCTTCCGGCGCTCGCTGCCGCTGATCGTCGCGGAAGCGTCCGGCTATCTCCTGACGATCGCCCCGCTTGCAACCTTTGCCAGGCCCTATCTTGCAGACCACCCGCTTGCCGCATCGGCCATCAAGCTCTGCTCGGCAATGTGGGTACTGCTGCTTGCGGCCAAGCTGTGGACGGCGCCGTCTACCGGCCTATCGGCGTCGCTCGTCACCTTCCGCCAGGTCTTCATTACCACCGTGCTCAATCCCAAGGCCCTGATCTTCGGCCTGGTGCTCGTGCCGCACGGCACATTCGGCACGGTGCTGCCGTGGCTCGGATTGTTCCTGCTGATGGTCGTATCGACCGGCTGCGTCTGGCTGAGCGCCGGTGCAGCGATGATTTACCGGAAACGGGCCGAGTTCCCGCCGCTTCTCAGCCGCGTCGCAGCAGGTGCGATGCTGCTCTTTTCGGCAAGTCTCGCCGGTAGTTCACTGGGACTGCTTTGAATGGACGCGTGGCGGAGCGAAGGGACGAAAACCGTCAAAACCCTTGAAAAAGGAAATCCGTGGCAGCGGTAATTGCGTCCGCATGGCTGGTGACATCGGCCACGATCGGCCCGAGCTCGCTGACTGGGACAACGGCTATAAACTGCGTTGCCATCACGTAGTGGCGTCCATCGATTTGGAATCGCGGGTTAAGGCGACCAATCAGGCGAGAAATTTCGGTCGGTGAAAGAAGAGGCACAACGGTACGGGTTTGAAGATCAGATAGAAGATCGGCCTGCAAATCGAGAGCCAGCGCGCCACCCTGCTTCAAACGATAGACATGGAACCTTGCCATCAGAACTGGCGATATTTCGCGAACGGCAGGCCATGTTCCTCAACATATTTGTTGGATGCCGCGATCGCCTCGGCATTCTCGATCCGCCACAGACGCTCCCGCTCGGCCTTGACGGCACGTTCGATGCCATCCTCAGCCGCACGCGACAGATTGATCTTCAGATCACGGGCAAGGGAAACAAGGTCGCTGTCCAGAGACAGGTTGGCAGATTTGCGGACAGGCTGGGACATGTCACCCTCCAGGATTCATGCGCACATATTATGCGCACAATGCTCTGGAGAAAAGAGTTTATTCATCGCCCGGTCACCGCGCCACGATGAACGCGGCCTGCGGAATCTCCACGTTGCCGGACTGGCCCATGTGCTTCCTGCCGGCTGTCCACTTTTCCAAAGACCGCGCTTGCGGCAGCCGGCGGCGATCTGCAAAAGTGAGCGTCTTGCGTAGGAGAATGGCGTGACGGACAGCGAACGGAACAAGATGGAAGCGGGCCAATGGTACAATTGCCTCGATCCCGAACTCGACGGTCTGCGGCAAAGGGCGCGCGAGGCTGTGCATCAACACAACACGCTGCCGCCGGCGGAGCGTGGACAGGCGGCGCCGGCGCTGCGGGCGCTTTTTCGCGCGGTGCCAGTAAACTTCATGATCGAAGCACCGTTTCATTGCTCCTACGGCATGAACATCGCGCTTGGCGAGAATGTCTACATGAACGCGGGCTGCACCATTCTCGATTCCGCGCCCGTCCGCATCGGGTGGGGCTCGATGCTGGGACCAGTCGTGCAGATCTATTGCGCCATACACCCCAACGATCCCGCCTTGCGCAGGACCGGGCTTGAACTGGCCAAGCCTGTAACGATCGGCGAGGACGTCTGGATCGGCGGCGGCGCTATCCTCCTGCCGGGCGTCACCATCGGCGACGGCGCGATCGTCGGTGCGGGCGCCGTGGTGACGAAGGACGTACCCGCCGGGGCGACCGTGGTGGGAAACCCGGCGCGGCGGCTGGAGCGATAGAGCGACCTTCCGGCGGCGATGAACGCCCCCGATCGGAAGCGCGGAAAGGCGCCTATTCGTCGCCCATCTTCAGTGCTGCGATGAACGCTTCCTGCGGGATTTCCACCTTGCCGAACTGGCGCATGCGCTTCTTGCCGGCCTTCTGCTTGTCGAGCAGCTTGCGTTTGCGGGTGGCGTCGCCGCCGTAGCATTTGGCGGTGACGTCCTTGCGCAGCGCCGAGATGGTTTCGCGGGCAATCACGTTGCCGCCGATGGCGGCCTGGATCGGGATCTTGAACATGTGCTTCGGGATCAGCTCCTTGAGCTTTTCGCACATGTCGCGGCCGCGCTTTTCGGCCGCCATGCGGTGGACCATCATCGACAGGGCATCGACCGGCTCGCCGTTGACGAGGATCGACATCTTGACCAGATGGCCTTCCTGATGGGCGGTGATGCTGTAGTCGAAGGAGGCATAGCCCTTGGAGATCGATTTCAGCCGGTCGTAGAAATCGAACACGACTTCGTTGAGCGGCAGGTCGTAGGTCAGCATGGCGCGGGAGCCGACATAGGTGAGCTCCACCTGGATGCCGCGCCGGTCCTGGCAGAGCTTGAGGATGCCGCCGAGATAATCGTCGGGCGTCAGGATGGTGGCGCGGATCCACGGCTCGTGGATTTCGGCGATCTTGACGACATCGGGCATATCGGCCGGATTGTGCAGCTCGCGCTCGGTGCCGTCGGTCATGAACAGCTTGTAGACGACGGACGGCGCGGTCGCGATCAGGTCGAGATCGAACTCGCGCTCGAGACGCTCCTGGACGATTTCGAGATGCAGCAGGCCGAGGAAGCCGCAGCGGAAACCGAAACCGAGGGCTGCGGAACTTTCCATTTCGAAGGAGAAGGACGCGTCGTTGAGGCGCAGCTTGCCCATGGCGGCGCGCAGATCCTCGAAATCGGCGGCATCGACCGGGAACAGGCCGCAGAAGACGACCGGCTGCGCCGGCTTGAAGCCCGGCAGCATATGGGCGGTCGGGCGCTTGTCCTCGGTGATCGTATCGCCGACGCGGGTATCGGCCACTTCCTTGATCGAGGCGGTGATGAAGCCGATCTCGCCGGGGCCGAGCGCCTCGACAGTGACCATCTTCGGGGTGATGACGCCGACGCGCTCCACCTGATATTTGGCATCCGTGCCCATCATGCGCACGGTCTGGCCGCGTTTCAGAACGCCATCCAGAATGCGGACGAGAACGATGACGCCGAGATAGGTGTCGTACCAGCTGTCGACCAAGAGCGCCTTCAGCGGCGAATTCTCGCCACCTTCGCTCTTCGGCGCCGGCAACTGGTGGACGATCGCCTCCAGCACATCGGGAATGCCTAAGCCCGTCTTGGCCGAAATCAGCACGGCCTGGCTGGCGTCGATGCCGATGACTTCCTCGATCTGCTCGCGGATTCGGTCGGGTTCGGCCGCCGGCAGGTCGATCTTGTTGAGGACGGTGACGATCTCATGGTTGTTGTCGATCGCCTGATAGACATTGGCAAGCGTCTGGGCTTCGACGCCCTGCGATGCATCGACCACCAGCAGCGAGCCTTCGCAGGCCGACAGCGAGCGCGAGACTTCATAGGCGAAGTCGACATGGCCGGGCGTGTCGATCAGGTTGAGAACGTAGGTCTCGCCGTTGTTGGCGACATAGTGCAGACGCACGGTCTGCGCCTTGATGGTGATGCCGCGCTCTTTCTCGATATCCATGTTGTCGAGAACCTGCTCGGACATCTCGCGCGCGGCCAGGCCGCCGGTCGACTGGATCAGCCGGTCAGCCAGCGTCGACTTGCCGTGGTCGATATGGGCGACGATCGAGAAATTGCGGATATGCGACAGGGGCGTCTTTGAAGGTGTTGTGCTCATGCGCCCGCATACAATGGAACCTTGGAAACTGCAAAGAATTTTACCGATCGCGCCGGACGAAATGCGGAGAATGCAGGCTCTTTGCCGAAAGGTAGCGTCAAAAACCGACGTGCGCAATCAACCGAACGCGTCTTCTCAGACGATCAGGAAATCGTCGGCCGTCAGTTTGAGGTGGCTGTCGAGCTGCGCAATCTGGACAGCAGCAAGCTTTCCCGTTCCGTCGGCGTCGTAGAAAAGCTTGCCGGTCTGACTGTCGTAGATGACCCGGTCGCCGGCATCCGCCGCCTTGGTGCCGATGACGAAGGCCGAGGCTTTCAAGGCACCGACCGGCAGCCTGGAAAAGATGTCGTGGTCCAGAACAAGCCAGTCATCGACAACGCTGAAATCCGCCACCGTATCCACGTTGCCGGTGGACAGCTTGGTGTCGAACACGAACTGGTCCTTGCCGCTGCCACCAGTGAGGACGTCCTTTCCGGCACCGCCGTGGAGCGTGTCATTCCCGGCTCCGCCGGAGATCTTGTCATTGCCGGCGCTGCCCCACAGCTTGTCTTTCCCGTCTCCACCCGAGAGCGTATCATTGCCTTCGCGCCCGGTGATCCTGTCGTCGCCCGCCAAGCCGTCGATCGTGTCGGCAAGCTTCGAGCCGCGCAGGGTATCCGCCTCAGCGGTCGGCCGGATATAGGCGGGGTCGCCGTCATAGGTGCCGATCAGCCTGTCGAGATCGCGCTCGGGGGCCGCGAACGGAATGAACCCGTCTGCCAGGACCATCTTGTTGAACGCGTCGATGCGCGCGCTGCCGCTGATATAGTCAACCACGAAGACCGGGATGCCCTTGTCGACAAAGTCGCGCTTCAGGATGGCGATCGTCTCTTCGTCCGGCTTCAGCACATTGTTCTCGTCCTTGTCGCCGCGATAATAGAGATCCTCGACCGCGATGCCGCCGATGACATCGAGATAGGCCTGCTTGCGCGCGCTGTCGCTGCCGAGATCATTGAGGATCCAGGCACCGTTCTGGGGGATGACGAAAAAATCCGGATTGGTTTTGCGGGCGTGCTCCGTCAGTTCGACGACGAAATCGACCATGCGCTGCGCGGCCTGTTTCTGGTTGACGGGATCACCCGCCTGCCGATCGGCCTTGGGAACTTCGGCACCCCAGAAATAATAAGCGTCGATGATGTCGAGATAGGCCGCATCGAACCCGGCCTTGACGATGGCATCGAGATCGCCAGTCTTCCTGTCGTTGAACATTTTGTTCTGCCAGTCCGGATCCCAGTAGCGCACCTTGCGGCCTTCCGGCCAATCGGGATTGACGGGCCCGAGCCAGTCCGGCGCCGCGTCGGTCAGCTTGCCGGTGGCTTTGCCCGTGCTGGTCCAGTCCTTGTCCCAGTAGTCGCGGAAGTCGGACGCCTCGCCGATGGAGATATAGGAGACGACCACGGACCGCCCGCCCATGCCGTCCTTCATGCGGGTCACTTCGTCTGCGGTGAACCGTCCGCTGTTCGTGCCGTCACGAGAGGAATCGATGACGAGCAGATCATGGGTGGCCGAGATCAGCAGGTCGACGTTTTGCGGATCACCATTCAGGCCCTGCAACTGGTAGCCCCAGGTATCGACAGCGACGGTGCCGGTAGACGTCTTGAACTTGAGCATGATGCGATCCCGGTTTCCTATTCCCAATGGAAGGAATAGGTGATTTCCGCCGGATTTGGATAGCCGGAATATGCAGATAGCCTCAACGAAGTCTTCACATCCCGCTGCCGATCTTCTCGCCTTCGACCAGCGCACCCGCATTCGGCATCTGCGCGCTCTTCATCTCGAAATTCTCGCGCAGGTGCGGCGGTACGGTTTCGCGGAATTTCAGCCGAACAGCGACGAAGGCGGCATAAGCGAGCGCGGTTCCCATGGCGGCGTAGATGAAGGTCTTGGGGCCGAACACCGGCGTCAGCAGCGTGATCGACAGCGGAATGATCGTGGCGGCGATCGACCAGCACATCAAAAGCGTCGAGGCGAGCGGCACGAAATCGGCCGGCGCGGTGCGGTCGTTGGCATGGGCATTGGCGATTGAATAGACGGTTTCGACGGCACCGGCGAAAACAGCAAAGACCAGCATCAGCAGGATGAGATTGGCAAAGGAGACCGCGAGCGCGACGACGGCGGCGGCCGAGATCAGCAGGCAGACAAGGATCAGCACGATGCGCCGGTCGATCCGGTCGGACAGCACGCCCATCGGATACTGGATGAAGATGAGGCCGAACTGCATGACCAGCATCAACAGCGCCACATCGCCCTGGCTCACCTGATTGGCGGCGGCGTAGATCGGCGTGAAACCCTGCACGGCCATCGAAAGCCCGCCGGCAGCCAGAACCCCGACGAAGGCGACGGGCGAATTGCGCCAGACCATCGGCACATCGACGCTGACTTTTGCGGGCGGCGGCGGATTGGGCAATCGCGTCAGGCCGATCGGCAGGATCGCCATGGTGGTGAAGAAGATGGTGAGCAGCGGCGCCAGATTGCCCTCGGCCGGGATCTGCCCGAACAGCCAGGCGCCGACGCCGATGGCGATGACATAGGTCATGTAGAACACCGACATCGCCTTGCCACGCCAGCTGTTGGCGCTGGCATGGTTGAGCCAGCTGAGCGAGATGATGAAATTGATATTGCCGGCCGCGCCATAAAGACCGCGCGCAAACACCCAGAGCAGCGGGTGAAACCCGAGCGCAATCAGAAAGGCCGACAGCAGCACCAGCGCCATCGAACAGGAAAACGCCCGCGCATGGCCGACCCGACGGATCATCGGTCCGGCGACGACGCAGCCGGCGAGGCCACCAAAGGCAAGCGCGGTCACCGCCGCACCCGCAACCCAGGGCGGACTGTCGCCGCGCGCCAGGAGAAACGGCACATAGGCGAACATCATGCCGTTGCCGATGCCGACGCAGGCCATGGACAGCACGATGCTGGCGATAGACAGCACGGAGGCTCGCGGTTCCTCCCTCCGGATTTCGTCTGTCACAGCCATCCGTCCCCTTATATTTCAGCGAGTCGCCGAAATGCAGCAACTGCTCAAGCGTCCTCTAACATATTGATCACATGGCCGTTTCCTCAACCATGTGCATGGTGGACACCATATCCGGCTGCGGGGAGCTTCGTTGTCGCCACAGCGGCATGCGGCGAATTTATTTGGCGAGCGACGGCTTTTCCGTTGACTCCACTATAAGAAAATTTAATTCTCTTATAATGGAAAGTACTCAAACCTTCGAAACCGGTATCGCCGAACGCATGAAATCCCTGCGGCTGGCGCAGGCGATGACGCTCGACGAGCTCGCCACCCGCGCCGGCGTCAGCCGGGCGATGATCTCACGCATCGAACGCGGCGAGGCAAGCCCCACCGCCCAGCTTCTGGCGCGGCTCTGCAGCGCGCTGGGCACCACGCTGTCGCGTTTCTTTGCAACGGAGGAGACTGTCGAAAGCCCGCTCTCACGCCGCAACGACCAGCGCATCTGGCGCGATCCGGAGACCGGCTATCTGCGCCGCGCGGTCTCGCCGGATGGAACCGGATCGCCCGTCGATATCGTCGAGGTGGAATTTCCGCCGGGCGCGCGCATCGTGTTCGAACAGCAGCAGTTCGACGCCGGCCTCACCCAGCATCTCTGGCTGTTCGAGGGAAAACTGACCATGACTGCCGGCGCGGAGACCCACGTCCTGGAAGCCGGCGACTGCCTGTTCATGCGGCTTGCCGAAGCCCACATATTTCACAATCCGCACAGCAAGCCTGCGCGCTACGCCGTCATTCTCAACCGCAGCAAAGTATAACCCGATGCCCCAGGTCACGATCCGCACGCTCACCCCTTCCGAAACCAAGGCCGCCCTGCCCGCGCTCGCGGAAATACTGTCCGATTGCGTCGAGGGCGGCGCCTCCGTCGGCTTCATGTCGCCGCACACGCCGGATGATGCAATACCCTACTGGGAAGGTGTCATCCGCGCCGTGGCCGAGGAAAACACGGTGCTGATCGTGGCGGAGACAGACGGCGATATCCTTGGCACTGTTCAACTCGGTATCGGCACGATGCCGAACCAGCCGCATCGCGCCGACCTGAAGAAACTGCTCGTCCACCGCAAGGCGCGCGGCCTCGGGCTTTCACGGCTGCTGATGGACGCTGCCGAAAGCGCGGCGGCAAAACACAGGCGGCACATTCTCGTGCTCGACACGGCAACCGGAAGCCCCGCGGAATCCATCTACGAGAAATTCGGCTGGCAGCGCGTCGGCGTCATTCCGCAATATGCCTTGATGCCTGATGGCAGCTATTGCGGCTCGACGTTTTTCTACAAATCGCTTGCTGCCGATTGAAGTGCGCCGCCCCGCGCGCATTCCACCTATCCTTGTCACCAAAAATGGCCATATCACACGGAAAAATCAGCGGATTTTGTCTGGGCAGACTATTTCGTGTTTCTAATGTTCGTGTTAGCTGATTTTCGGCCACAAAGCCGATATTCTCAAGGGGAACCCATGAAAACCATTCGTCAACGCACGGGCCTGGCCGTGCTGTCCATGTTCCTGGCTCTTGGCGGCGTATCCGCCGCCTCGGCCGCCGACGTCACCTTCCAGATGAAGAACAGCCATCCGAACGCCGTCGAACTCGAACTCTACAGCCAGGACCGCGACCATGTCTGGCCGGGCAACAACCAGGTCTATCTGCTGGACGACGGCGAAACCAAGCAGATTCCGCTGTCCTGCGATGAAGGCGAGAAAATCTGCTATGGCGCCTGGATTTCCGGCGACAAGGAAACCTATTGGGGCACAGGTCCGGACAACGCCGAAACCTGCACCGATTGCTGCTACACCTGCCAGGGCGGCAGCACGGAAGAAATCGACCTGACCGAGTAGGGAACACTGGCACGGGAATGGTGTTTTACGCTCGTTCCCGTGTCTTGTTGTGGACGGTTCCGACGCTATTTACCCGTTCTGTCCTTTCATGTTGCTGTCCTCTTCATCTTCCTGCCGCAATCGGTAGTATGAAGCTGAGTGAGCACCATTGAGGACCTTTGATTCCATGATCAAGAAAATCGCCGTACTGGCCATCGCCACCATATATCTTTCCGGCTGCACCACCACGGACCCGTATACGGGCCAGCAGAAGATGTCGAACACCGCCGGCGGCGCGCTGATCGGCGCGGGCCTCGGTGCCGCGACCGGCCTTCTGGTCGGCGGAAGCGCTGCCGGTCGGCGTGACGCGGCGCTTGTCGGCGCCGGCATCGGCGCGCTCGGCGGCGGCCTGATCGGCAACTACATGGACAGCCAGGAATCCGAGCTGCGCGCGCAGCTGCAGGGTACCGGCGTTTCGGTCACCCGCGTCGGCGACCGCATCGTTCTCAACATGCCCTCCAACATCACGTTTGCCACCGATCAGGACCAGGTCATGCCGGGCTTCTATTCGACGCTGAACTCGGTGGCGATCGTGCTGCGCAAGTTCAACAAGACGCTGGTCGACGTGGATGGCCATACGGATTCGACCGGCAGCGCCGGCTACAACCAGGGCCTCTCCGAACGCCGTGCCATCTCCGTTGCCAACTATCTCGGCTCGCAAGGCGTCGACCAGCGCCGCATGTCGGCCGTTGGCTACGGCCCGGACCGGCCGATTGCTTCGAACAACAGTCCAGACGGCCGGGCACAGAACCGCCGCGTCGAAATCTCGATCGCGCCGATCAAGGAAGGCTGATCGGCAACATTCGCTTCAACAAGCCGGTCACTGCGTGAACTGCCCCGACGTTGGCATCCAACTTTCGGGGTATTTCACGAGGTGACCGGCTTTTTTGTGCGCGGAACCGGATCAAATGGCACGTTGAACCCAAGAAAGGACCCTGTTTGCGGGCGAAAGTCCGGCCACACACCATTGACGCGAGAAGCGATCCAAACCTAAAGTCTGTTATTGCGAACGTGAGCAGACATGAATGCGCGTGAACGCCGGATTACTCTCCCAGACACTGGATCAAGTCCAGGCCGCAATTTTCGAGCCGTCCCTGTGGCTGCCGACGATTGAAGCCATAGGCAGGGCAAGCGGTGCTCTCGGCGCCAACATCATGGAGCCGGCCGGACGCGGAGCCTTTGGCGCAGCGCTCAGCACGGAAAATCTCGACGATCTTCTGGAAGGCTATGTTCGCGAAGAATGGGGCGCGAGGGATTTCCGCGCGCAGCTTTTGCCTCCGCTCCACCGCGAAGGCGTTGTGCTTGAAGCAAGCTTCGTCTCCAGAGAGCAATTCGACCGCCACGAATATTATAAATTCATGAGAAAATACGGGGTCGGCGACTCCGTTCTCATGAATATCTCTTCGGCCAAGGAAGAGTTGTATTTCGTTCTGCAAAACAGCCTGTCGGAAGACTCCCCCCAGTCGGCCGACATGCCGCATTTCCACGCCATTCGAACACGGCTGCTGACGGCCATGCAACTTGCCCGCCATATCGACGCAAGCAGGGTCATGGGCATGGCGGCAGCCTTCGAAACCTCGAACATCGGCTGCATCTTCTTCAACCGGAAAGGCCTTGTGACGCTGACGAATCCGAAAGCCGATGCGCTGTTTACGGGTGATTTGCGCATTTCGAGGGGAGAGGTGCGGGGGTGTTCCGCGCATGAAACCGCCCGTTTCAACCGCGAACTCAAGATCGCGATACAGGCCCCCGGACAATCCACCGACGCATTGTCTGCCGTTCGCCTCTCACGCGCCGGCAAACGGCCACTGATCGTCCGCTTCGAACGGTTCGGCACGCAGCTGGCCGACGTGTTTTCGCATTCCTGCGCCATGGCGCTGATCGAGGATCCGGACGAGGAAATGCGGCTGAAGCCGGAAACGCTGATGGCGCTTTTCAATCTTACCCCGGCCGAAACGAGAATATCGCTTCTGGTCGCCAGCGGCATGAGCGCCGTCGATATCGCCAGCCAGCAGGGGACGGGCTACGAAACGGTCAGAAGCCATATCCGATCTATTTTCCAGAAAACCGGCACCGGCCGGCAGTCCGAACTCAGCGCCCTGTTCGGGAAAATTCACCTCTAACGAGGCTCATTCATCGCGGATGCCGGCGGATAGGCATGAGTTTCGCCGCTAAAGTCCGAAACCGTATAACAGCCGCCGCCATTGTCTTCGATTGTCGCGGCGCTGATCACCGTCTTGCCGTGGCCGCCGGGGATATCGAGGATATAGGCGGGCTGGCAGAGGCCGGAGACACGTCCGCGCAGGCTCGCGACGAGCGCCTGCCCCTCCTCGATCGTCAGGCGGAAATGGCTGGTGCCGGGCGCCAGATCGGGATGATGCAGGTAATAGGGCTTGATGCGGTTTTCGACGAAGGCCCGCATCAGCGCCGCCAGCGTATCGGCATCGTCGTTGACGCCCTTCAACAGCACCGACTGGCTGACCATGACGATGCCCGCATCGACCAGGCGGGCGCAGGCGGCGCGAGCCGCCGCCGTCAGCTCGCGCGGATGGTTGGCATGCAGCGCCAGATATGTGGTCTTGCCGCTGGCCTTCAGCGCGGCAATCAGGGCAGCATCGACGCGCTCCGGCTCAACGACCGGCACGCGGGTATGGAAGCGGACGATCTTGACGTGATCGATTGCCGCCAGCCGCTCCATGATGGATGCGAGCCGGCGTGGCGACAGCACGAGCGGATCGCCGCCGGTGAGGATCACTTCCCAGATTTCCGGATGGGCGGCAATATAGGCAAAGGCATTGTCCATCGCCTGCGATGCAAGCGTGCCGAGCCCCTGCGGTCCGACCATTTCGCGGCGAAAGCAGAAGCGGCAATAGACGGGGCAGACATGCACGGCCTTCAACAGCACGCGATCCGGATAACGATGGACGATGCCTTCGACGGGGCTGTGGGCGCCGTCGCCGATCGGATCCTCCCGCTCTTCCGGCAGGCGAACGAGCTCCGCCGCATCCGGGACGAACTGGCGTGCGATCGGATCGTCGGGGTCAGAGGGGTCGATCAAAGCCGCCATGGCTGGCGTGACGGCCACCGCATAGCGAGCCGCGACATCATCCAGCCTGACGCGCCGCCCGGCGGCAACCAGTCCTGCCTCTTCCAGATCATCGATGGTTTTCAGGGAGCGAACCGCGGTCACCGGCGTCCCTCGCTCAGAGGATCGGTCTCCGCCACCGGCGCCCAGATCACTTGGTCGATCCGCGACGCGCCTGTTGCCAGCATCACCAGCCGGTCGAAGCCGAGCGCGCTGCCGCTTGCCTGCGGTATGATTTCAAGCGCCTTGAGAAAATCCTCGTCCAGCGGATAGGTCTCGCCATAGACGCGCTGTTTTTCGGCCATCTCCATGCCGAAGCGGCGGCGCTGTTCGCTCGCATCGGTCAGTTCGCCGAAGGCATTGGCAAGCTCGACGCCGCAGGCGTAAAGCTCGAACCGTTCTGCCACCCGCGCATCATGCGACGCCGGCCGTGCCAACGCGGCTTCGGCGACCGGATATTCGTAAAGGATCGTGGCGCGGCCAAAACCCAGATTGGGCTCGACCTTCTCGACGATCACCCGGCTGAACAAATCCGCCCAGGTATCGTCGTCGGCAACACGCAGTCCGACGGCGCGAAGGGTCGCTGCCAGACGATCCCGGTCGGTCTCGCCGTTGCGGTCGATGGAGGCAAGAAGATCGACGTCAGCGAAACGCTCGAAGGCTTCGGCGACGGTGATGCGTTCCGGCTCCGCGAAGGGATCGGCCTGTCCGCCGCGATAGGTCAGCCGCGTTGCCCCGCCGGTCTCGGCAGCAAGCCCGAGGATGTCAGCGCAGTCGCGCATCAGCGCATCGTAGGTCTCGCCGGCGCGGTACCATTCGAGCATGGTGAATTCCGGATGGTGCAGCGGTCCGCGCTCACGGTTTCGGTAGACATGGGCAAAGCAGGCGATGCGCTGTTCGCCAGCCGCCAGCAGCTTCTTGCAGGCAAACTCCGGCGAGGTATGGAGATAGAGAGGCGCGGCACTCCCGTCGTGATGGACAGCCTGCGTTGCAAAGGCATGCAGATGCGCCTCGTTGCCGGGCGACACCTGCAGCGTCGCCGTATCCACCTCGATGAAATCGCGCGCGGCAAAAAAACCGCGCAGGGCGGCCTGAATCCGGTTGCGGCCGATGAGGAAACCACGGCGGTCGGCATGGACATCGGGGGTCCACCAGGGGGAGGCAGCGGGCATCACGGTCCTGTGTCCAAACTCTCGGGCAATCCGATACTTCGCAGCAATTGCACGGTTTCTTCGAGCCGTATCCGCCGTCACGCTGGCAATTTGCCGAAATATAGGATAGGTGCGGCCCGAAAACGCATTCTGGCGTCTGTGACGCGCATATTTTGTGCGCTCCTCTACGACGCATCAAGCTCAGTTACAAGGAAGACTTATGGTCAAGGTAATCGCCTCATCCGTCCGCAAGGGCAATGTTCTCGAAGTTGACGGCAAGCTCTACGCTGTTCTGACCGCCGCGAACTTTCATCCCGGCAAGGGCACGCCGGTCACCCAGGTCGACATGCGCCGCATCTCGGACGGCGTGAAGGTTTCCGAGCGCTGGCGCACAACAGAGCAGGTTGAACGCGCCTTCGTCGAGGACAGCGAACACACCTTCCTTTACGAGGACGGCGAAGGCTTCCACTTCATGAACCCGCAGAACTACGATCAGGTCGCGGTTTCGCCTGATGTCGTCGGCGACGACAAGGCCTACCTTCAGGAAGGCATGACCGTTCAGCTGAAGATGTTCGAAGGCATCGCGCTGGCGCTGGAACTGCCGACCCGCATGACGCTGGAAATCGCCGAGACCGAACCGGTCGTGAAGGGCCAGACGGCGTCCTCCTCCTACAAGCCGGCAATCCTGACCAACGGCGTGCGCACCATGGTGCCGCCGCATATCGGCGTCGGCACGCGCGTCGTCATCCTGACCGAAGACGCATCCTACGTCGAACGCGCCAAGGACTGATCCTTCAATCAGGAATGAAGACCGGCAGACATGAAAAACGGGCGCGGCCTCAAACCGCGCCCGTTTTCGTTTCCGCCGCACTCCTGGGACTAGTGTTTCAGTTCCGGATAGGCTCCGGATACGTCCTCGCCATCTGTATGCGTGTCGTCATAGCCTTCGAGCGTCACCGACACGGTGTCATCGACATCCAGCCCGCCCTCCCGGCGCACCGCGATGCGTGAGCCGTTGTCACGCACGAGAACCGCTTCTCCGTTGAAACCCTGTTTCAACAGCCAGTCTCTCGGCGCATTGAGGCGGATGCGGACCTGACGGCTATCGTCTTCCTCGCGTGCCTCCACGAGTTCATAGGATACCGGCTGGGAATTGCCGTTGATTTCCAGCCTACCCTGGCCGCTGCCTTCGGCTGCGAATGTCAGCATGATTTTCTCCTTCGGAAGAATTTATCGGCCAGAAATTTATCGGCGGACGGCACGGCCGACCGCGATCAGAATACAGGCGCCGATGAAGCCGATGACCAGATAGGCGAGCCAGCCGGCAAAACCCATCCCGGCAAACGCGAGAATGGCGTTGAGGACGATGGCGCCGACAATGCCGAGAATGATGTTCATGAACATGCCCATATTGGACTTCATGAACTGTTCCGCCAGCCAGCCGGCAAATCCGCCGATGATGATTGCCGCGATCCAGCCTACGCCATTGACGTCCATGTTTTAATCCTCGCTTGGAAACACAAGTCCTGTTTCAACTCATAACGGGTTGGCGGCCATTATGTTCCGGACGCGGCGAGCCCAGCATCAAATACCCTTATGTTAAGCCCCACAATTATGAATTTGCCTGAAGAACGCGCCTTCGATAGAGCCGACGCGGGCGATCGGTTTCGCCCCTGGAGGAGCAAGTCTTGGATCAGCGTACAGCAGCACCGGCCTATGGAAACGATGGAGCGATCCCGCCGGTGGATACGCCCCTCAGCACGGGTACCGCCGCTGCGCTCACCGGCGGGCTGATGTGCCTTCTGTCGATGTCGAGCGTGCAGTTCGGCTCTGCGTTCTCGGCACCGGCGATTGCCGCCTACGGCCCCTTCGGCACCACCTGGCTGCGGTTGATCTGGGCGGCCGCCCTGCTCGCCATCGTCGTTCGTCCGCCGGTCCTGCGCTATTCGCGGGCGCAGTGGCAGACGGCGGGGCTGCTTGGCGCATCCATGGCCGGCATGACGCTGTGTTTCTTCGCGGCGATCGAGCGCATCCCGCTCGGCCTTGCCGTCGCCATCGATTTTCTCGGGCCGCTGGCCGTCGCCACCTTCGCCTTCGGCCTCGGCTGGCGGCTGGTCTGGCCGCTGATCGCCGGTGCCGGCGTGCTGCTGCTCGCCCATGACGGCAACGGCTGGATCGGTGACCCCGCCGGCATTCTCTTCGCCTTCGGCGCTGCGACCGGCTGGGGGCTCTACATCGTCCTGATGAAGAAGGCGGGAAATGCCTTCGAAGGCCTGCAGGGTCTTTCGATGTCGCTGATCGTGGCGGCGATCGTCGCGACACCGTTCGGACTTCTCGACGTTCAGCGTATGACGGTCGAGGGCGTCGTCGCCGTCGCCGGGCTCGCCCTCCTCGTGCCGCTGATCCCCTATGCGCTGGAAATGATCGCGCTGCGCCGAATGAGTACCTCGTCCTTCGGCATCCTGATGAGCCTGGAGCCGGCGATCGGCGCCATTGCCGGTTTCCTCGTTCTCAGCCAGCCGATGACGGCGCTACAGATCGCAGGCACCGTTCTCGTGGTCGCGGCAAGTGCCGGAGCGACCACCACCGGCCGTTGAATTTTCACCAATTAATGCCGCGCTTTTTGCAAACCCGGTGATAGAGTGACGCTTCGTAAGCGTCGTTTTATCCATCGAGGTATGCATGTTTCCACTGTCGCATATGATGAAAGCCTTCATCCGGAAGGGCCAGCTGACCGTCATCGACGCGGACGGCAAACCGCATGTTTTCAAGGGTGAACCCGGCCCGGAAGTGACCATGCGGCTGACCGATCGCAAGCTCTACCGCACCCTCGTCTTCAATTCCGAACTTGCCGCCGGCGAAGCCTACATGGACGGCACGCTGCGCTTCGAAAACGGCTCGAGCCTGCGCGATTTCCTCACTCTGTTTTCGATCAACCGGCTGTCGCTCGGCTCCTATCCGATCCAGAAGGTGCTGCGGGCCATCAAGATGCGCTTCCGCAAGCGCCAGCAGTCCAACGTCAAGGGCGAGGCGCAGCGCAACGTCGCGCATCACTACGATCTCGGCAACGATTTCTACAAACTCTTCCTCGACGAGCACATGCTCTATTCCTGCGCCTATTTCCGCGAGCCGGACGAGACGCTGGAACAGGCGCAGCGCAACAAGCTGAGGCTGCTGGCCTCCAAGCTCTGCCTGCGGCCGGGCATGAAGGTACTCGATATCGGCTGCGGCTGGGGCGACCTTGCGCTCTATCTCGCCCAGCTCGAAGACGTCGAGGTGCTCGGCGTCACGCTGTCGAAGGAGCAGCAGGCTTTGGCGACGCAGCGCGCCAAGGATGCCGGGCTTGAAGGCCGCGTCCGCTTCGAGCTGCGGGATTACCGCGAGGTCAACGAGACCTTCGACCGCATCGTTTCGGTCGGCATGTTCGAGCATGTCGGCGTCAGCCATTACGATGAATTCTTCAAGAAGCTGAATACGTTGATGCCGGACGACGGGATTGCCGTGCTGCATTCGATCGGTCACATGAGCCCGCCCGGCATGGCCAGCGCCTGGCTGCGCAAATATATTTTTCCCGGCGCCTATTCGCCCGCCCTTTCAGAGGTTTTCGAGGTGGTGGAGCAAA
>Ga0307515_10002653_pt1 | contig 38318 bp, 44 predicted proteins | sample 17_EM_MG_FD_194513 | JGI IMG/M metagenome (GOLD analysis project Ga0307515, IMG submission 194513) | Populus trichocarpa ectomycorrhiza microbial communities from riparian zone in the Pacific Northwest, United States - 17_EM | ecosystem: Host-associated > Plants > Roots > Unclassified | place... | reverse complement strand
TAATATGCCATAGATAGGTATTCTCTAAATATTTTTACTAGTATTATCCATCTAGGCATTCTTCCGTAAGGAATCTTCCTGGTTAAAGTATTAAGTCCCCTTATTCTTAAACTTTTACTAGGTGCTAACTATGCATATACTTAGCGTTTTAATACTTCGCCTCGTCTGTTATCTAATATATCCTTATTAGATACTTCTAATTTTTATCTTTTAGTGCTCTATGTATATTATACGCATTATCCACGTATACTATCTATAATAGTATATAATATGCTTAATGTCTTAGGTTAACTCTCGGCTTATCCTTATCCTTAAGTTTAAACCTTTCTTATGTTAATCTAAGCGTTGCGACTTTATTCGCGGGTACTAAGATTTACCTTTTACTTCTCTAGTCCTCTAATTACTCCTCTAGATCCTTTAATATTATAATTAAGGCTCCCTTAATATAAGTTACAGCCTTCTCTATAATCGGGTGGTTTTAGATAACTTTTTCGTCTAACTATATATAGAAATCTTCTTACTCGTCATTATATCGTTGCCTATACTACTTTTAATACAGCTGCTTAAGTATATACGGCTCATCCATAAGGAAATATCTCTTTATTACTGCGTCGTAATAGCCTTTAGTATATTATTCCTTAAACCTAATAGAAATCCCTAGATCCTCTTCTTGTTCTAATTCGGTAAGCCACTTAGCTCTTAATATACCTACTCTAGGCCTATTAGTAATTCTTTATACTAGCGCTCTATCCTTTATATATCCTAATATACTAGACCTCTTATCTAGTTTCTATTCTTGCCATAAGGTAATTCTTACTCTAAATTCCTCTATAGTTTCCTTTATGTCGCGTCTTACGAGTAGATCCTTAAAGTCTCCTTACTTCTTAATCTTAGTATTAGCTTTTTAATCTTTAGGCCAAACACTATTTTCCCCTAGTAAGTCTTCTGGGTCTATGTATTTATCTCCTAGTCTAACTACTATTTATATTACAGATTCTCTAATCTATAAAGAAGCCTCTCGCCTCTTACTTATAGGTGTCCTAATTTACACTCCAAATTCTTAGTCCCTTAGATTCTTTAATCCTAAGCTTGCTTCTAACTTAAGCTTAGCTCCCGCCTTAGTCCAACTAGGCGTCCGTAGTGTTCTTATCTCGTCTTAAAAGTCTTAAATCTCACTTATCTCGTCTTAAGAATCTTATGCCATTAGGAATTCTTATCCCGAGCTTATTTATATATCTTTAAACTAAGCTACTACCCTACTCCATCGGTTTTCGTCCGTTGTAGGTCCTTAGGTGTGCCTTATCTCACTTTAAGAATCTTAGTTATCTCTTATCTCGTCTTAAGAATCTTAAGCCTTTGGCCTTTTACCTTTATTAAGTACCGAAGTAGTTCGCTATCCTACTTCTCTTACGTCTTGCGAAGCAATAGACATTATATCTAGTAGGGTCTCGATCCCTACTAATGTTCCCTATTCTATAGTGGAATTATCCTCTACCTCTAGTATAATATCTTTAAGGTCTGCATGCTCCTAGTAAGCTACTTCTATTACCTTATCGTTATAAAATATTTCGCCTATATTAAAGTTATCGTCCTTAATGTCCGATCTACAAACTAGTTCATTAGTTCCTCTATACTCTATAGATTTTAGCTCCTATAGCTAATAGCTTACGCCATACTTAGCGTCTTTATAAATTTAGCATGCGTTATTATAATAAAACGCAAAACTTCTAATTAAACACTCTTTTGTTCCTCGCAGTACACTATTGTCCCTCTATACATGTGTGTCTTCTACTATTAGTCTAGTTCCCTTTATTGTATAGTAACTCTAACCATCTTTATAATCCCTCGTAAAGTAACTTTATTTTCTACAATTTATATAAGCTCTATTTCTAAACTATTAACTTTACTATAGAGTCCGCCTAAACGTCTTCTACTACTAAGATCCCTGGTTTAGCCTCTACTCCTTAGTCCTATAATTACTAAATCCTTAACCTCTAGGTTTTTATAGTTTCTTACTCTATCTCTTATAGGCTTCTTTAGTATTACTTAGGTCTATTAGCTCTACGCCATACTATAGTTTCTAACTTAGCTTTAGTTATTGCGTACTCTACGTCTTATATAACTATAGAACTCTATCCTAACCTCTCTTAGTCTATTCCCTTTAGTAGATCCTATTATTAATCTTTATTACTTAATCTATTAGTTCCCTTAGGGTATCCGTATCTTCTATTAGAATAATTATATCCTAGACTTTAGCCTTAAGTCCCTGTTTATACTATACTATAAGCGCCCTATTATTCTACTTAACTTATATTACTAATATTTAAAACTGCGTTATATACTTAATTGCTAAGGTTTGCTACGTAATATCTTAGAGTTTTCTTTCTACCATAGTTACTGCCTCTAGGTCTCTAAATATTTGTGTAAGTCGTTCTATAAATCCGTTCTAGCTTAAAAACATAAACCGTATTTCTTAGTTTATAGTTATTATTCCGTTTACTTATATCTCTATAAGGTAAGGCTTAAACCATTTAAGTGCTCTTCCTATTAAGAATAACCCTACATACGCTATTTAATCCATAGGTGTCGCTAGCTTTACTCCCTCTTGCGCAACTTTAAAATGCATTTACATAAGGAATCCTTTAAGCTTCGATCTCTCTTCTAAGAATCTTTTAATTAATGGTAACTTAACCTTTACTGCGCCTATCCCGTTAATCCTTTATTTAAGTACTATATTATTCTCTATTAACTGGTCAACTATTTCTTATAATTATCCTATTGTTATAGGTTATTGCGAGTCAGTGTCCGCTATACTAGTGTCACCCCCTAACCTTAACGTAGTTGCCGCCGTCGATGGCATCGTAGTAGCTGCTTTTAGTGGCATATTGTTTAACTTTTTATATTTAATACCGTAACTAGGTAGTAATTATATAACGGAACCTTATAGTAGGAACTATAATAGGCTTATTAATGGGCTAGGTGTATAGGAAATATAAAGACAGTAGTTAACAACAAATAATAACTGGTGGAGTGGTTGCCTAACAGATTAACTCCAATTATATTCTAAGAATTACTATAAGGAAGGAACTATCTAGGTAGGGACTAAGGGTCCTTAAATACACAACCGTACTCCTATGAAATCCTTCTTATATATAATGTACGTGTTATATATATTGTACGTACGTTCCCTTTATACATTGCGTATACTATATACAACATTATATAACTTGCTTACCATTCCTCGTTACATGGTTCTACCGGGTCTATGCTAAACCGTACTCTTATTAACCAACTAGCTTCTTCCGACTCCTTTTCAAGTAGTCGTAACATCGTACTTAAAGCGTCCGTAATATTAAGTTAGCCTAGGTAGTTACTAGTAGGCTTTTAGTAGGCTTCTAGTAGGTTCCTAGCAATCCTTACGTTTTTTCTCTAGTCACGTTTTTCCCTTGCTAAGGGTTTTTAGAAGTTTAAAGTAAGGGTTAGATAGATAATATATAACGACATACTAACACCTCTTTAATATCTCCCCGAACCCCTTCCGGGATAAGCCCTTATAATCTCCCTACTATAAAGTAATCGCGATCGGGGGCCGACTGTAAGAAGGGGGGGGCAACATAAGGGATATTATTGCGGTTACCTCGGGTTGCCCTTAGGATAACCCCCGGACGCCCTTAGATGGTCGCCGGTCACGTGCCGGAGGCACATACCTATAGTATATAGTCTCCACGATCCTAGAGGCCTTACCTCCTCAAGGATTCGTCTCTCTCACCAATCTATCCTGTTCCTACAATTGTGCCTTATAGCCCCCTGTCTACAAAGTCCCCTCACATTAGGTTAAAGCAGCGGCTGCTCATGTTAGCTACCGTATCAACACCATCGGTAAGGAATACCCAGCTTTCAGAAATCGAAACTATTAAGACATTGCTTCGTTGTGTTACGGACCCGCTTGCTCGATCCATCTTAAGACCCGATCCTTTACATTTTCCTGTCCATTTCAGCATGACATATATTAGCTATGCTGACATTTTCGCTTTGGAATACAGCATTTCTCTCCGCAGACCTTCTCAGCGAGGTGCACGCCTCCGATCGGACTGGGGCATGAGTCGGATTCGGTATTGGACTTTGCAACCTCCTGTAAGGCCCTGCATCTAAATGCTCACATCTGGAGATCCAACAGTAGGCTAACCAGCACGAGGTTTGGAATGCCGGCATTCTGGCTTCTCGAAAAGGTTAGAGGGCTAGAATGCTTCTCCTTGGCTTCATACCCATGTTCGTATTGATGTTTCTGATTGCTTTCTCCTTTAAAGGCGGCAAGAGCAATAATGTGGATGTGCCCCTTCTCGGGGTATCCGGAATCCTTTTCGTCATTGCCTATTCGCCAACTGCCGGCCCGACTCCTCCCGCCATTTCCGCAGAGGTGTTCCCACTGGTTGTTAGGGAGGTCGGCCATTCGTTGGCCGTGGCGGTTAACTTTCCAGGACTGGGGCTTCTCCTCCCCAACCCCCCCGTTTCCCTCAAATGCTATGGGGGGTTATAGGGCCCCCCTGCCACCTCCCGCAAGCATTTAATTTTAACTACTCCTAGGATTATAGTACAAACTTTTTATAGGTGGTTCTAAATCTTGTAGCATTCCCGCTTTGCTTCCTCTTTGTGCCGGAGACTAAGGATAGGTACAGTGATGACAATAATCAGTTGGTTGGTTGCGGTTGTGTTGTATTATATAGGAACATAGCTAGCCTAATCATAATCGCACCTGCTAATTATGTTACGTAGATATAACTATATAATTAACTGCGGAAATAGCGGAAATAAAAAGAGAGACAGGTAGAGCTTTAAGGGGGAGCTCTGGTAAATCTCGAGGGCAAGTGTATTATCTATACGTGATAACTCACATATAGATAACATCACGTGGAGGCCCATGCCTAAAAGATGTAATTAATATAACTACATAACCAAATTAGAATCACTTTCTTCGATTATGTAATAATCGTAATCATGGGGCTCATTATGGTTATATAGTTATTGCCATTAATGCTATGATAGGTATGACTCCTTAACCGCTGAATTATAGTCATGTTAATGACCAATTTAATTTCATTGTTGTAGGGGCCTTGAGGAGTTACAGTTAATTTTCGATCGTCCCATAAGAGAGCATATTCAGTATCGCACGACATACTTGGTACCGTGGCTAGTGAGGAGATGCCAACGTCTGTTGGCGGACATGACGACCAAACCCAAGCCTGGAGATGAGGGCCAAGCAGGGAAAGAAGGTCGACCGCATGATGGCCAAGATCGGCAAGGGAAAGGAGATCAAGGGCATGAAGATCAGGGAAGCCAAGGAGACCGAGAGTAAGAAGATGAAGGAAGGGAGGTCTTGATTCCATTCCACCACTGGAAGCCATAATATATTCATCGCATGATATTGCTGATGTGAAGAGGGCTACTTAGATAGTAGATATAATTTTCAGTCTTTAAATGTTCGTTACATTCTGCAGTAGGCGGTCCGGTCTCTGCACAATAGCTCAAGACGGTCTGGTGAAGAGTGTCGCTTCTTGTACAATCCACGCCCGCCACCACCAGCTCTGCTCCCACAGATTCTTTAAAGCATGCCACGCTTGGTGTGCTGTCATTCTAGGGAGCCTGTAAAACGTTATATCTGAAGACACTTCCCGAATTGACTTCCCAATAACTTTTCGTTCGGTCGCTGACACCTGTTGATTTCTTCTGCCCAGATTCGGGTTGTTCTATTCCAAAGCTGCTACTGTCTGCCTCTGGACCGAGCTAGACAATAACTCGGTCAGTGTAAAGATATTGACAGGCTATAAAGTTACACTTGTTCGCGTTTTGTGGTGGAAGCTGTCGCGTCGCGGGAGGCGCTAACGCTCTAGAGTTACCTTGCTAGACTGGTGGATAGGAAAAAAGAATTGATACGCGGTAGCAGAGTTAGAATAACAGTAGCGGCGCCAAGTAGTACTAGGATTATAGAAGTTAAACTAGATATCCACCTATCACAAAGTAACTGTAATCACTAACAGCAGACAGTAAGCGAAACCCAGATCCCATAACTTTTATAACACAGCTATAGAACCACCACCCAAACCCCCCATTTTCCGCAACCCGCCCACGAAAGCCTAGACCATTGAAGCACACGAAACAAAATAAGATAGATCGGGTTCTGTCTCTCTGTAACCGCCCAGCAAGCGAACCGCCCAGCTAAATAAAGAGGTCAATATGCTCATGTCATCGAAGCAGATGAATCCTTGGGAGTGAACAACAATTAGACCGCCCACCACTCTCGAAAGTAGTTGAGATGTAAAGAGTAGTAAATGAATCCAATCCTACCCACGCTGAACGAGTAGTCACAGCATGCCGGCCCATATCATACAGAGAAAGGAAAAGAGATATGAGAAACAGACGAACATCCGAGGGAACCCTTAAACCATAATCGGTCTGATAATCCTACACATCTCACTCAGCCGTAAACGTTTGGTAGCCAAGGCGTATATGGGGTGAGTGACAGGGTACGTAATGGGAGTGTCTGCGAGGGTGAGCCTTCTTTCAATGCACCTGCAAAAAGCTGCGCTAGAGAGAGCACGGAAATAAAGGAGTATTCACCAATAGCGGGGACGTGGAGCGTAGCCGTCGTCATAGCCAGTACGGCCTGGGCTCCTGGGACGGCCCCTGGGGGACGGGGGGCGGCCATCGTACGGTCTACCATGACCATTCATGTACGGATCAGCCTCATAACCACGACGGGGCGGCGGTCCACGCGCATCGTAGCCATCTTCAGGGTAGCGGGGACGAGGAGGTCCATACTCATCAACAGGACCACGTGGGCGGGGTGAGGCGCGGCCATAGCGATCGCGAGAATCATAGTAATCGCGTGGTGGCGGCGAGCGCCGGCGATAGTCATCGCGACGAGGACTATAGCCTCGAGGAGGACCACGGCGATCATGATAGTAGTCATCTGGTGCAGGAGGATACCCCCGACGGCCAGGAGGAGGCGAACGAGACCGGAAGCGATCGCGAGGACGTTCGTCTTGAGCCTGTGCTGGGTAAGGCTGACGCATTTTAAATGGCGGCTGGGGCGGTGGAGAGCTGACGTCCTGCACGCATCGAACGGTGTTGTCCTTGAATTCACGACCGTCTAGCTTCTCGACGGCGTTCTTCAAATCCGCAGGGGTTTCGTACTCCACGAACCTAAAAACTAGTCAATTATCCTGTGTGTACTCTCCATTATGAGATTCAACATACCCAGACCCGTCGCGATCGCGGCCGACTTCGGAGTAGACGACATCGAGTCCAGATTGGCGGGCAAAATCTTTGAGGTCCTACAAGGTCCTGTAAGTCCAGTTGCCTACAGCCAGATTCATTCCTTAACGACGAAGAAAGCAAACAAGTAATCCAAGAAATCCTGATGATATGCTAAACCTCGTAGATGGATGGACGAGGTTTCAGATCCAAACCTGCTGGTACAAAAATTCCTAGGCTGTGCAGTGAAAGAAACAGGTTGGTGGGTTCTGTTCCTGATGGATAGATATGGCCAACGGAGGGGTATGAGGTGAATTGGATATGGAAGCCATGGATGAAACAAAACAAAGAACTCAAAAATCCAAAACTGAAAGGCATCCAGTGGTCCAAGAACCAAATGATATGGGGAGTGAGCTAACCTGCCAGCTGGTCTCAACAGGAAGGCCAGATATACGCATCCGGAAGGCAGTCCGTCTGGGACGTGGAGCAGCGCGTTCTTGGTGAGCAAAGTTCTCATTCCGACGCGATCCGCGCGCGAACTGCACAATCAGACGTTCTCCCATGAAGTCGGAGCCATCTAGAAATCGGCGAGAGTTAGGTATTGCGTGATGAAAGAAAGGAAGAATACATACGGAAGGCTGTTGGAGAAAATGAGTTAGCATGTGCGCCTTGCGTGAGCGTTAGATACAATGGATTGAGCATCTTACCTGGAACGACATCGCGCGCGTCCATGGCATCTTTGTACTCGATGAAGCCGAAGCCATTCATGAGTTTGATTTCTGTAATCTCGCCGGTGCCATGGGTTTGGAAATGAGCTTCAACATCGGCCTTTGTGGCTGCACGGGTTTGCTAGTCAGCGACGCCAAATTCCACGGAGGAGAGAGTGATCCCGGATCCACGAAGGTTCCCATCCAAAGCATTGCGCCCTCGGGCGGAGTATCCATCCAGGGTAGGAAGTTCAAGCATACCATTGCGAGGTAGGTTACCAAGGTAGAGTCGCGTAGAGGACACTTCAGTCATGGTGGACGCCTAACGTGACGGGCTTTGTTCCAGCGAAGGAGTCGAGCTGAATATGTTTCTACCACCAGGAAAAAAAAACGCGCGGTAGCCTTAGCCTTGAAGTCGGAGCCAGAAAGTGAGGCGAGGCCACAGGTGGCAGCACAGCCGATATCGAGTAAGCGCCCGCGCGGAAGAAGTATTTGTAGGGCGGATAGGAATGTGGGAGGGACCTAGTGGGGGTTATGAGGGAAGGTGGTAGTGGTTTTGGTGGAAGTGATGGAGATGATGGTGGGTGGTCTGGAGTTGGGTTGGAAGGAAAAGTTGGACGACTGGGCGACACAGGTTCGCCTCACTTCTTCGCGCTACTGTCAGCCGCTAAGCCCCTATCGGCTGCGCTTACGGTGACTGCTTTCGGCCTCGAGCTGTCCAGCCCACCGACAAGAGCTATTATCTAATGGCCATGATAGCTATATGCCTGGTGCGACCTTGCACACTGCGACCACGAGGCGAATCACCAAATGCCCAGTCACGGCTGCAGAGTGAATGCCCAACTCGCTGTTTCTGTTCTCCTAAGTCATTGTCCCAGCCCATTGTCCCAAGACATCCCGTGCAAGGGGACTACCTTGTCTGCCAGCCTGGCATTGAGGTCATATCTCCGCCCGCGCCCATCGCGAGAGCGGGTACGAGTATTTGAAACCTAAGCTATTTACATTGTACATAATACAACCCTCTTGGCACCATTTTGCCGTTTTGCCGTTTTGCCGTTGAGAGTGCTGCGTAATTTCATTGCCAAAAAAACATCAGCATGCATAGGGCTGTGTCCTCCAGATGACGCGCAGCAACTGTGTACCCGGAACTGACCCGCCATCTCAAGTCAACACATACTTTGGGCCTTCACCTCCCTGAGGTGTGGTCCAGTTTATGTCTTGGTCGGGATCCTTGATATCGCACGTCTTGCAATGAATGCAGCTAAGAATGTCAGTTTCAAGCACGGATGCTCCAGGGAACTTTGGGTTCAGAACTTACTTTTGGGCATTGATCTGGAATCTGACCCCAAGATCCTTGCTGTCATCCTCGACGTATTCGTACACGCCAGCTGGGCAGAATCGGTTCTCAGCTCCTTTGTACCTGGGCCACTCGAGCTGAGCATGCTTGTCCCAGTCCTTGACTTGCAAATGCACAGGTTGATCTTCCTCATGGTTGGTCCCCGTTCGACTCACACTGGTCAAAATATCAAAGCTGATCTTGCCATCTGGCTTAGGATATTCGATCTTCTTGCACTGACCGGCAGTCTTTGTTGCAGCATGATCGGGTTTCCCATGCTTTAAAGTCCAAGGAACGTTTCCACGGAGTATATATGCTTCCAAACCGGAATATAAAACCCCACCATATAAGCCAAGTGGGCTGTGAAATGATGGTCTCATATTTCGGACCTGCTTGAGCTCGGACCAGATGGAGGAGGCCCGGAGCTTGTCCTCGTACTCAAACAGGAAAACACTGCCATCATCAGATGATGTGAGTGCGTTATAGGTAGCCTCTGCAGCTAACATTCCTGACCGCATGGCCGTATGCGTGCCCTTGATCTTAGGAACATTGAGGAATCCAGCAGTATCACCAATGAGAGCCCCTCCAGGGAAGGCACACTTTGGTATTGATTGAAAGCCACCTTCGTTCAAGGTTCTCGCGCCATAAGAGATACACTTTCCTCCCTCGAGGACGGATTTGTATAGAGGGTGATGCTTCATCCTCTGAAACTCCCCATACGGTGCTAACCAAGGGTTCGGATAGTCCAGACCCACGACGAGACCAATACTAACCATGTTTTCACCAAAGTGATACATCCAGCCACCGCCATACGTATCCGATGGCAGAGGATAACCCATGGAGTGGACGACCAAGCCTTCCTGGAATTTCTCTGGCTGCACCTCCCACACCTCTTTAATCCCGAGGCCATAAGTCTGATGTTGGCTGTCCCGCCTGAGATCAAATTTTTTGATGACTTGTTTTGTCAGACTTCCATGGCAGCCCTCAGCAAGCAGGGTGACCCTAGCATGGAACTCCATGCCTCGTTCAAATGAATCTTTAGGCTTACCCTCTCTCGAGATGCCCAAATCATTCGTAGCAACGCCTTTCACAGATCCATCGTGTGTATATAATACCTCAGATGCCGCAAAGCCAGCGTATATTTCTACTCCCACCTCTTCTGCGCGCTCTCCTAGCCACTTGACGAATTGGTTTAGACTTATGATATAATTGCCGTGATTGTTCATCTGTGGGGGTTTTGGGATTGGAATGACTTGGTTTTTGGTAAGGAACCGCATCTTGTCAACCTTTGCGGGCGTGACATGCTCGAATCGGCTTGGGTTATCCTCCGAGTTCCAGTCCGGAAGCAGTTCATTTAGAGCAGAAGGTTCCATCACGTTTCCAGACAAGATATGATCCCCCAGTTCGCCGGCCTTCTCTAGCAGCAGCACCCGGAAGTCTTCATTGCCAGCGTCGTTGGCTAATTGTTTTAGTCGTATGGCGGCGCTGAGGCCTGCTGGCCCGCCACCCACAATGCAAACATCCACCTGGTCGCTTTCCCGTTCCTGTTGGCGCGGGTCAAGTGAGTCCTGCGCTTCTGCAAACCTTGCTCGAGCGGTGTTCGTGATTGTTCTCCTCTGACCGGCAACGCGGAGGGCAGGCCGGTACGCGTCGAAAATATTTCTTCGTGTGGCAGTGCGAGTAGGTCGAGCAGCTGTACAAATTAAACGAGCTGGAGAGTGAAGACTGCGGCGTGTTATCGACGAGGAGAGGGTCTTGGAGGCCATTGTGGGGTGGGTTTGGCGGAATGGAGCATTGGAAAGAGTTCGTGGGGTGCAAAAGTCACTGCATTCGAATGACGAAGTTGCATAATTATCCGTAGCAAACACCGAGTGGAAGAGCACGACCGAAAATCTAAACGAACCATGTAGCTTATGGGCTTTCGACGGCTTTGAACATCAAAATTAATGCCTCAATTGCAGGCATTTTCTTAATAAAAGCCATCACGCAGTATTATATACGATATTAACAAAATGAAGCTTTAGTTTTATATAATCAAGGCCTTGCCTCAAATGTAGATGCCTCTACCGTCAATTACGCAGCGATCGTAAGCGCTTTGGCTGATATAGCTTGATCCCTACCTAAGCTGAAATAGGTAAGCGGTAAGACCATTCGTCAAAAGCCCATAAGCTACGTCAATGAAGTCGGTAATAACCGAATGTTACTTGCAGCTTAGATTGAGCCTCCTTCTCCTGAAGTATTTCCTGCCCATCATAAGAACCACCTCTTACTCTCTTCGCATTGTCGACTCCTTTTGGATTGCCTCAGTAACCGCTGTTCTTCTGACGTTCCATTTATGTTGCGGAGGCAGGCATACGCGTATGTTGGCTCTCACCGCTGCCAAGCTCTATCAACCACTTTGTGTCCGTCGTCTATTCGACCTTGGATTTTTTACCGATCCCAAGGCAGGATTCGGCTGAAACTAGCTGAGCGGCTGTCATTTTCTTCTGCGCCGCCACTGCTTGTTCTGTTGTTGAAAAGAAGAATTCTTAGGGCCAGTGTTGGGAGGCTGTTACGTGAGCAGTATCGAGGGCCTGAAACCCGTCAAGCTTCATATTCGCAACGCGGGCTTCTCGGTTCCTCGTTTGACTACCCAAGCCAAACTTATGCGTTTTATTAAGCTTCATTACCATCCTTTGCCTTACAGCCTCCCCTGTTACGCGGTCTCAGACAACAGACGTTGGGGCTAGAGTTTTGAATATCCTTTTGTAGTGGTCGGTCCTCTTCAAATCACGCCATGTTACTTTTCTCATGTTTGTGATTCGTTCGTTTCTGAAGCTGTTCTCCTGCTCGGGACGTGCTCCATCCTTTCTTATGTTCTGAATCAGGATGAGAAATCGCCAGCCAAGAACACTTGGCAATGAATACCACCACTCTCCGCTCGAGAGGTGGGTCTTTGTTCTCAGAGTCCCTATTAAAATTCCCTAAGGCTCAGGCATCCTCCACACGTCTTGAGTTAGATATGAATCGAATTCTGGAAAGATGTTGCATCTAATTCCGTCTTCTTTTGGGGCCGATCTTTGACCTTATTTACTCTCCGACCGTTCTCGGCCGTTTCTACATATACCTTATGTCTGCGGCAGCTTAAGGATCTACACTTCCATCCCCACCTTTCAGTTTCGTTTACTTGTGCTGGACACTCATTTTCCTTCTATCTTCATTCTTTTCAAAAGAGCTGGGCTCAAATCTCATTCCCTGACCTGCTTGCTTCTTCACCTCATTCAATCATTAACTACCACGAAAACACTCGCTTCTCCTCTCTTCCTTATATCATTCTATCATGAAGACTGTTTATCCTCTTATCACGTTCCTTTCGGTGGCCTTAGTGGCTGCCAACCCAGTTCCTGTCAAGCCTGGACGTAAGCTGAGACCGTTACCTACCTTTTCTGGTCTTGACTAATAGCAATACAAGCTGTCATGACTAACAGTGGCATTGAAGGACTTAACATTCCTTCCACAAACTTCGCTCGCGGTGAGGACATTGCCCTCGAAGAGTCTGACTGGATTACCAAGAGAGCAATTGCTCTGCGGGATGCTGTATCATCTCTCTTGACAGTTAGACATGATGGCGAGGCGGCTAAGACCAGTATGTGTTGCGTTAGCTATCTAAGCAATACAGACTGACAATGCATTCTAGAAGCCTCCAAGGGAAAGAAAAAGGGAGCCGGAGCAGCTGGCGCAAACTCAAACTCAACGGCGGCAGCAGCAGCGACTAATGGCACGATGACACACACCGGGAAAGGGAAGAAGGGTAAGGGGGGTGAAGGTGGTAACGCTGGAAACGCGACTGCGGCAGCCACAAATGCCACTGCGGCAGCCAACAATGGAACCACGGAGAAGAAGCACCACAAAGCGGCGGCGGCAGGAGGTAAAGGTAATGATGGAAATGCGAATGCAAAAGGTGGAAATGGTAATGGTGGGAACGCAGATGGCGCTCAACAGCAGAACGACAACGAGCACGCCAATCTTATTGGGGACATCCTGGGCAGAAATCTTCGCAAGAGGGAAGTCAGGAGGAGCCTCAATCTCTGGGAAACCGAAGCCTTAAGACATGCTGCAGGTCTATGAGCGGTGTCATTCTCGCCAATGTTCAGCGAACTTGGTGAAGGGTGTCAAGCTCTGGAGTTGGTTTTGAAGCGCGCATCGTATATAGATTTTCTATTGAGGACTGCAATTGGTTTGGGGGCGCTATCTGAGTTGTATGGATTACTTGCTCGAATCGAGGCCACTGGATTTAGCATAAATGAAATGACCATAAATACCAGTCAAAAGGGAATTGTCTGCATGCATGACTGCGCCTCAGCTCGCTGTTTCATCGACCTAACCTTCGCTGCTTCAGCCCCCGCTGCAGCCTTACCTCTGCGCCCATGAACATTGTAAGGAAATTAATGGCCACCTACTTTAGGCACCGCTTGCCGCACCCATGGATCCACTTTCTATAACAACCGGCTGTGTCACGCTGGTCACGACTATCACCAAGCTCACGGTCCGGATTAATGGCTTCGTGCGGGAGGTCCGCGGCGCCCGCAGCGACCTCGACGCAGTGTCCCGCGAGCTGCACTCGCTCACGACGGTGCTAGAGATGTTGGCCCACGATGCCGGCGACACTGCCTGCAGCGCATTCCCGCCATCGCTGGCACAGCAGGTCGCAGGCATCGTGAAGAACTGCGGTGGTGTGGTTAGTCAGATTGAAGCATCGCTGAAGAAACATGGTGGCGAGTCTGCGAGGCTGAAGAAGGGCGTGCAATGGAGCTGGAGTGGGAAGTGCGATATGGAGCAGTTAAGAAGCAGTCTGGAAGCTCATAAAAGTGCGTTGGATATTGCGTTGCAGATGGTTGAGATGTAAGTTCGTTAGTGTAAGGCTATAAACGTGGGCTAATGAATGTAATCCAGGTCTATAATGCGGGATATCAAGGCCGATACCCAAGAAATCCGGGATAACACTTCTGCCATTCCGGGTATCAAAGAGGACACTACACAGATACTAGTAGAGATTACACGGCTGCAGGCGAAACTTCCGAAGAACGTGGAGCTGCAGGGTCTAGAAGGGCATGGCTTGTTAGGTTTTATGCTCTAGAGATACTTGGATAATCTGATAACCTACGCTAAGACTACATACGATACTTCCGATGGGGAACTAGAGGAAGAAACGACTCTTAGTGCGCCTAGAACGGTAGCGGAACAAGAAGAAATCGAGCATCATTTAGAGCACTTGAATCTTTCGTGTTGGCCACGGAGGTAGCTTTACCTATAGGTAATATTGACCTGTGACAACGGCTGTCAGACATCAGTATTAGCCTAATATCGTCTTGTTACACCACCCTCTAGGGACCCCTGTAGGGGGTCAATTCTATTATGTATATTAGGGCTCTTAGAGCCACCTTAAATAAAACAGATCAATCGTTCAATTCTATGTCTCTATATCAATCAGCTAGCTATATGTCATTCGTGATACCTGCCTGGCTGACATTCCAAACGGGTAACCAACTGCGTCCTCCTGAATGGCCGATAGTTCGTCTTCTCGTTCAAGCAGGAGCGGACATATACGTCTTACACGGTAAAGGCTATGACTGTCCAGAAGATACATGAATGCCTACAACGGTTGCAGAGCACGTCCGAGGTGGACGTGAATGCAAGTGATCTTGTTGGGCTGGAGCCAATTTGGACTGGAGCTTGATTACTAACCTTTATAGGTAACCGTTAGTCCTATTTAGGTTTAGCGTTTGTGGAGCTCTGGGAGCTCTGGCAGCTTTGGAGTGGATTTAACCCCTAAATCCACTCCACTCCAATCCAACAAGATCGCTGCGTGAATGGCGTGAAGCACTTCGGGCTTGCGGATACGACCCTGACGAAGTTTACATAGTGTTGGCCACGGAGGTAGCCCTACTACAGAGGTGCGACGGGTGCTGTTCGACGTCAGTTTCAACGTGTATCATCACTCTCTAGGGACCCCTGTAGGGGGTCAATTCTCTTATGTATATTAGGGCTCTTAGAGCCACCTTGAATAAGACAGATCACTCATACAATTCTGTGTCTCTACCTATCAGCTAGCTAATGTCATTTGTCTTGATACCTGCCTGGCTGACACATAGAAGATGGAAGACGCAGATTTTAGTATTTCCGCCTCCATGGAGCTAAATGCACCGCTGTGGACATTGAAGAGCTTGATATTCCTTCGACTAAAGGCCTGAGAAGGCGAATTGGCCTAATGAGTTGCGGATCTACAGAGTAAGGCGAGGTAGAATCGACGCATGAAGGCGCTGCATTGCTAAATATCATTCAGGACCCCAACTCCATAGCTTCTCACAACATCCCACGATGCCATTGAAGGGTGTTAGGCGCTGCTCACAAAAGCCGGCTGCGGCTGCTAAGGCTTGTCTGAGAATTTCCAGTTGCATTGTCAGATACTGTGGCTTGAGTTCTATTGGCTATTTTTACTCGGCATGTCCTTCCACACTTCCGTGGCACCTCTAGCTCTACGGCTTTGAACTAGAGTCTCAAATAATAGCCAATTGATCGTCATTCTCATTACTACAACTCTTGCCACTGTGGTGGTTCTTATTTGCCTCAATTTCGATACCTTGAACGCTCACTTGAGGCCCATTGCCAACACTTTTCTACCGTGTGTGCCACCCCCATCTCCGTCTCTTCGGCTCTCGAAGTCCGATCCGCTTACTTCCTCTTCTAGAGTCTGCGATACGCTAGAAAACTGTGCTCGCTGCCCACGCCGGTGGTCAATTCGCCTCCGCCAGGGCTTGTAGAGCAGCACACTTAAGCCACCGAATAGGACAAAGGAGCCGCATATTGCGCCACCTGGGATAGTATATATTAGTCTCATCTTATTCATATTAGAATAATAAGCCTAGCTCCGCAACATACCAACAGCATCCCAGTGCTCACCAGCTCTTTCTACGCCATTCCAAAATGCTCCCTTCGGATTAGCGACATTCACCACCAAACTCAACATCTGGATGACACCAATCACCATCGCAACTATGACGGTGATGACCGTCAGCACAATGCTATAGTACAGAATCGCGATCTGATCCCTGGCCAGCGCGGTGCTGGTATATAAGGTCATCATCAGGGCGCCATCGATAGTATCAAGCAGGCACATGCCCACAGTGAAGAGAACGGGAAAAAGTAGGATGAGCCAGATAGAAGTGCCCTTGGTTGCTTGAATGGAGGAAATGCCTAGCAGTGCGATTTCAGAGGAAGTGTCGAAGCCGAGACCAAACAGGATGCCTAGAGGGTACATTTTCCATGGCCTTCAGAAAAGACACCAGATTAGCCGGTATTCTTCATCCCGCTTCACTCGGTTATCTCCCCTGCCGATATTGCACTCAGGACACTGGAATATGAGACACCTACCGATCAATCAGCTTGAACATCTTCTTGAAAAGATGAAACAAACACCCAGCGCCTTGTATCTTGAACCCCTCTTCTTCCCCCGGTCGCATCGCAATCAGCATCCGCATCTGCTGTACCAGCTTATACAAGATGTAGAGATTCATGATTCCGAGCAGGATCAGGAAGCCGGCGGAGACGGAGGTGCCGATTATGGCGCCGACGCGTGAGAAGGAGGAGAATTTGGAGGAGACGGCGGACGCGGTGGCGGCCACGACGATGGAGGTTATCACGACGATGCTATGGTATGGCGGGGTCAACAGGGTTTTTTTGGGTTAGTGTGGTATGAAAGGAGGGTGAAGTACGTCGAATGGCCGAGTGAGAAGAACATCCCGACTGTCACGGGGCGCTGGCCGGCGGCGATAAGACGGCGTGTCATGAGGTCGATAGCCTAGCGTTGTTAGTACCTTGTTTCTTGAAGCTGTTTAATATGCCTGACGCACCGAAATGTGGTCTGCGTCTAGTGCATGCCGTAAACCCAGCGTGTATGATAGTATAGCTGTTGATATGAGGGCACTATACGGCATTGGACATCAGTTCCATATTTCGAGTGTTGATATTAATAGGAAGAGAGGTGCATACCCATGGAAATTCTGGTCATGACTCTTGGTTAGCGTTTGCTCTTTGAATTTCTACTAGTTCGACTTCCAATGTAGTTGACGTACGAGGACAATCCCGACCGCAGCCCACACTAGTACATTAACTACGGCAATGACTATAATTATTGCAACAGCCGGAAAAGGTAATTTGCTAATATACGGAACGCGACCATGATATACGGCAGCCTTGGAAGAGAAGCTCTTCAGAAAAGAAGGCTTGTCATCGGCAGAGCAGGGCAAGGGGAGAGGTGATGGCTCCGCCATATTGGCGGCAGAAAAGGATTCAAGGGCGCCCAATTGCGGACATTGAGCACTAGGCCTAGTGCAATTCACAAGTCAAGGAAAGAGGAAAGGACAGAAGTATCCTTATAATTCATAGCGGAGATAGCGAAGGAGGTTCAATATGTAGTGGGGGTTGCATTGCGCTAAAAGCGTTATCGCGTGGGGTAGCCTGTGATTATGACAGGGATCACTTATAGGCTCAAAGTGGACGTCATTTAGTGTAAACGCTAGGTGATGTATTGTGTCTATTTGTACTTGCTGAAGCAGAGGCTGGCGTTCGTGCCGCCGAAACCGAAGCTGTTGGATAAGGCAACGTTAATGTGCTTGTCTTGTGGAGTCTTGGCGACGTAGTTGCAGTTGAATTCTTCAGGCGGATCGCCGGGATTCTCAAGATTTAGAGTAGGTGGGAGGGTGTCCTGAATCATTGTGAGACTTCGGATGAGATATGGAGATATTTAAGAGACTTGCATGGTAGACAGAGAGAATCGTGAAGATTGCCTCAACCGATCCAGCTGCACCCAGTAGATGCCCGATAGCACCTTTAGTGCTACTCACATTGATTTCGGAAGCACTTTCTTTCCCCTGTTCTCCCAAGAGCAGTGCCTTGATTGCACGGTTCTCTGCTGCATCTCCAAGGGTTGTAGAGGTGGCATGGGCGTTGATGTAGTCAACGGTTCCGGGATGGATCCCGGCGTGTTTCAATGCATGCTTCATAGCTAAGAATGGGCCTTCACCACCCTCCTGTGGTGCAGTCATGCGATACGCATCTGAAGAGAGGCCATATCCTTTTAGCTCTGCGTAGATACGAGCACCTCGGGATCTTGCGTGTTCCAGTTCCTGATCAAGTAGTAAGTGTTTGTAAAGAGAGATTTCGACTCGGCAGCAGCGTACCTCTAAAACAGCGACTCCAGCGCCCTCTCCAATGACGAATCCTGCTCGGTCTCTATCAAACGGCCTGGAAGCTAGACTAGGTTGGTCGTTCCATTCGGTAGCCAAACTTCTCGCCCGAGCAAACCCAGCGATTGCAAGTGGGTGAACGCATGATTCTGCGCCCCCAGCAACCATGACGTCTGCATCTCCAAACATAATAAGGCGGGCTGCATCTCCGATGCTGTGAGCCCCCGTCGTACAAGCTGTTGTCGCTGCGTGATTTGGCCCCTGCACCATCCGTCAGCGACCGTAGTATTTTGGCTTTACTAGCTAAGATTAAGGTACACACCTTGAATCCATATCTCATTGATATATGGCCAGCGGCTAGGTTGATTAGCAGACGAGGCACGAAGAGCGGTGAAACCTTCTTGTATCCCTATCTATATCATCAGTAAAACTAGCAAAACTAGACGAGACAGATCTTGGGATACTGACTCCCTTTTCAAACGAAACTGTAGTGTCATAGACATCGTCAAGGCTTCCAATGCCAGACCCTATATACACCCCCTGATTCAGTCAGTGTCATGATCATGGGAGTTCTTTTTTAAATGGAAAATATTACGGTGGCTTCAAGATCCTCGGCTTTCTTCGGATGCCATTCTGCATCGTCTAGTGCCTCCTGGGATGCCGCCATAGCATACTGTGCAAATCTAGCCATCCTCCGTTCATCCTAAAGACTTATTAGCCTGAAACAGTTCTCTCCAGCCCACGGTACATACACCGGGGCTCAGCAACTCTTTCGGATTCCATTCTCCTTCATCTCTGCGCCCTTTCGGAACCAATCCTGCTATCCTGCTAGGAAGGGCAGCGAATTGAGGGCTTTTGTCCGTAATGGAGACGATTCCGCAGTGACCATCAAGGAGGCGTTTCCATGTGCGGCGCACGCCTATACATGTCAAATTGAGCCCCTAAGATGGTGATTCTTGGCTATTTACCAAGTCCAAGAGGTGTGACAGCGCCGAGGCCAGTTATTACCACCCTTCGCATTGCATTTTTTGATGGATGAGGCCGCTTTAGAAAATTAGAAGAGGCGTATGTTTCGATGAGGTGGGCCTTGCAAGCCACCACCGAAGCGAGAGCAAGACCCCAGCGCAGATCACTTCGGCCCTACGCTCACAATGATCTTTGATGCCAACAGGCATAGAATTTCACTTCATTTGGCTCTTGGATGGCCTTTGTACTGCATTTATCAAGACATCGAGGCTTTATTGAAGGGCTAGAAGTAACTCTCAGATGATATCGAAAGACTAACATGGACCTTGATTCAACATCTCCGCTTGAACACTCGTATCATTATGTCTATATAAAATACATCCAGGAAAACAAAAGTATCACCATCCGAACGCAGAAACAGGGGTGAATAGCCGCCTTTCAAATAACGCACAACGTCTCCCTCCGAAATTACCTCTCCGTCGTAAGTTCTCCCGACTAGACCAGTGTTAGTGACAAAATGTACGCTGCCGATTGACATTATCGAGCGCACGCCCAGCAAAAGATTGTAATTCTGGGCCTCCATTGTCAAGCTCACTTGACGGCTGTGAAAAGCCAAGAAGTTCATCATAGAGCACAAAGCTCTCTTCTGTCTCTTTTTCAGAGAGGCCATATAAGAATACTTCACGACATACGTCGTGGAAGACCTTACCAGTCCCTTTAATCGAACCAGGGTCTAATATTTCCCGTTCCCAATCCTGGACGGCTGGTGTGAGAGAGGGTGCGGCGGTACGAACGTTGAGGTTTTTGACGGAGCATTTGCTATCCACTGTGTGGATGCGATCAACTTCTATGCTACGGACGTGAAGTATGTTGTCTGCAGCTATGCTGATCTCTGGATCGGGACCTGGAGGCTGTATCTTTGTGGTGCCGTTAAGTATATTGGGTGACGCACTTCAGTCCACGAAAGTACCCAGGAAGGCAGGTCATCATCAATTCCATCCACAGCACAGAGACACTCTGAAAATAAGTCGCGCAAGGCTCCGAACGCGATTTCTAATACTGACCAAGATATAGACGCGTTCCCACAAACGACTTCAGCCGCAGATGCAGCGACAAGCTTTTGCAAGACCCATACGCGGGTAAACCATTTTCGGTAGAGAAGCTTGGAAAGAACCATGAATGCCTCGCAGTTCCTACCCGTATAGAACACCTCGCCGACTCCTCCTCACGTAGACCCCGCCATCCGGATTGCCAGTTCAAAGACCCCCAAGATAGGAACATCATAGACTGTTATATCTCACTAGGTTCATTTTCCTCTCCAAGCCAGATCACAACATTGAACGCTTGCTGATAGATATTCTTCATGCGGGACACCTGCTTGCTTCGCTCGTCCAAATCCGCCTGGTTGATACACACGGCATCGACCTAGATTCTGCGTGGCTGGGTTTGGCGCCGCAGATAACGTAAGGCGTATTCTAAATTCTGCGTTACGGGGACTTTGAACCCATCGAAATTGATCGGAACGGCCTTGGAGGAAAAGCCCCAAACATAACTCAAAGCCTCATACTCAAGCTCCGCTTGTGGAATAATTAGGCTGCACTGGATTTCATCTTCAAAGGAGCTTGGTTGGAGCAAAAGCAAGCGGAACCTATCCTTTGCAATAGGCGAATAGAGATAAAGCGCAGGTTGAGACTCCACAGCTGCTGTATCTTGCAGGGTAGAGCAATGGTGTTGTTGGTCTGTTTGGAGTGTGAGGCCAAAGATGAACAGCAGTAAGCAATTACGTGATCACATAAATTGCTAGGTTGCCATCCTACTCCTAGACTGAGCTGCTGGATCGATCTGTGCTAACAGCGGCAGCGGGCTCATTTCCTAGTTTTCGATTTCATCTCAATATTAAGTTAGTGAGCCAGAGTACCAGCATGGCCCTTCTATCTCCTAGTTTCATCTCTTCCTCTTCCTCCCCCCTCCTATACCCCGCTAGGTCGCATTTCAGAGATTTTGATCTTGATCTTATTAGATACTGGTGCCTTCGTGATGTCGGTGGTGAAGTCGTCCAGGGGTGAATAGTTGTTGAACGATGCAGTCAAGAAGGAGAACTCTGTCGAATTAATGTAGGCTGTTGAGCCTCAATATATACAGTCAAGCCAAATGGCCAAGACACCCCTGGTCTATACCCTCAAAGGAAACAGGACGACGATCGCAATTAGTGCGTCGTCCGACAATAGTCGATGCCGTTGATTTTTCTCCTGTCAGGCGGTGGTCTTATTAAGCGCCGCGGATGAATTCGGAGAGAAGAGGAAGGAATTTACCGAAAATTATGACAGCTTTGGTCTAGTCTATGGAGGGGGGAACGGATTTATTTAGTGGAGGTGTGAGGAATCGAGACTTGATCTCATGCCTTGAGATGGAGCTACTGCCCTCTCTCCCATTTTCTGTCTAGGGAAAGTTAAATAGCAACCGATACTCTTCAAGTTGCTTCTCGTAAAATATCTTTGACCTTATTCGATTTCTTTGAAATACCATGTTCTTACCGAATTTCTTGAATGATGTGTCTTCCGTGGGCTAAGGCTATCATGGTACTCAATTGTTTGTCTGCCTTCACACTTCGGATTAATCAGGCACTTGCTCACGCACACCTCGCAATTTCTATAATCTTTTTTATGCTACGGTTTTCACATATCAAGTTTTCATCGCTGGGGGTACTTGGGCGTAAATCCAATGATTTCACACCCCCCTATCATAAAGCTTCCAAGGAGAACTGGTTCTCAATTTCCCATTAAATTTCAAAGGCAATCTTCCGTTATCGATGCCATTCAATACCTTTCGGAGTTCCCTAAACATGGAAACCCTCAATGAATCTGATGGCCCTGTCCACGATGTGATCATCATCGGTGCAGGACCCTGTGGCCTCGCCGTTGCACGCGCCTATGCGAGCACACACACTCTGCAATCTTTACAGACGAGGAACACTAGCGCTATCACTGGATCAAGAAACACAACAGCCGGATGAGTATCAAGCACAAGAAAGGCGGGAGTGTTTCAATGCCTCAGCAGCCTCGCCTTGGCCGCAAGTACTCTACTCTCGTCCTCGACGCAACGGGCGACAAATGGGTGACGAGATGGAACACGCTGTTCAAACCATTGAGGTTACGCACTTGCGGAGCCTAATGTTCTTTCATGTTGATCCGGGGGACTGCGATGGATTATTAGCATACACACACGAGCAAGGTCGGGAGACGGAATTGGAAGAGATCAGGGAGTGTGTAGGGAGGGAGGGTAGCAAAGCATCATAAAAAGAAAAGAGTCAACTGCATTAAGCTGCGGTAAGTAAATACCTGGCCAGGGTAATGGAGGTATAGTGGCTAATTTTAATAGACCGCAAGCTGAAGTTATCATCGACGAATGAGACCGCAAAGATTATTTCACCCCATTACGATCCCTCTTTTTAGAACACTGCGAGTGCATTATTAATCGCTATGGTCTTCGGGAGGGACTCATTAGAAAGGAGAAAGTGCAAAATATTAAATACGATTACGTGGACGATTTCTCAGAAACAGACGAACGCATATTTACGATGCACACGGAGATGAAGACGTATAATGCTCGAGCTATAGTCCTTGCTGTCGGACCTGGAAATCCTCCTGCGATACTAGGTATGGAGTATACCTAGAGGCTGCAAGGAGCATGCCACAGCCTGCGAATTCAGCGCTTTCCTGATCCTTCTGTTCAGAAAAGGGTGAATGAAAAAGGCCCACCAACGTAATGGTTATTGGCGATGGACTGACAACAGCTCAAATCGGTGACCTAGCAATTCGCCGTTGCGTTACGAAAGTGACATCTCATGCGAGGTCCCTTTAAGGTATGCCGAAATTGTTTCTATTACGCAGTCATCTACACAGGCTCATTTGAATCGGTCAAACCGTTCGATATCGACCTTGCCTGGATGGGCAAATCCCGTAATCTCGAACAAGCTGTATTCTGATCCGCCGATAGTGATGAAGGTATATACCATTTGAACTCTTCAAGATCTTCCGTTTAACGGTATTCTAGAACGTCTCGAGCAAATCAAGCTTGCCCACGGTGGTGGCAGTATAACACCAGGCTTCCACAAAGTCCTTAAGTCGCATATCTCCACTGGTAAAATATCGTCACATCTGCACACCATGCTTATTTCCCAAGCCTATGACGCCTCAACCGAAACCTAGTCAATCCACACAAACCCGCCAATTTCAGATCTACCGCCAATTGACTACATCTACTTCGCTACAGGCGTCCCCACCGACTTTACTACATTGCCCCCCTGTGCGCAATGAACACGGAATACCCCATCCCGTCCCAGGGCGGCCTGCCCTGCCTTACAGATGATCTAATGTGGGCTGAAGATGTGCCGCTCTTTGTGACGGGCGACTTGCGTTGCTCAGACTAGGCCTTGGGTTTGGGAATCTGGGTGGCGCAAGGGTTGGCGCGGGGAGGATTACTTAGAGTATTGAGGATGTATTAGGAAGAGTTGTGGAAGGGGTAGATGAGGGGGAAGTTGAGAGATTTGAATATGCTACGGGACGCGGGAATAGGTTTGAGCGATTGAAGCTGGGTGACGAGTAGGTTGGCATGGGACGCGTACAACAGTTGGAAGGTTTGAAGGCGCTTAATTTGGTGTGAAAGTAGCTAAGAATAAAGGGTTGAAGTAATTCAGAATATTCCTATATATTAGTTGACGACTGTCATAATTCGTTTATGCCTGTTAGAACGCTTTGTTCATTGCAAATGCTGCCTTCAATGGCTTATTCTTAGTCTTCTAGTAACAAAATGCGTAGCCTGTTCTACAAGTTTGCCGGGTATCATTGCTCTCGTCTAACGCCATCAAAAACGTCCAGAAACTTCAATATCCTGAGCCAGTAGCACATCTGATTTGCTCCCCAATACTCCGATGAATCTTGCTACTTCCAAGAAATTTCTCATTACTCTGACAATTTGCGCTTCTTTCCTTCCCGTTCCATATCATCACGGTGCTCCATTTCCCTAACCTTGCGCTGCTGTATTTCCGCTTCTCGCTCTCGCATAACCTTGACGGCGTCCCGAATTTTATTTTCCGTTGCTATTAGATCCTGCTCCGTGACTGGGTCCTCAATGCTCTCTAAGACACTGTTTACAGTGCTGACATGATTCGCGTCTTTTTTGTCGTCCCTGAACCGCGGCGTACCGTCATCGTCTTGCTTGTAACGCCACCGCCCTTGCTCGTCCCTATAGCACTCGATTATGCGTCCATCCAGCGGTTGACCCAGTCCCTTCAGGACTTCCCATTCGATCTCCTCAACATGCAGATCGTGCTGAAACGGCTGGTATTGGTTGCTGTTATGGAGGACAAGTAGCTGGAAGCGGTCTGGCATCGCGTCGTAATCTGGTATTGACCCATCCTCACCGTCCTCGGGGTCGAACATAGGGAACTCGCCCAGTCGCAGCTTGAAGTCTATTGTATTCTCATGCGGAGGTTTCCATTTGAGAATATGCGGGTCGGTGCCGGGTTGGTAGGGGGTGTTCTTGCAAGTGAAAACTAGGCCATCATTGCCGTGTGGGAGGGAGGAAAGGATGTTCCGGAACATGTCGCTGATGTGGTAGGAGGAGTGCATCTGTTTTCGCTTTACTCGGAAGGGCTCCGCCGCCTGCGCACTTGCGTGGGTTTTTAGGTAGTTATTGTATGGCCCGAATAAATGCATGTCCATGTATCCTAACCGCTTATCAAGTGTCCTTTGCATCATGTTGATATTGTCGACTGCTAGACAGTCAAATACGTAAAACATGAGCCGTGGCTTTGGCTGCCCTGGCACGTGGTCGTTGACGAGTTCACCATCGAGGAGTGTACCAAAAGAGAACTTGTCATCATCCTTCTGGTGTTGGTGGTAAGGGAAATGGAGTCCTTTCGGCACAGGATAATAGTTGTTCTTGCGATCGATGAGGTATTGAATTTCTTGAAAGCCTTCAGGGGTGTCAATGTAGGAGAGAAACAGGAGGCATCGAATACCGTCGGTCTTCTCACACATAAAGTACTCGGACCGTTGTAGTTCACTGAGGTGGTTGCGCGCAAAACTAATGGGTTGTGCGCCTGGAAAGCGTTCGCTATCTCTGCCTAGTAGCACTCTGACTTGCTCCCTGAGAGCTTGGGCATGAGGCTGTGGTACCTGCTGGCCAGGAATAGTCGGAACAGAAGACATGGTATATGAGGGATAGTCTACTGGGTAGGGCGGATTGGGAGGTTGCTCTTTAATATGAACGATGACACACGTCGGAAGTTATTTGTTCGTTACGAAACGAATGAGAATCCTTGGCATGCAGATTCCCAAATTTTGCACCCAAACTTACGTGTAAAATCGTGAGATAACTAGCCCATTTCCACGTTAAACGCGCCTTATTATTAATATAACGTCCCTATTGTTAGCTGGCAAGTTAAAGCCGACATTGCCCCACTATTTGCCCTATCTTAACGCGTTTCCTGGTGTTATAGTGCCTTGTATTAACCCTACTTGTCGCGCGGATATAGACAGTCTACATACCCTATACGTCTTGCCCCCCGTAGGGCCTTGCTATTCCACCTCTTACGACCTAGTAACCGGCTTCGCGTTCTTATTGCGTAGATACAATCGCCTAGCTACGGCGCGTATGGGAAGCTTAATAAAGCTCTAGTGACAGAGTCGCATGCAGGTGGGCTACGCGGCCGATTTAGAAATTACTTGAAGAATATTTAATATATATAGATCAGTTAAATTAAGCTAAATATTAAGCTTCTCTGCAGCCTCAATTATATGCACGAGATTTATATCTAATATGCGCAAAATCTACGTGCACTATGTATCAAAAACCACTGCATTTTGCATATAAAGTCTATGGATAAGACTGCCCATTTATATTCAAATTCAGCTCTATATACACCAAAATCTACCTAATATGCATATAAACTTAATCCAAAATGTATTAATTTTAGATAAATATTATAAAGCATGGAGGCCGTAGGAAACGCGTTAAGATAGGGTAAATAGCAGGGTAACGTCGGCTTTAACTTCCTAACTGACGACAGGGACGTTATATCGATAATAAGGCGCGTTTAACGTGGAAATGGGCTATCTCACGGTTTTGCACGTAAGTTTGGGTGCAAAATTTGGGGATCTGCATGCCAAGGATTCTCATTCGTTTCGTAACAGACTAATGCACTGCCACACGGTGAACAGAAAAAGTGACCCTGCAAACCACGGGGAAACGTCAAAGGGTCGCTCAAATCTATGGGTTTATTATTAAGCCACAATAACGTAGGTTTTTCGATTTTAAATAGACAAAAGTGTTAAGGTATCTTAAAATTATACGTTTATTTTATTATTTTATATCTTTTATGGTTGTTATATTATTAAGCTGTAAGAAAGATGGATACTTTACAGTGCAGTTTTTTCGTTACCCGCGTGGCTGCCAGTCAAAGTATATGGCTACCTTTGTCCATTTCAAAACGAAATATTTCTAGAAGCAGCCTGTTTCAATACATGACAACGTAGCAAAGTATATAGGAAGATAGGAAGAAGTGTGTTCTAGATAGTGAATAAGACGGTAAATAGTTGAATAAATACCGAAAATTTACCCGCGTCCTTACATACACTCTTAATCATAGGGTTGGGGGTACTTTTAAGAGGTGCACAAAGCGCTCTTAGAGGTTGCTTTGTATAGGTATGATTAAATACTACCTAGTATTGATATTTTGAATTCATTTTGACATAGTGACAACATCTACGAAATATTCTGCACATAGCCTTTTGAGGGTTGGTGAAGTTGATAGAAGCTGCTTTAATAGTCTATCAGGCAACTTTTAGGTGTCCGTGATTTAGGTGTCCATGAATAGAGGATGAAAAGTATTTTACGATGATGAGTTTAAGGACGGCAATCATCCCAGTAAATTGGAAAGGTGATTGATGATAATTAGTTTCTTCTCCCTTGAACTTTACAGTAGTATTGTCCTAATTTGGGTTCAGGCTTCTAAAAGCATCCATGAGGACCTCCACAACCATACAATACACCTAACCAAGCTCTAGGAGAGATGTCTGTAATGCCAAACCCTTATTATACAGTAATTGCACAACATAATAGTAACGTTATTCCCATTGACGTGCCCAAATGCATTCATCCCCACCATCCTTCTCTTGCCTCCATTCTCTTAGAGTACCTCTACAACTACTCTTTCATCCATTGATTCTCGAGCATGACAACCGCCCTCTCTTTTCCAGGGTCTCCTCGGAACTTCCAGTCACCTGAAGCAACTTCCCCATCACTAGCCTCTTCCAACCTTTTCAGCTCCTTCCTCATAAAGCCAACTATCTCCGCCAGCACCCTTACATCTGCGCCCTCAGCACCCTTAAATACATTCCGCCACACAGCAGTTGCTAGTACCGCATCCCCTTTTACTAGCCCTTCATCGTAGGCTGCAAGCACACCTCGCCACTGTATATAAAGGTCTTTGAGGTATTTGTTCCGCACACCGCGCGCCACCATACCGTGGTACATCGCCATGCGGTCTTCGGCATCGTGGAAGAAATGGTCGAGCAGGTGCTGATGCCAGGATGGGGCATGCGCGGCGGGGAAGAGGCGGAAGCGCACGGTAAGCATGTACATATATATGAAGGTGATTTGTGCCCAGGTGTTGAAGGTTGGGGTGAGAGCAATGCCTGTGCCACAACAGCATGTTAGAAAATCATCTAAAGATTGCTGGATATGAAGAAATGAAAGATACTTAGGATTTACCTTCATACCACCATCCGCTCCCTTCGCCTACGTCTTCTCCTGCTTCATTTTTGGGCGCTATTCCTCCTTTCTCTAGTGCTTGCGGAATAGTGTAGTTGGCATGCCGCGAACATTCTTTAAATAGGTGCTCTGTTGCGCCATACGCGACGTATGTTTCAGTCGTACCTGAGGCTCTCTTTCTTAGCTCTTGTGCGAGTCGAGCAGTTGTTGATGCGGGCAGTGGGCTTCTTCCTGATGATAGAGACTCAGATCCTCGAGAACAATGGGAAGTATTCTTGACCACTGGGTCGGAGTGCGCGGTAGCGCCAGGAGCGGAGACGGAGCCGGTTCGAAGACCAAGGCGACTAGGGTGCTGTGAAGCCGATGTAAAGTTGCGCAAAGAATATGTGGAGACGTAAATGGAAGATTTATGTGAGAGTTTTTCGGTCTAGTAAAATTTAGCTGCAATTCTTCAAGGAGCGTAGTGTATATTATACCGGACGGGCAATCCTTGATCTTTTGGCGACCGCGCCTAAACAGGCTCTACAGGTGTAATTTGAGGCCATTGGCGTTGATGTAGGACGGGATAGCTATCAGTAAGGTGTGGCAGATAGAGTTCTAGAAAATCGCGAGTCGCGCTTTTCCTTGTGATCCATAATCTCACCACTTTTGTTTTATGCGACTTTTACACCTCTACGCACGACTTCCCATAGACGAAATATATAAACGTCTAGAGTTTTTGGTAAAATTATATACAGGAATAACTTAAGATGTTTGAACTCTTTCTGGAACCACTAACGTAGTGGCTGATACATCTTTATGCCATCTGAAACAATATATATATACAGCCATAACCCCATTATACCTTCATAGAGCTCCCAGCTCTTTCAGCTTTCCAATCATGCCATCCACATCCTCCACTATCACCCCGCTCTTCCTAGGTGGAGGCTCTTGCACTTTCACTGTCTTTAACCTTGGCGTTAGGTCTGCCTCAAAATCTGCCAAAGTCTTCTTCACTAACGGCTTCTTCTTTGCTTTCATAATGTTTGGCAAACTTGCGTAGCGCGGTTCATTTAACCTCAAATCCGTCGTAATGATCATCGGCAGCTTCGCCTTCAGTGTCTCCACACCGCCATCTACTTCCCTGATGACCGTAACATCCTCGTTTTCAACTGTGACTTTCGAGGCCTGTGTGGCCTGCGGCCAATTCAGGAGTCCTGCGAGCATCTGTCCTGTCTGGTTTGCATCATCGTCAATCGACTGCTTGCCCAGTATGACCAAATTGCATTTCTCCTGCTGTACGACCTGCTTCAGCAACTTCGCTACGCCCAGCGGCTCGAGATCCCCCCTACTCTCCTCCACAGTGACGTGAATGGCCCGGTCTGCGCCCATGGCCATAGCCGTACGCAAGACGTCTTGCGCTTTCGGCGGGCCGGCGCTGAAGGCCACGATTTCTTCCACGGGGACTTTGCGCTCGCGTAGTCGGACGGCTTCTTCGATGGAAAGCTCGTCAAAGGGATTCATGCTGTGTTTTACTCCTGCGGTCTCAACGGCGGTGTTGGTGCGGTTGATTCGAGGTTTCACCTGTAATGAAGCGCAGATTGTTAGCCTAAAGCATGGTGCCAAATGTTGAGAGACTGAATCATAATCCAAAACGGAACAACTCATCCGCTTTCATGGTATTGAGGAGCAGAATAGAGTATAACAAAGGGAATCAAAAACCATACAGCATAGTCGATGACTCGCTTGACGGGGACTAGTATCCTCAGACCCGACATAATGAAATGCGATTTTGGACTTCTGTAAGCTGGAGAAGGCGAAAGTGAATATACTCGGAAGGCAATTGAAATTAATTCAGTAAAGCGGACAAAGGTAAGGCGGGACAAATTGAGTGCGGAAGTTCGGTTCAAGATGATGAATCTCGGTCAAGCTCGGCTTCGGTTGTTGTAGGTACTTTCTTCCCCGCCAAAACCTTTCGAGACCCAGCCAGGAGCGTCATAATCGTACCAATCGAGTACTTCGATTTATTCTAATATCAACAGTGAGACAAACACAATTACGACGCTCACATACACTCTAAGGTATTCCAGGGAGAAACACTGCAAGTGAAGGCAGACATTTATTTCCGTTCTTGTACTAAATTTCTCCTTTGAAAGATTGCATCTGAAGCGCACAGAAAGGGACTGTTCGGTTGCAAAACCGTCAGATTGAATCTGATACGGCAGAAAGAGCGCGTTCCTTCCTAAAATGACGCTAAGAGCTCCGTTTCAGAAGCTGTATACGGTAAAGTTGCCAAGCTTTTAGCGTGTTTTTAGGCGGTCAGAGGAACATCAAAATTATTGTGGCTGTGTTTTGATTCTGAGGAGTTCGACCGAACAATCGCCTCAGAATCAGATCAGAATCTATCTGAAGCCTCTGGAATCAATCTGATCTGGAGCTAAATTTTACAACCGAACAGTCCCTAAGTCAAAATTGGGTTCCTTCATTTCTATTTTCTTGTCTTTTCTAATGCCAAGTCTAGGTTCTCTCCCCTATCCCAAGAGTGACGAAAATGAACTTTACAAGCAGTAGTAATAAGAACTACCAAGTCTCCTGCTTGTATCGCCCAGTCTTCTCCATGGCTATCAGGTAGGCTTCTGCGTCATCATGGTTTATATTGCCCTGCTGCTGGAAGACTTCAATGAGAGATTCGCGGACTGCCTGAGGCATCTTGCCTGAGGAACTGAAGTACAAGGAAGTCAGTTTACACTGAATGGACAAGAGAAGCTGTAGGAAAAGGCAACGTGTACCCGCAAATATATATCAACCCATTCTGGACGGCGAGTACCTCGTATACTCTACCCGCATGACTGCGAATGAGATCTTGGACATACAATTTATTCTTCTGTACTTGGAATTAGAAAATTTCTAACTACTAGTAGAACCGCGGAAGAGACATCTTACTTGGTCTCTCGAAAATGCGGGGAACACATCTAGCATCACCTTTTCTTTCTTTAGGGTTTCCCATTCTTGTTTAAAGAAGAAATCTGCTTGTGAGTTCCGGCATCCAAAGAACAACATATCCGTCGGTCTTGTATTACCTTTGAGTTCTCTCATCTGGGTGTCCCCTCCTTTTTGACCGCTGGTTGATTCTTGCATTGTTTCTTTCTGCCAAACCAGCCGCTCGTAGATTAGTGCCCTCATTGGAGCAACACCCGTTCCTGGCCCAACCATGATTACAGGCTTGTCTGAATCCGTTTTGGATATGCTAAGCGCGCCTTTTTGGAGAGTAACGCTAAGCTGTTGGCCGGGTTGTAAAGAGGCGATGTAACGGGTGCAGACCCCCTGCCGAATGCGCTTGATGACGGTGCGGTACTTTACTATAGCAATAAGTAGTTCGAAGCGGGCGTGGTCTTTCTGGGATCCTGATCTCTTTCCATGTAATTCCTTTATTGGAGCAGCTTCTTGGCTATTTCGTATTGCCGACAATTTTGTCAGCGCATATTCAACCGTCTTTAGTCTTCCCCCACTGGCAATGCTAAACTGCCTTCCTCGCATAAAGGGTATGATGGAGCACACGTGCTGCCAAGGAATGTGCACACTTTCGAACTCTTGTAACACCTCCAGGATACTTCGTCGCGGCCGCGTTGTATAGTCATAGAGCTCGTCAATATACTCTGGGTTGGTAAACTCTAGGAGACGCTCACGGTGGAAAGGGTCGTCAGTAAAATGTGCGAGTTGAGAAAAGAAGGAACGACGAGGGATAGATATAATGTCGAGGTAATTTGTGAGTAATTTGCGGAGAGTTAGATCAGATGGGGAGGGCGGGTTATGCAATGGAGAGGAGGTATGGGATGATAATGCCACGGAAGAGGTAGGGATGAATTTTAAAGGGCTATCAGCGATAGGGAGCCAATTCATAATTTTGAGAAACTGGGTGACATCGGAGGGAAAATTCTTCGGGTAGACCGTGAGGGTGTCCCCTGGGCAATATAAATGCTGTGAGGTGGCGGTGAGCGTGAGATGTCGAACATCCTGCCAGTGCGTTGGGGGGGTAAGGCGGGTGTTTGAGACCACAGTTGCCGTCAAACTGCCCGATATCGCGAGTAGGTCTTCAGGGGGGATGTCTGGTGATTCGGGTTGAAGGTTAGAGTGGTCGATTGAGTTCTCTAAGTCTAATATCCTTTTACCGTTCTGAGAAATTTTCGTCGAAGCACTTATCGCCTCAACGTTAGCAAAATCAAGAATCCATTTCGGTTCCAGCAAGACATCATCCCGAATCGTTTCAATACCATCTGGAAGAGGATATTCTTCCAGCAGCCGTTGACGAAGTTTGATCGACCAGGGCAGAAAGCTGCCGTCCACTCTTCAAGTGCACAGCCTAGTTAGTCAGAGGCACAACGAAATTATGCGCAGGAGCCGTAAGTTACGATGATAAGAAATTAGAGAGGTACCAACCCTTCAGGATGTTGATCATCAGCCTCGCCACGATCGCAGATTGGCTGCGCCCCAAGCTGGACGAGACGATTGTAAAGTTTTCGATGAGCCCAATTGAACCTTGTTATGTATTAGTTCTCTTCTTTGAAAGAGCCTACCATGTAAGCTCACTTTGGATATGAAGTGTCGCCAAGGCCAAAGGATGTAAATCGCACGGAATGCAAGCATCCTAGCCGTAGGCGTACACTCCTCAGCATTTTCCAGAACGCTTGAGCATTGGCTGGCAGATCTCCTTGTCCAGTAGTGGAGATGGCTATGAGGACAACAGAAGGCAGGAGGAGTTGTCTCTGACAGCATATCAGTGTCAGCGCTTAGCGGGATTAAATCCGCATTGAAACTGCACAAACAACTACATACAACAGTGACTGAGTTCAATTCAGAGACTTGAGTATTGAAACGGAGCCGTTCCGTTAGGCGTCCCATCTCCTCCGCTACATCTTGGGAGTTGCCTGTTTCAGAGCCGTAGAGCACGAGGGCTGTCCGGCTAGAAAGAACATCCTGAGTACACTGGCTGGTAGCTTCTAGAGAAGATGGAATACTTTTAATGGTTTCGGCAGATAACGGAGTGTTTCGAACGAGTCTTTGTACAAGAGATTGGGTAACCTCCCCGGTGGCCTCTTGCTTAAGTTGCTTGACACCCTCGCTGATAACTCCTGTAGAGAGTGACATGCCCTCGCTAGCGGCAATGTCTGCAGAAGATGGAATGATGTCGCTGGTAGCTCTTTCTAGAGAGAGCGGAGTCCCTTCCATCGTGGTGGATCCCGCTTGCACGCGACAGCTGAGTCTGGCTGGGTCCAGCTCAGCTCTGCCTGCTATGCCTCGGGGATACGAAGGCTGGCTGGGCACTCGATGATTGAAAGAACCCCATTGCTCCCAGTGCATCAACATGCAGGCCGGGCGCACATCGCGGTGGGATGTTATGGTGATTGGCGTTGGTGGTGGCTTCTGCAGAGCTTCTAGCGTTTCCTCACACGGGCAGTCGTTGGCAGCACCTCAAGAGCCGCACCCTCTCCTTGCCCGCTAAAGGCGCCAGATCGGGCTTAGCGTCTCTGCCGCACCTTACATTTTTTGCTCTGAGCTTCTCCCTCTCCTGTCTCCCGTTCAACTCACAGACAACAGAACGATTCAACCAACTCCCATCAATCTCGAACCACTTTCACGCTCTTCGGGCACCTAGCTACCCACTACAACTCCCTCTCGTCAACTAGTTCCACCACCTCAGGCGGTTTCGACAATTTTCCATCTTCTCAACCTAAAAACTGTTCACAGGCAGACCATAACAGGCTCTACCAGGACACCAAAGTTTCCTCAACTTTTCTGCACGGTTTCCGGTACTTCCTCACTTCAGAAGTACTTTATTATCAAAGCAACAACCTCGTGTCATCAAATTCACAAAACTTAAATAATCATGTCCGCTCCTGTCGATAGCATTACCGCCCAGATGGCAAACACCACCCTCAACGAGCCCACCGGCATAGCCGAAGGCGCCAACGTTGGCGCTGGAGGCGACAAGCCCGCCAATGCAGCCGAGAACGAGGCTGTCATTGCCAGTGCGGCTGAGGGTAGGAGACTCTATATTGGGAACCTCGCGTATGCGACCACCGAGGGGGAGTTGAAGGAGTTTTTCAAAGACTACCTGGTGTAAGTCTACCTGCGTACCCACTCATCTACGCCTTAAATTTCTGTCTATGACGTAGGAGCTAATTTTCGCTGAATAGCGAGTCCACCTCGATCCCCACTAACCCTCGCACAACGCGTCCCGTCGGATACGCTTTCGTCGACTTGTCTACACCGTCTGAGGCTGAGCGTGCCATCGTTGAGCTGAACGGCAAAGCCATCCTTGACCGCAAAGTCTCTATTCAGCTTGCTCGCAAACCTGAGGCACATGCTGAGGGCGCTGGTAGTGGCGCAGAAGGCGCTAATGGAACCGAGTATCGCCGTCGCGCGTCTACTCGTGGCCGCGGACGTGGCAGAGGACGCGGTGGGCGCGCCGGACGAGGTGGGCGTGCTGTACGTTCTATTCCCCATGCAATCATTCGTGACATGATCTAATGCACACTTAGCACAAGGAAAGCACTGAGGGCGCCGAACATGCCGAAAACGCTGAGGGTGAAGCTGCTACCCCTGCTGACAGCGCACTAACGAATGTACCGGCCCAAGTTATCCCATTCACCGAAACTACGAACGAAGCATTTACAGCTGAGAAGGGAGCTGAGGTAACTACTACGCCTCACCCAAATAAATCCGGAAAGCCCCATGTGCCCCGGGAGCGCAAGCAGCGTGGTCCTCCAGAGGATGGTGTTCCTTCCAAGACTAAGGTCATGGTCGCCAACTTGCCCTACGACCTGAAGGAGGACAAGGTATGCGTCTTTGATGTTTTCGTTTATTATTCGATCCTCTAACTAGCCTTGCAGCTTCTTGAAATCTTCAAAGACTATGAACCATCCTCTGCCAAAATCGCTCTCCGCCCTATCCCAAGATTTATGGTCAAGAAGCTTCAAGCGCGAAACGAGCCGCGCAAGGGTCGTGGTTTTGGTTTCGTTACACTAGCCTCGGAGGAAATGCAGCAGAAGGCTTGCGCCGAGATGAACGGCAAGGAGGTCGATGGTCGCGAAATCGCCGTTAAAGTCGCCATCGATTCTCCTGGCAAGGAGGACGATGCTCATATGGAGGGCGGAGAGGAGGCTGGCGCTGAGGGTACCGAGGTCGCTCCTGCCGAGACTACTGCTTAGATATCTCTCGAGTCCCCTGAAAGCACGCTGGTGGGGTTTCTTCTGGCTGAACTTTGCTAGTCAATCAACCTTTCTTTCACTTTGCTGCTTTTCACGCGCCAGAGTTTATGTAGCAACGTTGGGGGCACATCCTATCTTCCTACTCTGCAGGCATTGGGGGACATTCTTTATTTTCTTACGTCTTGTCGTCACATTTCGGGAGGAAAAAGATGGAACGTCCCTTTTCACATGCCCGGCAGGCCTGGGAATGATGGAGGGATGGGTTTAGGAAACATACCTTCAGATCTTATGCCATGTTTTTAGTCTAGCATTCCCGCACACAGGGCAATAGGGTAGCCTTTTTCTCCCGTTTGGTAACCGGAAACCGTTCGAAGAAAACTGTACTTTTAGATTCCTTGGTTGGAGGTTCGGGGTGTAGAGTTTTTTTCAGGCTTTTCTGGGAGTGGCGAAATGGGAGAAAAAAGTATTCTGTGTTCTACTATTAATGTTTTGATTCGATTAGTCATGGCGAAACTGATTGACGTCTTAGAATGTCGTCCTGTTCTTCCTCTGCAAGTGAAGTGATTCATGCGTTCCACGGCTTCGAAACTGAGGGTTTTTGGTGTGACTGACGGAGAATATACGGGTACTGATCTCAATCCGAAGTGGCAGAGTATGAGAGCTTCTTAGCAGCTGGCCAGTGAAAATGCAATACACGAGGCAAACGAAGGAAATTCGTGGCTGAGAATATTTCTATTCTAGGTGCAAATACGAAAAACAAGTTGAAAACAAGGTCTATACCAGTAAGAGGTGACACTATCAGGAGAATAAATTGAGAGAATACCACTCTACAGTCTAGACATGATTCCATCAAAGCTACTATGCTATGGTCGTGGGTCCAAATTCTCGTTTCAAAGCCGGCCGCTATCATCTTTCAGGATGACTAGGGCTCTACTGATACACATCGCTTCGCCCCGTCGGTCCCCTGAGCTAGTGTTCCGCAAGGAGTTTTGGTAATTGGTGGGATGAAGGAGAATTTTCCACCAACTATTTCATTCTGCTGCGGGTATCTGTAGAAAGACGGAAGAATGCATATCTCGACTTCTGCAGGCCTGCCAGAGTAATTAAGGCCTCTGGAAGAGGTATCTATGTATTCGTCCATATCTCTGCTGTCCAAAGCGGTCCCGGGGGCTTCGTATTCACCAGTACTAGCCAGAAGTTCTGCCTTGAATTTCAATGCTCTATCTATAAAGCGTCCTTCTCGAGCCATCCAATCATTTTCAGCTTCCCCTAGTCTCAAACGTGATGTGATTGGGATTCGAGACGTTCGTAGCGGTAGTCATAGCAGGCACGCTTGAGGAAAATATGGGAGCAAGAGTTCGTGAAAGCCGGTCCGAGAGGGCTGAGCCTGATGTGCCGCAAAGTCAAGATGCCCCAAAACCGATGCATCACCTGCTATCGCCGAGCGCCAATGCGCTCTGCCTTAAATACGCACTGAGATCCACCATTTGCAACAATATGGCGCTTCGGTCGGCTCGCAAGAAGTCACCCGGACATTCCAACGCCAGTCTAAACTTATTTCCCCGCTCTAATAATCAACTTGACGTTGCTTTTCTCTTAAAATTTCTAGGAAGGCTCGTCCCAGGTGTTGCTGTGGAGAGTCTTTCGAAGTCAGTTTGTATTGAAGAGTTCTGTAACCGCTCTCAAGGCTTGAAATCCTTGAAGCTAACTTCGCCAGGTCAAACATTGGTTGAGCCACGTTCTCTTTCGCTTGCTGGTCTAATTCCCCCATCTTGCGCTGGATCTGCTATTGGACAGATTTCCTTAGCCCTATCTCGTAACTTAAGTCCTTGAACTTGGTTTCGAGTTTGGAACTTTCGCATTCAGAATTTCCGGTCAAAGTTCCAGCCACAGCAAGGTTCTCTTGGCCAACCGTCTGTTTGTCCGACAAGGCCTGCTTGAGAAGTTGGCTTTCTATTAAAAGAGTATTAAAGCTTTGCATTTGCAGGTTTTGACCGTTCGGACCACTTGGGGCTCCATGGCTCTTGGAGGTTGTTTGTTTTTCGATCTGCCGTAAATGTATACAAGACGAAATGCTCTCGTTACTATGTGAGGATTGTGATAGAAGGTGGGAACCACAGATATAACACGAATTCTTCTACAATATCAGTGCCTTGAGAATACCATAGTATAGATATATAAGGGTACCTTACCTAACTAATACCTTTAATTTTCTTCCACGTATTCCTTTGCGCATCTGTTCATGTAGGCTCTGGTACATCGCTGAACTTACGAGGACTGGGAATGTTTTGAACCTGCCGGTTTTAATTTGCGTCCTCAAGCGCTTTCGTACAGTTCTCGGCATATCCTAGTCTTCGAGAATCTGAATCACATGGTACTTGATCGTTCAATGAATCAATATTTGAACTAGGCGATGATTGCTGAGTAGATTCTGCTTTCTTTAGTAGCTGAATTTCGCAAGCAACCATAGGCCTGAGCTTATCATCTCTTATGTAGTCCAACCCTGAATCTTTTGCTTGAGAGGTCTTGAATATGGGCCCAGCTGCCACAACCTCGAGTTGATTGCGGGGACAGTGTAATTTGTCCCAAATTTGCCGTTTAGAGGTGCACATACTGTAAATTTGAATTCTTCAAAGGAAATGAGTATTTTATAGGCCAGGATGACCGCCTCATGATCTCTCGTCCGTTTAGCTTTCAGTGGTCGTGACTTGGTTGACGCTGGGGACGATGTTGCAAGGTGGTTGCTGGACATGATGTACGAGTTTAAGAGTTTTGCTCTAATTCTGTAAATGTCGAGGGACCCCGGGAAACCCTGAAATCGATTCTGTGAGAATTGACAGAGCTGCAGGTTTCCTGCAATATAAAAAGTAGC
>Ga0307515_10002652_pt1 | contig 38343 bp, 29 predicted proteins | sample 17_EM_MG_FD_194513 | JGI IMG/M metagenome (GOLD analysis project Ga0307515, IMG submission 194513) | Populus trichocarpa ectomycorrhiza microbial communities from riparian zone in the Pacific Northwest, United States - 17_EM | ecosystem: Host-associated > Plants > Roots > Unclassified | place... | reverse complement strand
AAACCTGTTAAAAACAGAAAGTGTTTAGATTGATAAAACTGAAGGATTCAGAAATGATGAATTGTGCAGGCTATGTCAAGAGAGTGTTTTTTTTTTTTTCCCTGTTATCTTATTTCATTTTATCCTTCAGCATAAATCCACAAGAATTCAAAGCATGCAGCTAGAGGATTAAGGATAACATCACCAATACCTGGCTCTGTAGCAAGGTGCCATACTTCCTTGACAGATTCAATAGCTCTCTCCTGCGGCGCATGTAACACAATACTTGTCGATCCCACCACACAAAGAACACATCCAAGGACACCAAAGATGTGCAGTTTCTCCTTCAAGATGAAATGAGCTAGCACTGCACTGCAGAATGATGTTTTAGTCAGAAAATACCTACACCAGCCATTGGTAAGCTTGCACCCCAACCCACCTTCACGCACAAATACATCTATATAATTACTACAAACAAATATTTTTAAATCTACAAATACATGCTTAAATAAGGCAAAGGCAAAGGGAAAAGTTCTCTTGAATTCACTACTGAGGTAGTAAAATATATCATACCTGAAAATAATACTTAAAGCTCCCAATGGGGTTACAAGAATTGCAGGAGCAAATGCATAAGCTGCAAAATTAGCTATTTCTCCGACAATCACTGTAAGAAAGCTATATATCAACACAAAAATAAATAAAGAGGAGATTCCAAATATCATCATATCCCTTAAAGCAATTGGAAAACATAGTAGTTCTGTTCAAAATCAATAGGTAATAGAACAGAATACACAACCCGGGCAAGCATCCCATGCATAATCAGTAGGCAATAAAACAGATGAAACAACACTGAGTCATGAATCTCTAACATGAAATATCATTGACCAACTCCCTGCCAAAAACTTGAGGGTTTCAAAAATAGCTATCATTTTCTTATACCACACACTGATCGTCTCCATTCTATCTTTTTTCGTTCTTTTTTTCTTCTCGAGTTAAATAAATATGATCTTTCAGATCGCATGAAAATCATTGAAAAATTTTAGCAGGGACATTCACCCTTTGTGTTTGCCTGTCACTTCAAACCAGAAGACAACAGTTGTGAGATAGCATCTTCCAAAGACGTCCTTGGTGTCATGGTATGTTAAATTATAATGGAATTTCTATGAATAATCATGTGGTTTTCAGCAAGACTCAAGAGGCAAGAATCTTGTATCAATGGTGCTGTTCAGCTTGTTTCTCCACCACCTTTAGGTCCTTTACTGACTTTCCAACTGCTTCTTGCCTATCTCAAGAAGAAAACCTTCAAGAGCTTGCTTGTTTTATATTCTTTTCAATATTCATAGCTAATTGGAACATGGAAGGATTTAGCAAAATTAAGGATGAATCACCATCTATCCATAAGTTTAACCCTGGTTCCAAATTTAAGAAAGGATCTCCAAATTCCCTGCAACTAATTTTCATCCAGTCAGATTTGTCTGTCTACTCAGTTACTGTTAAATCCCCTTACTTCAGATTAGTTAATTGGCCATAAAGCTCATTTCGGTCTTAAGTCAAATGCTTGTGCTTAAGCTTGGCTTCATCTCCTCCCAGCAGGAATATGGTTAATTCTCCACCCATAACCAGGTCAAGGCCTGACCTCCAAGTTCCATAATAGCAAATTGACCTCATATCAAACTACATACAAAGTAGGGAAACTAGTCAACTACCTCCCTGAAACTGAAGTGGCTAGCTAGCCTGAGAACAGTTACGCCAGCAAAACCAGTAACTTTACCCTGAAAATTCTTAGTAATCGATTAGATCCACTGGACACATCTAATAAATCATCCTGTGTATCCTTGCGTTTTGTTGCTGCCAATTTGACCTTTTACTTTGAAACTAACGCTGAATGCCCAGGCTTTGTAATCATCTTCTCTCAAAGCTTTTAAAGCAGGAATCTTTCTGTCTTTCTTTTGCAATTTGCAGTACAGTTAAGGTTAACTTGACATTTCGGCATCATATTATGGATGCAAGGCCATTCAAACTTCCTTTCTTTCTTTCTGTTGCGGTAGAATCAGTAATTCAGGGTTAAAGAATCAACTGATAGCACATACAATCTCCCTTTTCTGCTATCTTTTCTAATGAATTGATTGGAAAAGCTAGAAATATTTTCGAAAATTGCAGCAAGTTCAAAATCGCAAAAAAAAAAAAAACATGTGTGTTACAGATGACAATTCATGTTCATAAATCATCAAAACTCAATCAGAAAAACAAAGACTATCAACAAAATAAAGGAAGTAAAACTCACTAGCAATCATTCCAGCCCACCACCAAGGTTCACACAAGTACGAATGCCCTCCTGCACCTGATCACATTGTGAAAGCAAAATCAACTAAAAAGATATTGCTTCAATTATATTTTCTAATTCAAACTGAAAATCTCGGTATCTTTCAAAAACAAATTATATTAATCAGGAAGAAGAAACAAGCCTGCTCTGGTTCCATTATTCCCAGATTTAAGAAGACCCTTCTTCTTTACAATAAAGCTAGACCCAATAAAAACGCTTGAAGAGACAGCCAAGACAAGTCCATGAACATTGTCAGGTGATATCCCCATTGATCAAAAACAGAATTGGAGCCAACTAATATTCGGAATATATGTTTGCTTGCAGGCCAAGATCGGTGTCAAATTCGGGTTCCTGCAGTTCCACAAACAAATTATCAAGAAGAAAAAACATAATTCTATAATATTAATAAAACCTAGATACAAAATCTTGCACGTGTATCAACGAGTCCAGGTCTTGTAAGAAAGTTCTGATTCTAACCTAAGACATTCAAATCATTAAAAAAACAGCACATGACATTGACATGATCTATCTAACATGGATTGTAACAACATATGGCAATCCTAGGATCTTGGCGTGCACCCCATTAAATAAAATATTTGTAACAGGTAATGACAAAATGTACCTGAACTTTCTTGGCACGCTGCAGACATTGATGGGGCTAAAAAAGTCCCACCTCCATTGTCACATGCATGAAATTGTGGTTTTTCTTAATGGTGATGGTGATTCCTTTTCTTTTCTTTGTTTATTAGGTTTTTCTAAGGTTCATTTTGGTGCTTTACCCTACAAAACAAGCAATAGAGAGGGAAAAGAAAAAAATAAAAGCAAGGAATATTAATTGTTAAAAATACAACTCTACAATTGAAGATATGCTCCGAGTCCTGCGCTCTCTTTTCTCTTTCGAAGGAGGAGTTGGAACAACATTTTACAACTTAAATTAATTATTATTTATGTTGTCTCTCTTCTTCTTCTTCTTCTTTTTTTATTTTTTTATTTGCTGATTAGAGTATATTAATGATTTTTTAAAAATTAATTTTTAGATTTACAGCTTGTGCTAATTGGTGTTAGTAAGTTCTTCCCTTAAACCTAATGCAATTAACATGATGCAGGTTCTACCAAAAGAAAACAGTAAATAAAGAAATAATAGCAGCTTATATAAAGAAAATTCGACAAACAAAACCATAGCGAAAGCTTGTAAATAATAAACTTACAAAAATAAGAAAGATATAATTGTTTAGCATAGACCTTGCTGTATGATACGGAGCTCGGCAGGGGAAATAATGAGCATAGGTCTCCTTGTATAATAATATGTGGCTTAGAAGTTATTGTTTAAGGAAATCTTTATTTAGGAAAATCTTTGTAATCGTAGTTGCCATATTTTACATAATTCTCATGTTATTTAAAATAAATTTATTGTTTTCAAAGATAAATTTGAAATAATAAGAAAAAAAAAAACAGTGACATAAAACACGACTAGATATATTCGGTCAGGTTTAATTACTATATTTAAAACTTTTTATTAATTTGGTGATAATTATTAAGATTAATTCATTCTAAATAGAAAGTTTATAAGTAACTCTGCTATTTAGTTTTCCCATGCCATTGAATTCATCGTTTGAAGAGAAACAATTTATCTTCCACGGCTTTCAGATATTTCTATCGTACGTTTATTTTCATATTAATGCGCACACAAATACCCTTCTTTTTTATTTTGAAAACGAGAAACTTGTGTTTGAACTGCAGATCCTAAGCTTCCTGGCCCAATATCTCTAGCCCATTACCAGAGTTTTTCTTTTTAGAAGTTGAGAACGGTTAAATTTATTTTATTTTATTTTGTTAAAAAATATATTAAAATAATATTTTTTATTTTTAAAAAAGTATTTTTATCATCAGATCCAAAAAAAATTAAAACAAAGAAAAATCAAAATTTAAAGAAACGATGTGCAGTTCCAAACGGCAAATAAGAAAAAAGCAAAATAGCATCCTGCCAACTGGAACCCCATGAATCTTACAATCTTCTCAAACCTTAGTTTTAGAATCTTTCATTTCTTCTGTTGTGATCCTTACAATGACTCAGAGACCCTTTCGAGAGGCACACACCCTAAAGTATAGGACACGCGGTAGCTCCAGGTTACCTTTAAGAGTTATACATATACCTTTGAACCAGGAAAAGCCAGGTTTTCGAATTGAGATTTATTACAGTGATTGAATATTTCAGGTAGCACCTAGAGGATCACAAAGCTGCTGCAGCCTGGACAGAAACCACAAAACTCCGTCCAAGCATCATGTCAAGAATCTCCCCATTCCGATGCCTTATGCTCTCTTCTATGTCTACAGCAAAACTGGTTGATGAGGTAACCCGGCCACGGCCCTGCTACAGTCGAAATAAGAGCGGTGGGAAACTTGGGCCAGCCAAGGCAAGGCTGGAGTGAGAAAACATCACACCCAGGCAAGGTATCCATCTAATGCCATAACTGTGGCCATTTAAGATGAGCTTCAGTTCTTAACGCGTCCATCTTCCCATTTTCATTTTCATTGTCATTATCTTCCTTTTCTTGTGGGCACGATTCTTAGCTGCAACCTGTAGCTTCCTCTTGGCATGCCGCACAGGGTTAGTAACAGCCATGACTTTTCCCTCCCGCTTCCTCTTTTCCCTCCTTACCTTGATATTCGTTCGTATGTTGCTATAAACCTGTACAAAATTCTCCATGCCTATAACTTTTCGTATGCGATCACAAACCTCTTGCGCTAACTGCTTCAAATTATCTGGAAGACAGGCCAGCCAATTCTTATCAAATCTCCATGACAAGTATCATGAAATACAAACGAGGCAGTCAGGAAAAAAGAAATTTCAACACAGTTGAATATAAGTTCAAGCAAATACACCACATTGTTATAATTTAAAGAAACACAACCAAAATTCTTCTCTTGTTAGATAAGTTCAGACAACCCACCACTGTTGGTGAAACAGACATCTTCATGATTGATACCCGCAGCAGATAGATCTCACCAATGGTGATATGAAGAGTGTTTGGAGAGACCATAATTTTTTTCATTTCAAAGTATTTGTTAGATTATTTCTAAAAATATGGATATTCTTTCCAACACAGTTGTACTTTCCAATTATAGCTTTTCTACCTTAAAAAGAAGGCTCTAGAAGAAACAAAAATTGAGAAAATATCAGTCCCCATTCCCCAAAGGCATAATAAAAATTTATGAACAAAAGAATACATTTGCCATAGAGTTCAAAACAGCAGGATAATTTCTTTTGCAGTTATTTCCACGATAATGATGGAAACTGACTGCTTAGCAATCAACCAAATATAACCTGAATACAGCTTTATGGTGCAAAGTACACAGGTGAGAAAATAGACAATCCAACACATGAACAAAGAAATTTTGAGATGGCCTTCAAACATGTCATAAAACTAGGAAGGTTTCATGTTCATACTTTGACTTCAGGTTCAAACAAAAACTGGAAAAGATAATAATGAAAACAATTCTGTAACAGTGGTTACTCTTCTTGGATATGGAAGTTTGGCTACAAGCATGAAATGCACGTCAGTTTTTAAAAATAAAATAAAATACAAGATAATAAATACCCAATAAAGAACCATAAGAAGATAAATAACCAGCATCATACATTGACTTAAATGGAGAATCGTGTGACTTTTGGAAGACATTTATATGATTTTCTAAAACTAGATTAAATTAGACCTAAAGATTTTTCTCAGCAATTAAGGGAATACTACAACAGCATTATTCACCTCTGCTCTCAGAAAATGCTAACAGAAAGTGAAATATCAAACTAACCTGGGACAACTTTTCCAGCAAATCCTTCGCAAACTTTATATAAGGGCAGCAGCATGTCAAATGCATAATGTTGGCAGTCATCCTGATTGATGTGAGCTGCAAACTCTTTTTCTTCCTTTGAGAAATGAGCCACAAACTCTTTAAAACAATTGAAGACAGTTTCCATCTGTGGAATATTAGACATTCGAAACAATTACTTGAGGGGCAGAAAAGCAAAAAAGAAATCTCTAAAATCAGAAAAGAAATTTCAAGCAGGTGCAAATATCAGAAGCGTCCAAATCAAGCTTAGAAATTCAAATAGAACTTTTCCCTGGACCAACCTGAATAGCATCCTTTAGAAGAGCAATATCTCCCATTTTTTTAAGCAAGTTAGAGACCAGAAAATACTGAAGATTATCAGACTGATTCACATTGTCATGGCGACGTACACCAGAGATCACATGTAAAAGCATGCCTCTTCCTTTTCTTGTATCAAGCAGCTGGAAAGCCTCAAGAAATTGCCCTTGTTCATGTTGGTCAAGGGCAGACCACAATTTACAAGGATCAACGCATTCCATTCTTCCCATCAAAATATGTGTCGCAAAACTTGCAGTGGCAAGATTATGTGTGATCAGGTTGCTCATGGCATCATCAATAACTTCTGTTTCCAGCTGGCAGCAGAGGGAGACAGCTATCATAAACACTCTACTTGGCCTCATAAGGAAAAACATTCCCAATGACTTCTCATGGTCTTGCTTGATGGCCTTGTTTGCACTGGCAAAGTAAAAAGCAACAAGACGACTTGAAACGTTGCGCAACCATGTGTGAGGATGCAAGAGCAACTCACATATTGCTTCCCATATATCCTGGAAATAAGTAGTGGGCACAACCCCATACACCCCAGAAACAGAAGTTAGCAAATTATAGAGAGGAAAAACCACCAGCATTGCCCAGTAGCTTTAAAAGAAGCAAAACACTACCAGCATTACCAAAAACCTATAATAATGGAAACTAAAAGATCAAACAACTAAAGCAACTCAATAGAGGAATTTGTTTTTCCATACCTCAAGGTCCCTTTCAAAGCATAGATCATGGAAACAATTTAGAATCTTCTCTAGCATAACCAGTGAGTAATACGCCTCTTTCCACAAAGGAATGGCTGCATCAGAATGATCTAGTAGAGGCTCACTAGCAACAACTTTTACAGCAGACTGCAAGATTTTTTTGCTCACTGGCAATGCACTATGAATGTACTTTTCCAAGCTTTTTTTCAAAACCTCAATTTTTTTCTTTGTGGCCTCAATTTTTCTTTCTATGCCCTCAATTTTTGCAGACTTGTCCTTAACATTTTTCTTCTTATCCTCAATGTCTTCCTTCATAACCTTGTCTTTTTTAGCCAGAACCTCAACTTCTTCCTCCATGCCCTTAACTTCTTCCTTCATGCCCTCAATTCTTTTAGACTTGTCCTCAATTTCCTTCTTCATGGCCTCAGCTTTTCTAGTCAAGACCCCAATTTTATCTGACATGTCCTCTACTTCTTCCTTCATGCCCTTCACTTCTTCCTTCATGCGTTCAACTTCTTCCTTCATGTCTAAACAAATCTCAACAGGTAACCCCATGGTCTGTACCGAAAAAAATTTGGAGCCCATTAGAAAATGGAACATGCTGAGACAAAGAAAAATACTGAAGAAAATGGAACACACTTGAACCAAGAATCTAAACCTGTTATAAACAGTATAACCTCGCTCATTATGATCAGTTAAAATAATATAACCAGAGAGCACGAAATTTGAAGGAGAAAACAGCATTTGCAGGGGCAACATCCCTCCCATTTTCCTAGAGTATCATTTTTGCCTTCAGCGCATGCAGGTTTAGTGAAAAACAAGGCATGATCACACAATCTATGATGTAGAACCAGAGGGAGAGAAGGATAAGTAGGATAAAAAAATTAGAATCCACTAGGCAAAACCCTTGATATTCACAAGCAGCACTTCTACTCCAAGAGAAACTAGGGTTCTTCAAATGCAAAAGAACATAATAATTTGAATTGATGATATTTTTGTTCATCAATTAATGGTCTCCACAAAATACATAACATGTGTGCTCAAACAAAGCATGTCAAAACCCCAAAGATTTCAAATCAAAATAGGAAATAAATCCTAAGAAAATATAACCCTGACATTGTGTATTACATGACCCAAAAACAAGTATGTTTTACACGACATATAAATCCTAAATCAATGAAATTACATTATTAATGGTGGGACCAAAATACTTCTTTCATTGACTGCATCAGGTAACTTTCATGTATTTGCAACAGGAAAATAATATCCATAAAAATTTACCTGAGCACCGAGACTTTGCAGGTTCTGCTTCTCATCCATGTACCAAGATAGAATGAAGTCCATAATGGAATTGAATCCATCTGAGCTTATATGTCGAATGAGAAGCTTTATAACTGCACCGGTCATCAACCGAACTTTATTATCACTATCATTCGCCAAGCACTGGACCAAATGTATAAATAAAGATTGTCCATGTTTCTCCAAAAACTTCTTCTGAGATCCTTCTTGAGAATTGAATTCTTCGATATTGATTTTTCCACATTTGATAATTATTGCATGAAGCATTTCAAGTGCAGCTTCTCTTCCAGTTGAATGCTCATAGCTGCAATAATAGCCAAGTCATTCTTTGAAAAATATAGATAGATACATATAAATAGATAGATGTAGAACACGAGGGTAAAATTTGAATCCGAGAGACACATGCCTTAAATTATTGAGCAGAAAATCTAAATGTTGTTGCAAGTTTTTCTTTGAAAGACGGTAATGAAGTAGGAATTTCAACAGGATCTGACTGCATTTCTTACGAATCGACTCCACTTGGCTTGTGACCATCAGTTCTGCAACTCGAATAGCCAAATCATACATCTGGGGAACAACTAGCTTCCGATTCACAATTGCTTTTAGGAGTGAGAGGGCGATGAAAGAAGGATTCCTTTCCAGATCAACGAAAAGTGGAAATTCAATTAGCAGATGCAATTGTTCTGAGGAAAGGGTAACATTAGTACTCCACAGAAGTGCAATTAACAATCGTAGGCATGATTGCATCAAAGGACTGCTACTGTTTACAGAACTTTGGGCAATATCCAACAATGTCACCTTTATTCTATCAGCCTGGGATGTAAGGGATGGCAACGGCAGTCTTACCAGTGGAGTAAGGCATGTAAGGGAAGCGGATAAAATATCTTCATAATTAGAACTCAAGCAATTGCCTAGCAGTTCAACGAATGGATCCAGCATTGATAAAAGCTGCTCAGCATTTTTATCCAATTTCACTCTCTTTATACGGTTTTGGAATAATCGAAGAGCAAACAGAGCAATAAGATGTGAGCACACTGATTTAGTGCCAACAACTCGGCCTGAAGAAACTGCTTTCTGACTCACATCACCTCTACTGTGTAATTTTACTACTGCACTGGAAGAATTCTTGAAAGAACCATTTTCTTCTTTGATCCAATCTTCAATGAGGCCATATATGAAAATGAATAGGTCAGTCTGATCAGCTGATGGATTATGCTCAATGCCAGCCGCTATGTGATTTAGCATACTTTCCAATCTAGGTTTCACCTTTGGTGTCAGATGCTTCAGCATGTGAGTTGTGACAGGTGAAAGAAGTTTTAAAGCGTGGGTTTTGAATGTTATGTTTTGTGCAATCATTTTCAAGGTTTCAAATGACTTTTGCTTCCTGGTTTCTTTCATTTTGGAAGCAAGCTTTTCCACCTCTTTCTCTTCAGCAACATCTCCAAGAATGTCATTCTCTACAGCAGAAAGAAGATCTTGCAAACAATAATCCAACTTCCCACAGACAGGACCTGATAGAAACTTTGACAAGATAAAGTTGAGACTGTATCCCAATACATGGAGTTCATATCCTCTCTTCAAGGTAGCTCGTAGAACCCTGACTATGAACTGCAAATATTCCAGCCCAAGTTCTTTTAAACAAGCGGACAAAGCAAGCCTAGCTTCATCGCGAATGCTTTCCATCCGACTTTTTAATTGGTTTGCGATGCGATGAATGATACTTGGAAGTTGTGAATCGATTGTGTCCCCCGGAAGCAACTTTAGAACTTTTAGTGCTGCCACGCTAATGTTCGCATTGACCTTGTCAGAATCAGAGTCCAGTAATTTTTGTATCTTCGGGAGCACAGTTTTATGGAGGCATGCCAGTATTTCAGAAAGCCCAATAGAAGTACCGTTTTTGTGTACCATAGCTGAAGAAGTACCACCAACACATTTGCGCGATACAGCCATAGAACAACTATCAGAGGTGTCAGCTAAACTACTGTCAGGAGGGTCTTTGACTTCTTGGCTTGAACAAATTTGTGAAAAATGAAACTGGTCCAAGATAGAGCAAATTAGGCGCAACAAAATCTTCTGCTTGTCTAGATGCACATTCATTTCTTGAAAGCACCTAGTCAATAAGTTATAATATGACTTCCATTCCATGAGAGCAGAAATTGAGGCAAGAGCTTCCAAACATGCAGATTTGATATGCTCTCCTTTTCCTCCTTGTTCTTCAAGCAACATATTGAAGAAAAGAGGGACAAATATTTTATTTAAGATGTCCTGGAAGATAAAGAAGTACACTGAGATTAAGTAACATGGAGAAATATTTTAAGTATAACATAAGCAATTAAGATAATTACCTCTGATGCGGTACTTTCACTGATAACAGTTTTAAAACGCAACAGAGCCCTTGCTATCATGCGCTTCTGCAATAATGAAGAAATTGTAAGGCTCTTGACTCTCATGAAGAAACAAAGAAATGACTTTAGACACGGACAGTTTTAAAACACAACAGAGCCCTTGCTCTCATGTGCTTCTGCAATAATGAAGAAATTGTAAGGCTCGTAACTCTCATGAAGAAACAGAGAAATGACTTTAGGCACAGAAATTCTCTACGCTCTCGTGTAAAAGTGATTTCATTACCCAATACTATTAAAAAATCTGGTACAGGTAAGAACAGCTATAGTAATTAACACATTTCTCATCGCATTAAATATAAGAAAAGAAACTACAGTAATAAAACATTTCTCCATGCACCATTTTCTGAAAGCATGAACTGGGTATTGAAAAAGACGTTCAAAATAAATGCCAGTTTATAACACATACGGACATATTAAAAGATAAAAATGATGTCACATTTAATAAATGTAACTCGTATACAACCTATAAGGGTAAAGAATTTACCTGTAAGTGAATAATATTATTGAAAAAATCTACTTCAGCATCTTCAGAGCACAGAGCTTTGAATGAACTAAACTTCGCCACCTTTGGAAGTTTCAACACCATATCTCGCAACAATTCAATCCATTCCTGAGATGCCAATTCAGTACAACAATCGTGACAATACAAAAAAAATCTCACTCTATCCTGTAAGTCCACCTTTCCATTTTTCCCTTGAAAAGACAGAATGGGTTTTCAATTTTCTATGATCTGCCTATTCCCAGCCTACATTTCTGCACAATGATCTTTGGATTCAAATACCAACTTTTATGAAGGGGAAAGTTAGAAATATATACAAGTTAAGCGGTGGTCACTGGACATAGTATATAGTCAATTCTCCTAAAAAAATGATATTTTTGAACAGGACCTTTTTATGGAAGAAAGAGAATTTAAAAAGGAACAGTTGAAATAATGAAATAAGTAACATGATAATGAAATTCCATGCTTCGATAGTTCTACGGGAGATCTGCTTTCCACTAGCTGAGCCAATAAGTTCACATAAATTCTATTATAAAGCACAGGTTAAAATGAATCCAATTCACACAACCAGGCTGAAAGTCTTATCATACCTTTCTAACTGAACTTCTTGCCTTCATTGCATTGCCCATATATTTCAAAAGAAACTTATTTATTGTGCGCTGAATAGATGCCCTTGTCCAACAACCTTCACAGTTTGTTATCACTGGTTGATTTTGATCTTCTCCACAAAGAATTGCAGAGGAAAATTCAACAAATGAGAGCAATGAACTATAAGCGCAGTGCCTTAAAGTTATGTCAACTGATGACATATCATACACACAATGCGACAAAATAACTAATGCTTGATCTACTGGGATAGTATAGAATAAACCAACACCAACTTTTTCATAAGCTTTGAAAACTGTATCATAATCAAGGCCACCCATCTCAGTGGCAGAGGTTGCATTCAATTCATGGAGAAGCTTTGCCTGCATTAAGTCAATATAATCAGAGTTCAAACACAGAAAGCAGAAGTTCCTCTAACAGTGATAACCGCATGAAAAGTACTCAGAAGACAATTATTACCACAAAGAGGAAAGAAGGATCACTTTTAGCAAGAGCATCAAGAAGATCACAAATAGGCAACCGCACATCAAGTCCAACAGAAGTAAGGAGTGGAGAGACTGCTTTAAGAATTTTTGAACCACTCTCACTTCCTACTACTGGAATGATGTCCCGAACTACTTGCAAATATTCAATGCAAACATCTGCAATGACCATTTGTATAATATAAAATATCCAGGTAGAAGTTAAATAGAATCAATACTTAAACTTAGGGAATACTCACCTGAATCTTTATATCTCATTGCTAATGATGAAAGCAAGATATCCACAAGCTGCCTTGCTGGCAATTGATCCTTTATATACTTCGATAGGAATTTGAAAATTCTAATTTGAATCTCTCCCGGATATCTAGCCAATGGAGGACAAAGAGGGGCACTTAACTAGCATATCTTATTACTGATCCACAAATGAAAGAAAACAAACACATTTTGAAAATGACACCATTCCATTTTCAAATAGAAAGACCATGAAGCTAGAAATTAATGTATCACAACAAGATCAACAAAGGTGGCAACAAATAGCATTACTTGGTAAACACACCGATTCCAAAAAGAAAAATATTTTATTTGAGAATTATCTTCATGATAAAGTGAATCTCACATTGACTTATGCATGCGCGTGCACACAAAAAAAACAAATCATTAATCATTGCTGTTTCTCAATACTTGCAGAACAGAGTAGTTCTGGAAAATGTATTTAACTTAAGCTGCATGGAAGCATCCTTTATGAAAGAATACGGAATGCAAGGCAAGCAAAACTAACCATTAATTTGAGTTTCTCGTATATTTCTTCCTGAATGGGAAAATAGTCAAATACATGCAAATTATTTAAAGTGCATAATTAATACCTCTTGGTTGCTTTATCACTTTGAAAGAGATGGTGCAAGCTGTTGATGAGTTCATCAAGGTTCAGAAGTAGAAGTTTTTGTGCAGCATTGTCTTCATCATCCAAATCATCTTCAAGGTTCAACAGATTCTCAATGAACTTTAGAACACAAGATATAATAGCCTCAGAAGCTGTTGGGATAGTTAATATTGAAAAAATATTAGGAGCAAGATTCTTTTCTCTAAACAGAAGTGGTACAAGATGGGAACTTCTACTCATCGCCAAAAAGCATGAAAACAATGAACTTGGTTTCTCACTACTAGAACCCTCCTGCTTGAAACTGTCAATTAAAGGTTTCACTGATTTGAAGAACAATTCCCAGAATTCATCGCCAAAATCATGATCATCATACTTGTTCAAAACAAGGGAAACAATTCTTAGGCATAAAGACCGCATATCCTTAAACTGCTTCACAGCTGTGCTTCTCTGCGCATGGGAAAAATTTTAATCATAAACGACCATACATTGAAAGACAACTGAATGCTAAAAATAAAAAAGAACTATTGTGATCTTCTAATGACATGGAATTAGCTTTTTGGTGAGTTTGTGCCAAGAAAATGTACAATGACGGTAATCACAGCAAGGCAAGTTGTAACATCTAGAATGGAAGGGAGAGTGAGAAGGGAAGATCAGGGTACCATTTTGCAATCAATAAGTAAATGATGAATAAAAAGGATCACTTCTCCAGCTTTCTTAATTGTGAGTGCATAATTTACTATCAGTCAGCTGTTTTCATTTAGTGTGAAAAAACAAGACAAGCAGGCATGTACAAACCAAAATTAACTAAAATCTTGACATAAACAGCAAGAATTCACTATAATCAGGACATTTAAACATTACCGCTACTTGATTTAATATCGCATTGTTGTTCTCATGCAATTTCTGGTTGTCACTAGTATTATTATCTTCGACTACAGAAGATGCATCCTTCACAGCATCAAGACTTGCAGTGCAGCTTCCCAATAACCGAACCACACATCCCATTAATAGATCCAGAAAAGGTCTGGTGCGTGATTCATCAAAAACTCCAAGAATATCTTCCACAACATGCAGAAAGCCAGTCCTCTGCTTCCAAGAAAGGGCCATTATTTTTTCCATGGTGAAATGCTTCAAGATATTAGAGGTTTGAAATTCATCCACAGAACTCTTGCATAAATTCCAAAAAAAAATTGCAGCACTATCAACTCCCTCCGGTAAAATATGCAAGGGCTTTAATAATGACACAAAGAAAAGAGTTAACTCGCCAACATCGAGTTGAGCTATGAACCGAAGAACCACCTTTCGTTGATTTATACTTGTGTGCTGCATAAAGAGAAGATATGCAACATTCAATGATATAAGAGACCGCATTCAAAATCAGACAGATGCCATAAAGTTGCTAGATCAATGTGGAAGCTCTTAAAATAGGACATACCTTTCGAGAGGCAAGCATCTTCAGTTTTCGCACTTTTGGCATCAGGAGGAGAATAACAAGAGGCACAAGATTGGCTCTGTGGCCCTCTTCAATGACTGCAGATTCTCTGCTTAAACTCCATGTTATTAGTTCTTCTCTTAAATGGTTTGAACTGATCAAGTTTCTCAAATGTTGCTCATATTGGAGCAAGAAATCATCTTTCCAGGTTAAGAGGCAATCTAGGACACTCGTTTGTATATGAACATCATCTTCATCAATGAGCCTGGTAAAAACAACCAAGCAGTTTTTGAAGAACTCAAACAACCAATATTAAAAAAGAAAAGGAAAAGGCAAGTATAACAACAAAGTATCCCCTAGAACTGCACCAACCTTGTTTGCAGAACATCTTTTACAAACTGATTTTGGTAGAAGGCCTTGGAGTTCCTCATAAGTTTCAGCAAGTTTAACCATTCTTTGAGGATGCCCTTCCACTCCTTACCTTTGCAAGTAACTGGATTGAATAATCCCACACTGCACTTGCAAATTCACATGTAGACACAATCATGTTGTAAAGTTTGCAATTTGTCATCCAAACCAAAAACAGTGATCCTCCCTACACAAGAGAACGACAAGAAAATGTGCCTACCTAGCAAGATCATTATTGTTGTAGCCCAAAAACTTCAAGAACAAAGGTATTATTTGTCGAGAACGAGATTCAGCAACAGAGGGAATTTTTTGCAGAGTTTGAAGCAATGAAGATAGAACAGTGGCACATGGTGTGCTATCAGATACAGGAGTGACAAATGAACACTCAGCCAAGTCTGAGAACAAGCAAGAGAATTATCAGATTTTCAGAGTGATAACATAGCTACAAAATTAGCAAGAGGACTAGGCTCAATAATCACCTGTCTTATCATTGTAAAACAACTTTCTATTTTTCCATTTTACTAGGTAAATCAAGGATATAATACACCAGGGGTATTACCCAGAAACATATGAGCTATAAAAGAACCAGCATATCCTGTTCTGACAACTGAAAAGAAACTCACAATAGAAAAGGGAAAAACCTGCACCATTGACAAGTTGAAAGCCCTAACCAAGGGCATCGTATGACACAGGAGTTAAGATAAACATCTATCAATACAATTCCTTTTTGGTTCACTGGGAGACCCATGGGCCTTGGGATAACACAATTTTTGGCTACAAAATACATTACTTACCACTGGATTTTCCCCTTGAGGACAAGTGTTTTCTTAAAGGGAAAATAAGGATTAATAAACAGGGGGAAAAAGCTTTTATAAATAAGCATAAAAGAGAAAATCATATCACATACCACTCGACTGGTCAGACAATTCAGCACTTCCTCCAGGTTTATCATGAAACATATGAAATACAGATTGGCAATGTTCAAGATAACAAACAAATTTGTCCCATGCAAGGGCAACATGCTTGCCAATTAGAACTGCAAGGCATTCAGATGCCGAAGCCCATTGATAACTAAAACGGTTATGGAAGATGCCAATCATCCCACTCAACAAAATGGGTATATAAGCCTCAGCTATTCTTCCAGCAGAAAGCCCCATCTGTATTCTAGAGATCAATAGGACAACTTTCCTGCTGGTAGATATTGAAAGTGTAGTTGCCTCGATCGAGAGAAGAAGTTGAAGAACCTGTAAGTTCAAACAGCAGTTGCCAGAGAATTAGAGTAGGGAGTCAAATAATGAGTGGCAAGACCTTAGATATACATACATCAATGCTCTGACTATCCTCGGGGCATGTCTCAGAAAATTCTGTTTTCATTTTCTTCTCAGGTGGCTGGTCTATAGCTGACATTTGACAACCTTGAGGTTCATAGTGACACAAAATTCTTAGAGTCGGAACGCGAATCCCCTTGTCAGGATTGCACAAATTATCAGCAAATACATCAAATGCATCCACAGCCTTCTTCCCTTCAAACTCGGGATGATATATTTTATGGCTGGTGTCTGCTTCCAGTGTTGACCTAAAATATTAATGATAGCAAAATGTTATAGAAGTGCACAGTTTTCAAACAAACAATAGGTATTCAAGATCCAAGTAGAACGGTGACTTAAGAAAAGAAAAACAAATATCAAACAAATCAACCTACCCATGCACATGGTCCAAATAATCAGCAACAGCAGACAATACTTGCGAGGATGACTTGTATGTTTTTGCAAGACGCAGAACTTTGCTTGTTTCTTCAAGCTCAAACTTTTTACCGCATTTGTAATAGGAACTTAAAGAAGCACCAATTAAGCTTTGCCAAGTATGTTTAGGAAAACCTGCAATATTTTCTGAAAGAAAAGAATATAAATAACCTAGATTCAAGCAAAAGAAAATCTACATGATGAAACAAGCTGACAAGCATATTATGCCAATTAGTTACAACATTTTAACAACCACCTCCATTTAATGCTCTTCACGAGGCTACACCTTCTCAGTTAACTTTTTATACTTATAAGGTGTCTTTGGTATGGCGGTGTAAGCTTGGAAAGGCAGTTTGAGGAGTAATTGGGCAAAGAATCACAAAGATACTTCTGAAACAACACTTTTTAAGCATGTGAGTTTGCAGTTTGCAAGTTGTGACCACATCCCCAAAATGTGCAATGATATTTCATAAACTTAAACCATATCTCATTCTAGCTTCAATTTCCTGGCTGAAAATGGATAAAAATGCACGCTGAAAAGCAATTTGCTATCTTTAAGAATCAAGAAACAGCTGGATATTAACAGTTCCACTGTCTCTCCCGCTAACCAGCATGAATTTGATTCCTTAGAGCTCATGTCTTAACTTATGTAGGGTCATGCATAATTATACCTTTCTTGTATGATTGGGCAGTACAGATTGATAAAACATGCATGAAGCAGAATTTGTAGCAAAAACAGACACTGAAGCAAGGGATTCTCTGTGGCTGCCTAGCTGCCTAAACTTGTTGGATCTGTATGCTCAACAACAATGATAACTTTTGAGATCACATTTAATAGTTTTATTTCAAAATATTTTATAACTTCACGATATTGCCTACTACATTACCTCCTTTGGATAAAAGATAACATGCTTTATCCAGCAGTCAAAAATGTGTATTTAGGACTATGATATTAAAACAGCTTCCTTTGATCTTTAGAGTAGTAAATGCCATTTGTAACAAAGAGAAAAGGTTTTTCATAATACTAAGCTACAAACTCAATCAGGAAAATAATGTATTCATAAATAACAAGAAATATCACACCAAACACACTTTTGACATTTGATCAATAACATAAAAAGAAACTCTCAGTGCAGGACTCAAACGAAGGTCAGGCTCAATAGAATGCAAGTATAACATATACAACCCATTCTTGAAAACAAATGTAGCAAAGCATGGCAGGAACTTAAAAGTTCATTAAGCTTAAAACATAGAGATAAGAGTTTTACCAGCCTCAATTATAAAAAGCCGATCAAGTGCATCTATCAGATCCATTAACAAGGATGGCATTTCTTGAAGGTCCATCATGTAAGGATAGCAGCAGACAACTTGCCACAGCAGAGTCAACTCACCCCTTTCAATTGGAGTAAATGAGCCATTTCCATTAACGATATTATCAATCACAGCCAGCCAGAAGCGCACTGTCTGTTGCAGAAAACCAGTAATCCTTGAATATCGTCCTTCAGGTGAACCATCTAAAAAGATGGATCTAAGAGGATCCATTTGCAGTTTCTCACAGAAAGTCAAAAGCAGAAATACAATCTCTTTCTGTGAAGTTTCTATTAAATCATTCATCGCACTGAAAACCCAATAGAAAATGTCAGAGACTATGCATTCGAACTACAGACCACTGGGGGCATCCCAAAATCAACTGTAAATATGAATCTTACCTCAAGATATTAGCTCTGAATTCATATAGTATGCACGGGTCTCTCTTCATTAGCTCACTTAAAAAGGTCAAAATGCTGAAAACCCAAGCCCAAACATAAGCCAGTAGAAAACGAACACAGGGACTATATGGATGACACAAAAAATTAAACTATTTCATGACAGACAATACCTTGAATTCCTCAACTTGAATGCAGGAGCCCATTGCAACAAACAATGCGAGATGGTAGCCATATCATTGGAACTCTTGAGCCCATCAAGAGTGCATAGCAATAATTGTAGAACCTTATCAATAACTTCAGAGAAATGGTTTTCTCCCTTCAAAGCAACATAAGGAATGATAAACCTCTCAAAAAGGTTTTTCACACATTCAAGCATAGGTTGGTAATCTGTTCAACATCAAGGCAGTTTAAGATCACAATGCAAGAGTTATATGAAAACAAGTGCATATAACAACTTAGTGGGTCAAATAAGGAATCGATAACCTTTACCAAAATTATCACTTACCAGAAACTTTGTGGCCATCATTAATTTGGGCGCTTGATATAAGCAGTGACAAAAAGCGACTTAGATATGGCAAGTGATCATTGATTGCATAGTAGTCTATTTTCTGATATAGGCTATTCCACAAAAAATCTAATTCCTTTGGTTCTAGCTCCTCACATAAACGTTGAAGGGTTGTAGTTAGAACTTCATCAACAGTGTTAGAACCTGCAAATTGAAATGGGGACAATTAAAGTTCCTAAATAGTCAAATAATAATTCCCATTGCTGTCTTTCTCCATTCCCCATCAGTGACATTGAGACAAAAAGAAAATTTGTGGGAGCACAAGAAAGCACCACCAGTTTAGGAGATCATCCGTTAAAATGAAGAAATATCAAAGCATCAAACTACCACAGAAAAATTAATTAAGGGAAGAAGAATATGCATTGCAGGTCAGAATTACCACTAAATGAAAAGTTTAGATATCAGGGTGTATCTTAAAATTTCAACCAATCTTCATACAGCTCAATCCATCAGAACCTTGTGCTTCAATTTTTTTTCTCTTGGAGGCAGCTGACTTGTGCTACTTTGGATCAAAAGATGAGAAGTCAAAAAGATGACCATCATAAGTAGCACCTTTAAATCAATCTTATGGTTTTAATTAAATGTGTAATCCTGCTCTTGTAAATCCAATATTATTTTGATCCCTACAAGAAAACTGAAAACTAGTTTACTACAGAATATAGCTCTGATATAAAAAAAATAAAAATAAAATAAACCAAATTAATTGTCCTTTTTCTTTAGGCTTGGATGTAAATGAACGGGTTAATTGATTGTTAGTATTGCCTCAGATCACTGTCTGAAGGAACCAATGTTATTCCCATTTTGACATTCCTAAAGTAATCTTTATTTCACAGTCAAGGTTCGCACCAAAGTCAAGCCTTCATCTGGACAGTGGTGCCCAAAAAAATTATCATCAATGAATGGGTAAATTGATTATTGGACTTTTTGTTGTTTGTGGGTTTTGGGAGGAGGGAAGAGTTAAAAGATTATGGTTTTGCACCACCAAAGTTGTCATTTGGTGTACTTAATTAGAGAGAAATGCTGGAGTTTCAGGAACCAGAACACTACCAGACAATTGTTATGGGATAGGATAGGTTTCCTTCTCCCCTGAAGTGCCATGCTTCAGGTGCTTTTATGGGTGTTTCCTTAACCATAACTGATATTCAGAAGCTTTGAGCTCCTTTATTCTTTTTCTTTGTTTTGGTTTATTTTCCTTAAGGATATCTGATTCTCCATCGAGTTTTGAAGAATACTTTGGAGGATATCTGAATATGACTTCTGTCATCGTAGAAAAAACATTAATATTTTCTCACAAGTCCTAGCCCCTTGAACCATCCTCACCCCTATCTGAGATTGTGTATACATAAACATGCACACGCACACGCACACGATGGAACAAATTCAAACACGTAACATCTAACCTCAGAGTATGCTTTTTCTTGTGTCTCAGTAAATGTGAGGCAGAGACATTTCTAGAGGTGCACAGAGACATTTGGTGCTATTTAACTACATGGGAAGCATACAAGAATGAAACCACATGAGAAGAATAACTGTAATGTCAAATTCTTCAGGAGAAAAAATTTCATGTGTGATGTAATTTAATAAACCATAGAGCATAACTCTTTGATATCTGGACTGATTTTCTCAAAACACAAATCAGCTGGTAATTGAAGCAAGATTTCCACGAATGATGTGCAAGATGGCTTATAAATTTAAATTAGGGGGGGAAAATTATTTTCTCTCACACCTTTACAAACTTGAAATCAAAGAACTTCAAATTTATATCTTAGTGGTTTAGAAAGAAGGCAATAAAATGGTAAGAAATAGAACCATAAATGATCAATATCAGACCATGTCTTAGTGTAAGAACTTGCCTTGATCACACTCATCACCAATGCTGAATATTGTTTTGCTTGTCAACTGCTGCAGTACCCGATCCGGTCTTGAATAAGGCCTTGACATGGTTCCTCTCATAACAAAATAAAGCAAAGCGCTGGCTCCATAATTTTTCACAGGTAATGGTTTCTTGACAACCTCAAGAATGACCTTTGCAATACCTGTAAATGGATATTCACATCATTAAGCTTAATAGGAACTCAAATTCAACACAAGAGAATCCAAAGAACCACCAGGCCAAGAATTTGAGTTCATTTACTCATAACTAATGAGCTGGAACCTAAAAACAGAATGCAATTACTTCTTTTTTTTCCAATTCCTTTTAAACAAGGAATAAGATTTTAAAAGAGTTAAGAAAAATAAAGATACAAAAAAACAATAGTTGTCCTCAAAAAACAAAAATAAACAACAATCTTTTTAAATCATAAACACAAATACATTTATACGCAGCCTTTACCTAAACCAAGTTTTGATCAAAGGAAGAACAAGAAAATTACAAAGATGATGAGAAAGAGCACAGAAACATCCTTCTCTACCACATACCCTCCATAACCACGTCAGAAAATCATGCAATAAAAACTTTTTATCCAAAAAATTAAGTTATCTCACCATGTCCCAAGTAGATTGATCTACTGATAAATTTACAATTCATTCCTTATTGAGCTTCTAAGTATAATCAGTGCCCATCCATAATTGTCCAAAGTCCAAATGGCAATAGGAAAGCAGTATTTGGCGTTCTCAGCCCATAGATTTGTTGTTTTGCAAAATGATAAAGGATCAGCCAAGATTCCACAAGTTTACACAGTAGTTGGTCTTGAACTAGGATTTTAGGCTTTAATTGAGTTTGTGACAAAAGATATAAAGCAGAGAATCTGCCAGAGAACAATTTGTTCAGTGAAAAATAAAAAATTACTTGAACAAAATGGAAAAATGAATTCAGTAATGCATCATGTGTAAACAGGAGAATCACACTTTGCTTATAAACATGTAAGACAGGGATTTTCTTATCCTTTTTCATTAAGATTGCAAAATAGAAACAGATTGATCATGCAAGGGACTGGTTCAATAAATTACAGTAGGGTATACCTTTCCTAAGCTGCCCCTCAGAAGCATTTCTCAGCAATAATGATGTTGTTGCTGCCATAAATTCTTGGACATACTCCTTAGGGTAATATCTTAATTTTACTGTTAGCCTACCAAAAAATAAGGTTAAACATATAAGAAACACACTCGCACAAGAAATACACTTAAAATCTCCAGTCTAGTTTCCTGGAATTTGTCAATGCTCGGCATCAAAAGTTCCTCACAATAAGATTGGTTTTTTATCTGCCCAACAGAACAACAAAAATTCCTGCAAAATAACTACAAGCTCTTCATTTACCAGAACAAATCAAAATAGCAAAAATGGTACTCACTTGAGCACATCTACAAGCCTATTGTTTTCCAAAAGAGATTTTTGCAAATACATCAGAATATATGACCATGCCACGAAAATCTGCAAAACAAAGATCAAATGTTTAGGGATAAATATCAAGCTAGATAGTCTTATAAAAATGGAACTCGCGAATTAACTACAAAGAAACCAAGGCTAGACCTGCTCGATGATATCTGGCTCCCTATCAGCACCACTTTTGAGGAGAGACACCAATGAATCAACAATCCTCGGTAGAAAGCTAGGCAGACAAAAAATATGCACATGTAACAAATTATACAACAGACATGACTAAACAATTTATAAAGATGGAAAACAGTGGGTGTCCACTAAGGCAAAACAAACAATCCAAATTAAATGGGGATCTATTTAGCAATCTAAAGCTCTATTCCACTCAAACAAGGAAAAAAATTAGTATAATATGGGGCCATGATCAAAGTGCAGTCCAAGAGTTAAAGCCTTCTTTGGCTATCCAAAAACCCAAAAAGGTAGAAAACTAGAGAGGGGAGAAAGCTAAGAGAGCTTAGAGATAAAAGTTTAAGAAGGGACTGAGCACTAGAGATGAATCAACTTGTACCGTCATAGCCAAAAATATACAAATCAAGTAACGCTGCAACATAATTTTGGTTACAGATAATCAATTAAAGAGTGCTAGATGTTTTCACAACTAAAGCATATAGGAAACTATTAAATGAAAAAACAAAAAGTAAGACCTAACTTCAAAGTGTAAAATACATACTGACCCGAGGAAAGAACAAGAGACTTTAAATGTAGTGGAAAAGGAGAGCAAAAGGCAGAAGACATAGATATATGATTTTAATACATCTTTTAATGCTATCCCCCCCCCCCCCACCCAACACAAACACCCAAAAGAAAATAAAAAAGACAATCACTCCTCTCTAATAAAATATTCCACCTAACAAAAATCTTAGTGCATGATAACCAACTTTATCCTTTGGCTCGTCTACCCAATGCATAGGGCACCTCTTCATTCTCAACACTGCATCACAATAAAGGCATTTTTGTTGTTTCTTGTGCAAGAGAGATGGGTGGAAAATTCATCACCTAAGTTTGTATTGTTCAATTGCTTTGGCATCCTTCATAAATGTACAACACTAGACCATCTTTTCACCAGTTTCTTTTCTTTTCTTTTCTTTTGGTTGCAAGGGTTGGTATGTTTCATAATATGTGAAGCCTAATTCTGATTATCGAAGACAGGAAATCAAAGACAGATAGAAATAAAGGGCAGGAACTCACGAGACAAAGTCATCAGGAAGATCTCTACATAAAGCTGCAATCAACCTGTACATAAAAAAGGATTATTTTATTTCAGACTGCATAAAGTAGAAGAAAAGAAGGTCAAAGTTAAAAGAAATAAAAATAAAATCAGAATTTGGACAGTTCTTTTCTCCATGAAACTGGTTTCCAAATTACTCAAAGATTTAATGGCAGGTCGCATGATTAAATAATCATTTTAAACAACAGCATGGAATGTGGAACAACCATCATTGAGAAGCTGAGAAAGCTTGTTTGACCCACTCCATAATTGATCATCTTCTGTTTCTGAAAAGACGTAGGCCATTCTTTTGAACAACAACAAATGAGCTAATTTCCTTCCTGTTACAGAGTGGGTATCTTTGACTACAAACACACATTTATATCAAAAACTTAGCGGGAAATGACCAGCTAGGTCAGACTTGAGTAAAAGTCGGTAAGCATTATTCCCACATATTTTGGATTTTACAATTACTATCTACAGATACACCCCAATATAACACCACCTACATACAACCTACATCTCTCAGCAATAATAACCGGACCCGTTGAGAATGCCTTAGTACTAATTCACCAGTAATCCCCATGCAGAAGATAGTAAATAAACATTACTATATTTCCAAGTAAAAAAACTTAGCACGCATTTGATAGCATTTTCTTCCTTGAGATAAATTACACCACAACCAAAAGGCAGAATCTAACACCCACGGTAAAATTCATAAAAAAAATCTGAAAGCATTTTGTTTTCCTTGATAGCATTTACAAACTTCAATTAGGCTTTTTATATATGAAAAAACATATAACAATTCAATAAAACAGGTTTGCATTATACCTGAGAATCGCTTCAACTGATAGTCGTGCTTTCACTTGTAATCTAGAAAGAAGTTGCGAAAAAATGGTTTCTTTGTGTAATATCACCAAAGGTAATGTTTGCACAAAGGGCATCATCTCCTCGTAAAATGAGATGAAATCTTCTGCTGTATTTAATTCCTGAATTGTGATGACACGAACTATAAGTAGAATTGCTTCTCTATACGAATGTTTCAAAACAAAAATCATAATTCCAGTAATTACACAGCTCCCCACTCACCGCACTCATCTTTCTAAAAGCAAACTTCCGAAATAAAAATTAAAAAAAAAAAAAACATAAAAAGAAACTAGCAAACACAAGCTCGGGTCGCATACCCTAAATTCGATAAGGCAGTCCCGCATAAAAGTGGACCCCTCTGATGGGGCAGACTTAATTTTATTAAGACTTGAATAAACATCAATTTCAATTTCTTCAATTCTCTGTGAGAATGTCTTGAACTGCAACAACAAAAATTTAAAAACAAAATCAAGACAAAAGGAATAAATCACATTAAGAACCGAAAAGATGAAGAAACTAAGTAAAAAAAAAATTATTGAGATCGTGCGTTGTGGGGAGAGAGAGCGAAAGCCTTACAACAAAACGGCGGCCATGGAGACCCGGGGATTTGTTGAGCGACTTAACCGCCCGAGCATGAGACGGCGTCGCCATGGTGAGACTGCCTGCCTGTGAACGGGTCAAATTTGCGTGGTGAGACTGTCTGCCCTGTGAATTGTTGCAGAGGTATCAGGGTTTTGCCAATTTAGTTGTTAGGGTTTAAGAAAGAAGTGTAAAACAGTTAAGCATCAGCGGTTAGATTGAAAATATATAAATAATTTGGAGTATTTATATTTTGTTTTGATGGGCTTTCTCATGGGCTTAGGCTTGGTCTTAATATTGGTCTGGGTTAATTGTCTGGGCTGGACTGGTTAGAGAAACAGAAATAGTAATTTAATAATCGTGTCCACTTTTTATTCTCTTTCTAAATTTATGTTTCTTAATAGTAATTAAGAGTACTATAAATATAAATATAAAATAAGATTTACGTAATGTTTTCTTACATTTGAAAGAGGTTTTTATCATTTTCAAATTTTAAAATCCAACCTTTTACAAAAAGTGATTGTCTCGGTAGACACAATGGTTGTGCCTATAGCCATTTATTTTCCTTTTTTTCACTCTTCAAATATAATTATATTAAAAAAATTAAAACACGTGGGAAAAATTGAGGATGTGCACAGTGAATTCACAATGTTTTCTATTTTACCCCTCTAAAAAAAAGCTGGGGTATTTTTGTATTTTTATAAGAACACAAATATCTTTTAAAAACTCATTTGGGTTCCAGATTTTTTATGCATTTTTTTGTACATAAGAATTGCTAAAATAACCTTTCAGATAAAAAAAAAAACAAAAACAACTTTTTTCCCAAGGTTTTTGTGGTAATTTCATTTTTAAATGAATAATAAAAGTACTTTTGGGATGTTGGTAAAGGATGCTTATTTTATCGCTTGTATTCGTTTTTCATTTCTTTTCTTCTTTTTTCTCCTTGAAAGAGTATATTTGATTGTTTTAATTTTAATTCTTGTTTTTTTTATTTCTAATTTAATTTATTAATTTTTTATAAAAGTTTTGTTTGTTTTGAATTTAGTTCCTTAATTACTATTTATCATGTATTATTTTTTTAATTCGGTTTTTATTCTTTTACTTTTAGTGTTTTTTCCTTAGTTTTTTTTATTGAAATTTTATTAATTTTTAATTTCATCATTTAATCAAAGTTTTTATGGTGTATTGATTTTTCTAATTTGGACCTTATTTTTTTTATTTTCTTTTCCTTCTATTAAAGTTATTTTTCTTTTCAATTTAACCCTCCACTTATAAAAAATTTGTTGCCCTCTAATTTATTTTTTATTTTGATTTTCACCATCTTTCTTTTAATTACAATTGTTTGTTTTATATCCTTTTATGTGATTGATTTTTTCTTTGTTTCATCTTTCAATGTTTGATTTTTTAGGGATTAGGCTTCGTGTTTTTCCATTTATGGTGCTTCTGATCTAATGACCTGAGTCACAGGTTTGAAAAATTAATGCGGGTTGATATCTTCATGCTTTTTTTTTTTCGATTTCATCATTCTACATAATTTTAAAAAACATGTAGTTATGTGGTTATCTTCAATTTCTTTTATGTTAGGTGATCATGGTTTCATGAATTAGGGCATAGGTTTTGCAGGTACATCGTGGTTAGCTTTCCCCCTATTACACAGGTATATGTCTACCATGTTAACTTAAATTGTTGGTTTTTTACTTTTTTTTTATCCAATTGTGTACCTCCAAGATTTTTTCCCTAGGCTATCGTGATCTTTGCTCTTATAAAAAAAACTATTCTTTTTATTATTGTTGTTTATTTTTTTTATCATCTAATTCAAACAGAACAAATTTATTAAACCCGATCAAACTTGTAACCAAAGTTGTTTATTTTTTTTATTTCTTTTAAACGCTCCTGCATCACCTAGACTATCAATGTATTTTTCTATTTTCCTATTCTAATTTTTATTTTAATTGATACCTTTTTCATATGTATTTTAAAAAATAATTTTTAAATTTATGTTTTAGTTAATATCCCTCATTTATGATTTTTTATTTTGATTATTTAGCATTTTTTTAATGAGTTTTTCTAAAATGTTTTATGTGTATTTAATTCTTCAAGATATTATTTTGATTCGTCTAAATTGTTTTTTATGTTTTATATACACGAACTTCATATTTTAAAATTAAAAAAAAATCATCATGCGCAACCTTACATGGTATTTTATTAAATAAGCTTTATGCGTGTTTTTATTTATATTGTTGTTTGATTGAATGAAAAATGATTTCAATAAAAAAAAATTAATAGACACAACCAAGGTGAATATTTCATATTACAAGATCAAATATTTTAACACGTATCTATCTCTTGATTTTTATTTTTTCAGTTTTAATTCTAGTTATTGTCAATTACTTTTTTTTGTCTATTTACATAGAGATTTCATCAATTTACTTAATAAGATGTTTGGATGGACTTTTCAATTTATATTTTAAAAAAATATAAAAACATGTCAATGAAAGCATGCATGTCCATTTTTAAAAAATATGACTCACAAAGCAACACAAACTAAAAGGCTAATATTGTGGATCCACCAGGCACTTTTCATGATGCCTTTTTTCCCCTTTAATTTTTTTTTAATCTACCCCACACTTACACTTGACCATTGCAGGTCAGTCTAAGCTAATTTGGTAGGGGAGGACAAGATTGAAAGCCATGACACCAAAGTGAAAAGGCGAATGAAATGGATGGCTTATTCGAACTTTAGAATAAAAAAATTATTTTGCCCTTGAAAACAAAACTAAAAAATAATATTACTGGGAGTAATTTAGTAATTTCAAAATATTCTACTTGTTATAAAAAAAATTAAAAGGACAATAACATCTTTTTTTATTTTATGATGCACAATAAAATAACTCTTATACCCTTATATTTAAAATTCTTTAAAGCTTACGATCATACGAGTTTTTGTTTTTTGTCATTTTATGAGTAGTAGAATTACATAGATGCCATTGGGTTTGGATTTTCTATAATTTATGTCAAAGGGCATTATTGTATTTGCGCTCAGGTTTTTTGTAATTTTTAGGTCAGGTATATGGGCAATTATGTAATTTAATATATAAGAATATTGCTGAAAAAAGTTGTTGATGCATGAGTTGCACATATCAGTGCATGTGGAGCCACTCGACGGTCAAACGTTGCTTTATATGGCGATGTTTGATTCTTTTTAACATTGCCTCCTTAGAGAGGTTGTGTGTGCGTGTGCGTGGCCAAATGACGTCGAGTTTAGCATCGATGACCTTTTTTTTTTCTTCACTTTCTCCTCCCTCCAAATCCATACTTGGCATTTTAAATTCGAGGGTAGTCCCCCTAGCTGGAGATATCCGAGTATTAGTCCCATTCTTTTTATTTGTATTTTTTGTTCTCGGCTCTTTAAAAAAAAATTTATTTGTTTTCAGTTTCATTCTTCAATCTAAATTTTTAATTTTTAGTTTTTTCAAATTTGCTCCCGAATCTTTTTTTTCCTCTTTTGTAAATTTTTAATTTCATCATTTAATCAAGATTTTTAATCTATTATATATTTTTTAATTTCTTTCCTCATTCTTTTGTGAAAATGATTTTTTTTTTCAATTTAATCATTCAATTCAAAATTATCAATCCCCCATTTCTCTGTTTTTTTTTTAAATTTGATTATCATTATTTTAATTGTTATTTTTTATTTTAAATATTTTTTTTGTGATTGATTTTTTTTTCAATTTTATACTTTACATTTAACTTATTATGATGTAAGCTTCATGTTTATTTATTTATTTTTGGTGCTTTTGATCAAATGACTCGGGTCACGAGTTTTGTAAGATAGCACGAGTTCACATTATTTTTTTTATCTCATTAGTCGACGTTGATTTTAAAAAAAATTATAATCGATGTTTTTTTTTGTTTTCTATTTTATAGATTTATCCTGATGTCATGACCCAACATGCGTGTTTGACGGGTTAACCCATGTGGGCTCATGTTTTTTTTTTGGCTTTTAATTACTGTTTTTTTTCTTTTAGATCCTTTTGTTTTATTGAATTTTTTTTAAAAAAATTAAAATTTTAATATTTGATATATTGAGAATTGACCTATATGATTTTTTTATATTTGATGTTTCTAATTAAATGGTCCAAAACAAAGGGTTGACATTTGTTTTTTTAGATTTATTTTTTCCCATCTAATGATTCAACAATGGTTTTTTAAAACGGGTCATGTGAGTTTATTTTTTGGTCTAGTTATCTTGATCTCACAATCTAACTCTCAGGTTGACGAGTTGACTCGGCAAACTCAAGCTTTTTTGTGGTTTATAATTGTTATTTTTTTATTATTTTATATGTTTATTTTTTTTTAATTTTATTCTCCAACATTTTATAACTTTAATTTTTTTTAAATTTGTTATTTTTGATGAAATGACTTGGAAATCGAACTTAATAAATTAACATTTTTTTTATTATTGAACATAATTTTTTTTTATTTAACATAATTGTTTTTCCTTTAAAAAATATAAATGCATCCATTAACATCAAATAAAAAAAAAAGGATGTTATCGGAGCGGCGTAAAGTGGGTACATATCTAGTTCTCTTCCAAGGAAAAATACAACAACTACTTACTTTCCCTTTCCCCTTGCTTTCATCAACGCTATCACCAATCGGTCCCTAAAAAACCCAAATTCTCGCCTCCAGGCAAAATTAGGGTCTTACGATGACGGATCGAAACAACTCCACAACCACTACTGCCGCCGTCACCACCACCAATACTTCAGCTGCTAAACCAATATGGATGAAGCAAGCAGAGGAAGCGAAACTAAAAAGCGAGGCAGAAAACACCGCGGCAGCGAAAGCCGCATTCGACGCGACATTCAAAGTATTATCAGATAAGGCCGAAAAAGCTGTCGATTCGGATTCCGAGGAGGAAGACGCGGAGAAGGATTTGGCTAATAAGCCAGTGGGACCAGTTGACCCCGGGAAGTGCACGGCGGCAGGTGCTGGCATTGCTGGTGGGACCGCGTGTGCACCAGCCACGTTTGTGGTTGTTACTAAGGATGCGGACGGGAGGAAAGTCCCGAATGGAGGCGCGGTGATTAGGGTTAGGGTTTCGCCGGGAGTTGGAGTTGGGGGAACGGAGCAGGAAGGGGCTGTGAAGGATATGGGAGATGGGACTTACACGGTTACGTATGTGGTGCCGAAAAGAGGGAATTATATGGTTACTATTGAGTGTAATGGGAAAGCTATTATGGGGAGTCCTTTCCCTGTGTTCTTCAGTGCAGGTGTATATATTTACGGCTATGGAATTTTGTGTTTTTTTTGTTAGTTATACAGTGCCTGGTAATGTTGATTGCAATAATGAGTTTGTTTATAGGTATTTGTCTATCATTTCAACACCCTTATCGGCAGCATGTAGATGGCACTAACATATGGGCTATTCCCGGTGTTGTTTGGTCTTGTTGCTCATTTCTGCAATTTTTTGAGTATGTGGTGTCTTGATCCTTTTGTACGTTTTGGGGGAGGGGATTAGTTTAAATCGGAGTCATACTGTTTTGATACTTTGGAAAATTTTGAATATTTTTGAAAATCTTAACTGTTAATCTATTATGATAACGTGTTCCTGATGTTTTTCTACGTGGACACCATGTTTGTTACCTATCTTTATTTGGTTTATTTATGCATATGGGCATGTGCAATTTCTTTTGCATGGAAGTGAAGGAATTATGAGGATATTTTCTTTTGTGGTTTGTTAAAGTAAGAAAAGTTAATTGAGGATGATTTTCATGGTTAAACGGTCACTAATAATTTTGAGATCGAGGAAAACTGTTTGTATCAGTCGTGTTTCCTCACCATCCAATTTATCCTCAAATTGTCTCCGACTTGTTCTTTGTACATTTATTCTTTCTATTCTTCTTTAACACTTTTAGGTATTGAATTGTTGTCATGTTAACAGGCACTTCAACTGGAGGTTTGCTGGGTATGGCTCCTACAACTACGTTTCCAAACCTTGTGAATCAGACCATGCCCAACATGCCAAATTACTCAGCCAGTGTTTCAGGGGCATTCCCTGCATTCCTAGGAATGACTCCAGGCATTGCTTCAGGTGCTTCAGGTGGTGCAATTTTGCCTGGAGTTGGAGCATCACTTGGGGAAGTTTGTCGAGAGTACCTCTATGGCCGGTGTGCAAAAATGGATTGCAAGTTGGGCCACCCTCCACACAGTTTACTCATGACTTTGTTAGCCCCAACAACTACAATGGGGACTCTTAGTCATGCGCCTATGGCGCCTTCGGCAGCTGCAATGGCTGCTGCTCAGGCTATTGTTGCTGCCAAAGCTCTTCAAGCTCATGCTGCTCAGGTGCAAGCACAAGCTCAGTCAGCCAAAGATTCATCTGGTATCCTTTTTTTTTTCTTATTAGCTGCTCATGCATGTATCAGATAGCTTTTATGGATCCTTTTCTTTCCCATTACTTAAGTTATTGATTTTACTTGTGCCGTGCTTCGGTTTAAGAATTTTTTTTCTTTCATTTTTGTCCAAAGTTCTTACTGCTGAGCATTTATCCTCTTGCCAGGCTCGCCTGACAAAGCTCGGAAGGAGGATGCACTGAAGAAAACACTCCATGTTAGTAATCTCAGCCCGCTTCTGACAGTGGAACAGCTGAAACAGCTGTTTAGTTTTTGTGGCACAGTTGTCGAGTGTGCCATTGCCGATTCAAAACACTCTGCTTACATAGAATACTCGAAACCGGAAGAAGCAACCGCTGCTTTGGCCTTGAACAACATGGATGTTGGGGGTCGGCCTTTGAACGTTGAGATGGCTAAATCTCTTCCTCAGAAACCTCTTTTGAATTCTTCACTTGCTTCATCTTCTCTACCGATGATGATGCAGCAAGCTGTTGCCATGCAACAGATGCAATTTCAACAGGCTTTGATTATGCAACAAACTATGACTGCGCAGCAGGCAGCTAACAAAGCTGCATCAATGAAGTCTGCAACAGAGTTAGCAGCAGCTAGAGCTGCAGAAATAAGTAAGAAGTTAAAAGCTGATGGGTTTGTCATTGGAGAAGAGGAAACAAAAGCAGAAACCAAGTACGTCACCCTCTCTCGCTTTCTTTTAAAGTAGATCAACGATGATAGTTTGTTGATAGTTTGTATCAATATTCTTTGGTTTTGCCTTGCATTAAGATTTTGAAATACATAAATACTGCAACGAGTCTTCCATATGAGGATCATGATTTAGATTACCTGTTGTTTTTATTTGTATAGTTCTCCCTCCCTCCCCTTTCTCTTTTTTATTTGAGAGACATGGTACAAGAAAGGAGCACAAGGTTGTCTTAGTATGATCTTGTACTACCATGGCTTTCTTTCTTTCTCTCCATCCATATCCATTAGCCTTCATGAAATCTTTTGTTAGAACTGAGTTGCTTGAGTTGATGAAGGACCAATTGGTTGCTTATAAATTGCTATTGCAATAGTTATTTAACTAGATTTGTGGTCCGCACTCTGCCGCAGGCCAATCAATTTTTTTTCCGATGTTAAAAAAAAATGCCAAGGAAAAAAAATCTAAGACTCGAGTCATTAGTTCAATTGGTAATTTAAATAATATGAATAAAAAATTAAAAAATGCAACCACAATAAAGAAATTGAAAAAAAAATGACAACAAAAAAAATAATAAAAAGAACCCGACCTAAGCCCATTCGGAGAATCAAACAATCTAATGTTGAAGGACAAAACTGAAAAAAAATAATTTTAAAAAAACAAACAAAAAAACCAGTTAAACCAGGTTAACTCGTAAACTCTGCGATCATGAATATAAGATTGAGATAACCTCGTAGAAAGAAAAGCAGGAAAAAAAGTTTGAAGATCAATTCTTAATAAATCAAATGAGAACATGATAACTCCATAGAAAAAAATATAAAAAGGAGAAAGTTGGAGCTCAATCTCTAGCAAATAAAATGTTGGAGGATGAAAATCAAGAAAAAAATATAAGTAAAAAAAGGTTGAAAAAACTCAATTCGAGCCCACTCGGGTCAAAATGCAAAATCCTCGACCCAGTCGTGACACTAGAGTAACCATGTTTGAAAGCAAACTGAGTAAAATAATGAAGTTCAATTATCTAACAACCTAATGATGAGCTTAATGATGAAGGATAAAAATAAAAAGATAACTTTAATTAAAAAAAGCAATGGAAAAAAGCATGAGCTAACTCGAGTTAACCTGCTAACCCCATGACCATGGACACAAGATCGAGATAATCTAATAGAAAGAAAAGGAAAAAAAAAGTATGAAGACTAATTTCTTATAAATAAAATGTTGAAGGATGAAATTGTAATAAATCAATTTAAAAAAGGACAAAAAAGGTCAACCCGCGTTAAACTTTGAAATCGGTAACTCTGGTCATGAACCCGCTATAGAATGCAAACCGTACAAAATAACAAAGAAAAAAAAAGATGAAAATAAGAAAACATAAAGCTTAAAAAAAGAGAGGAAAAATCAAGTAAACCCGAGTGATCCTTTAAAATCCGGTTTAATCTCTAAAACTCGCAACCTATGAAATCCTGGACCCGGGTTCAATCAAGAAGCTTAACCCCTAATCAATTTAATTTTGAAGGATGAAATCGTGAAAAAAATATCAATATAAAAAACTTGTCAAAGCAGAAAAGATAACAATAAAAAAATAGGAAAAAAAATTGATAGAAAAAAACCCAAGGAAGATGAAATTATAAAAGAAAAACAATCTAAAAAATAATCCCAAGCAAAGTAAATTGCAATAAAAAAAACAATGGGTGAAATTGAAAAACATTTGTTATTTAATAGATTATTCAAATTTTTAAAAAATAGTAATAAAAATAACAATGACCAAGTGTGAAAGAAACATAAATTGTAGGGGTTGGTATGATTTTTTGTAGGGGTTGATGTTAAACTAGAGAAAGAAAAATAAAAATAAATGGTTGTTGCACGTGCCAAACTAGAGGCACTTTTGGTGCACGTGCCGCCCCATCATAGAAATCGGCGTTTATTGGTTGGACAGACCCACACGCGCCGCTCAAAGGACACGGTGGCTATCCATTCACTGGAGCGTGCATATGATTTATTTTTAATAAATATTTAATATATGATCATCAATTACAATAATATCCTTGAGTAACCTTCAAATTAACAATAAAACCAATGATGAAGGACAAGAAAATTCTTATGAGAGAGTTATGTTGATTATGTCTTCACGATTAACAAAGTAATTTAACTATTTCAAAAAAATTGAAAAGACCATAACCCTCCTGATTGAAAGGCATTATATTTTTTTTATTGTAGGGGTAAATTAGTAAATTTACCATGCAAAAAATGAATTTACTAACCTAACCCTGCAACAATTATATCATAGTGAAAAGACCACATTGCCTCCAATGTTTGGCGTGAAGGCTTTTTGGGCCAGGGGCAATTTCATCAAATAATGATTTCCATGAATAGTGTTGTGTTCCTAGAGCTACATTAACAACTTCTCCTTCTTGTTTAGGTTGTTGTTAATAAACGCAAACCTTTGTATCTTCTTTCACTTAAGCATGCAATTATGAGAATAGTTTGATGATTGTTTTCAATTCGTGTGACAAACAAACTAGGTAACCCTAATTAAAACTTGAAGGATATATTCCGTGATTTTTTTCTCCACTGACGAGTTTATTGCCTCTTGCAGGTCACCATCCCCACCTCAAGCAAGGTCTAGATCCAAGTCGAGATCCCCAATTAATTATCAAAGAAGGTTGAGGTCACCTTCTTACTCACCTCCATCTCGCCGCAATAGAGACCGTAGATCTAGGTCTCCCTTTAGATTTCGCTATCACTCAAGGTATAACTATGGAAGGCGATCATATAGAGATAGTAGAGATATTGTTGATAGAATGAGAATGCAGGATTCGGATAGATCACGTGGTCGTCATTCACCTGTTTCAAGGAGAAGTAGAAGCAGGAGCGCAAGCCCTCGAACAAGAAAGTCCTACAGAGATGATTCAGGCTCGCCAAAACGTCGCCTAGAAAGCTCAGCTCAAAGATCAAGAAAAGCAGCAGACAGTGGTTCAAGATCACCTAGGAGTCATGGGGGACGTCGGTTATCCCGAAGGAATATCACAGATAGCAAACTCAGATACAAAAGGCACTCACGCTCTAGGTCCAAATCTGTGGAAGAGTCCAATGACAGAGTGAATGAAATCCAAGATAAAAAGTCAAAGCAACACGAGAGGAGATCTAGGTCATTATCTGTGGAGCTTAAACACCATGGCAGGAGGCCATCCCATAGAAGTTCAGATGAAGATGAATCGAATCACAGAAGCCGGTCCAGGTCAAAATCTGTGGAAGTTAAACGCCATTCCTATGAGAAAGTGGGCAAAACTGAGGATGGGAGGCTGAAGCATCGTGATAGGAGGTCCAGGTCAAAATCTGTTGATGATAGGCACTGTTACAAGGAGAGAGGAAATGAAAGCAGGGATAAAAAAACAAAGCATCGAGATAGAGTGCAGTCTAGGTCAATATCTGCTGAGTCAAATCATCACAGAAGAAGTAGGTCATCCCCAAAAGGTAGGGATGAGAGCAAGTCAAAGCACAGACGGCACTCCAGGCCAATATCTCCAGAAGGCAAGCGGCGTTCCAATCACAGGATAGATGAAAAGTCTAAGCACTGCAGTAGACGAAGGTCAGTATCAGCTGAAGGTAAACATATCAGATCTCCAAGAAGTTCAGAGGAAAATAAATCAAAACGTAGGAGGCACTCTAGATCAAAATCTGCAGAACACAAGCGCCACTCAAATGATGAGGAGATAAAAAGAGAAGAAAATGAAACTCGTCATGAGCATACATCGGACAAAACAGAAGATGCCAATGAGGATGAAAATTCTTTTACGGACAAAGAAAAATGTAAAGATTGTGATTCAAAGGAACGGGTGGAAGACATGGTAATGGGGGGCAAATGTGTGCTGAATTTAAGCAATGAAGAACCATTGTTACTGAAAGCTGTGCATCCCACAGCTGAACTGGAATGGTAATGACTACCATTGTGAGAAAAAAATATTTTTCAATGTTGTTGTTGACCTTTAATTAGCTTAGATCCTTTGCCTGGTTTACAGAATTTGAAGAGCGTTAGAGAACCAAAGTTAATTCTTGAGGACAGCAGAGTCTAGAAGGCTCGGTAGAGAAGCTGTATTTCATAGGCGGCTGTGTTTGTGCCATGCTTCAATCTGAGAAGATCCAATCTGAGAAGCTTGCAGAGATGCGTGAACTTAAATCCTGCAGAATCAGCCTTTGCTTGCATGATGGGCGATTCTTATAGAAGATTTTTTAAATGTTCTTTGGTTGTTGGATTTTTCTGCCAGCTTTGGCTCCTCGTAAATATGAGCACTTTGTGTTTGTTTATCTTTTGCAGGTTCACTTGTAACATGTTGGAACTAGACTCTTTAAGGCCCGAGCTGACTCATGATAAGGATTATATGTTTCAAACGGTATTCTGCTGTCATCTGCATCAACCATTCAATCTTTCTAGCAAGCTTCTATTACTGCTAGATGTATGTTGGACTATTACTACCTCTATCGCTAACTGTGGACTTTTTTTTTTTGATAAAAATGTTTATTTGAGGAATTATTTCTATTTTCAGTTATCTTTCTTCTTGCTTCTTTTAAATTTAGCGTGATATATATATATATGATTTCATATACATCTTTGGTCTTAGGTCCTTTGATGGAGTGGTATAACGTAATGTTTTATTACATAATTGCTGTGGCATTTAACTAGTGAACCTGCTATATTAGTGTTTTTTGGATCATAAGCATGACCGGCCAATGATAAAATGAAACCTTACTGTAGTTCTGGTGTTCATACCCAACCTACATGATTTAGTGCTATTTCCATTTACAGTTTTCATCTCCTTTCATCATTGTTCAAGGTGTAAACTTATAGTATATGTGGTAGATAGGTTGATAATAGGTTAAGCATTTATTTATGTTTGATGGTGTGGTGGGCGGTCATACCCCAAATACATGCAGGTTATATGTGATGTTTCCGTTGGAGCTGCCGAGATCAATGACAGGATTGTTGATATTTACTGATGTAAATGAAGGTATGCAGTCAGTAGAGTGAGACACCTATCTGTTAAGCCTTCCACCAGTCATGGAATTTTGGGACTGTTGTTAATAACTCAAATGGATGCATCTGTCTGAAGTCAATACTTGTGTAACTGTAATAATATGTTTTAAAACCTGGTGCCTTACTCCTTTTCCTTTTCCTTCTTCTTCTTCTTCTTCTTCTTCTTCTTCTTCCCCCTTTCTTTCCTCCTTCCAAAGGTGTGTCTGCGTTAGTGAAGCTGCTTTTGAGGTCAAGTGAAACCGGAGTTGCTTGGATGCATAGCGGCAGTTGCTCAGTGTTGTGCATGAGCAATTTTTTTGGCGAAATGCAGATTTTTGTTTACAGGTAATTTCTATTCATCTGTCAGGATGAGTTCTGTCTCATGATAAAGCTTCACCGATGCTTGTCTCTTCCAATCCATCTCTCCCTTGTATGGCAATGCCTAAGCAAAAGAGTGGAGCAGCATCACGCTGTGTAGGAAGAAAATCAACGAAAGGAGTTGGCTCTTGAAGAAAACATAGGAATTGCATCATTTTGAGTCTGAAGTAAATCAGTATAATTAAATAAAATTTTCAGAAGAACAGACATGTAAAATCTTCCAAGTTACTAATTTATGTAATTAACACTGGGCATAACTGCAAATCTGATAATAACAATAATAAAAAAGGAAGCAAATGTAAGCTATCAACAAGCATTGCCTTCTTCCGGATCGTTTTCCACTGCCTTATCTGCACTGAAGGAGACATGTTTAACAAACTCTATTCATTACGAGTGACCAGAAAATAATGCAAAATTTAGAGGGGAAATGTTAGGGATTTACTTGTAAATGTGCATTTACCATTAAAACACTTGGCTAAAAAAGGGCGACGAATTCTTTCTTAGGACTCATGAATTCACATAATCCTGTCAAATCTGTTTTGTGATGCGTTTTAAACTTTATTTATTGAAAATATTGTACAGCAAAACTTTGCTTGCTTTAATCCGTACTTCGAAGGACTAGGCATAGGCACAAGCAAATATTTAAAGGGATGA
>Ga0307515_10002651_pt1 | contig 38353 bp, 45 predicted proteins | sample 17_EM_MG_FD_194513 | JGI IMG/M metagenome (GOLD analysis project Ga0307515, IMG submission 194513) | Populus trichocarpa ectomycorrhiza microbial communities from riparian zone in the Pacific Northwest, United States - 17_EM | ecosystem: Host-associated > Plants > Roots > Unclassified | place... | reverse complement strand
GACTTTGCTTTTGTTTCTTTATGTTACGGAAGAAGTGGGGAGGAAATATGTACGGGATATGCCATGGCCGCCAGCGGCCGAATGCAATATGATTACAAACAAACAAACAAACGGCAGCTTGCGTGTCATTGGCATATTGTGGCTGTGTTGAATCCTGCGGGGAACGTGGCCCTGGGATAGAGGTGGACGGAGGGAGGATTCCCCCTTCCTGGTGTATGTTTAAGGCCCCAAGTTGTCGCAATGTGATAATTCCATATCCCATAAGGTGGCCCAGCAAGTTTGAATCGCGCCTCACAATCCCGCCGGGCTGTAAGTGGATGAACGCGTGAATGAACACAGATGACCAAGTACCTTCTGTGACTCGCACACCGCATATGCCACATTCCAGGGGCCCTGGGTCCTGGTGTATTCCTTGGCGTCTAATGTGCTCTTTGGCATGGGGTACCCAATGAGCAACATCAGGTCGTTCATTGCAGCCTGTGAAAGAAAAGAAGCACTCGTTGGTGGGCGCCCTCTCGATTGACCAATCGTCTTTATCTGAAAGTAGATACACTTGGCCCTGAATAACGCGGTCCGTGGATTGAGTAGCGAGTGAAAAATCGGAAACAGTACTAATGGTACCATAGCTTTCATTTTCTGATGATAGAATTAAACTTCTCCGATGAAAACTGGTTCGAGCTGAGTGGGTCGATCGTATCGAGTGGACTGAACGAAGTGAGCGACGTGAGCAGACTGAGTTAGTCGAATGTTTTTCTGAGTCCTGATCGTCATACTCTAAGTCAAACAGTGACAATTCATTGGTGTCTAAAGCCAAGTTTTCTAGTCGTCGATCCACCCCTATTTGACTTGGGCCAGTATTTCCTAAGGTGCCCATAAAATCGGTAGTCAAAGACCTGGCCACTTGCTCGTTCGGAATTGATAGAATTGATCCGCGATCTGGTTCTCTCGAATGCAATTCTTCAAAGGCTGGGTCTCGCAACTCTTGATTAGACGTCGAATTGATTGAATCCGGCCCGTTGCTGTCTTGAGCCGCCGTAGCTACCGCAGACGGAACATACTTTAACCCCTCCGTTTCAACGGATGACTCCTCCTGGATTTCCTCAAGAAAAGGTATTAGCCAATATAGAGAGTCATTTAAGTCGACGAGATCCTCAAGCGTTGGCTTTGGCCCATCCCAAAATACAGAGTCATCCGTATTGGTTGCGCAACTCAGCAGCTCGGCCGCCTGAGGCTGGACATGTTGGACGATATCCTTTAGTACCGCTAGTTTAGATTCTCTTTGGTCTTCATCCAGTACTGAGCATCCGTACGTATCAGCATTACTCGGTGCAACGTTAGAATGGAATATAGCACACGTCTCAAAAGTGACCCTGCAAGACTACTCAGTAGTATCTCGACCGACCTCCTTAGGTGTTGGACGTTTTTAGTGGAAAAACTATTGTCCAACTCTCCTTCAGAAATATCAAAACCGTCACCCCAGATGATAAACCTATCTTTCTCTTCCGTCCACCCGTAATCGTCAAGAAGTCGATAGGCTCTTCGCGTTACAACAATAGATCGGAATAGTGCCGCACAAAAGTCGAAAAGTCTCTGAATTACTTGTTCGGAAGCCATCACAGTTGTTTTTGACCAGTGTTAAGTTATCGTTCTACCACGAATCTCCAGAAATTGTTGGTTAGCATGACTGTTACACCGCATCAGCCCCTCTTTCTGAAATATCACCCCTCTTTCTGTACTATCACCCCTCTTTCTGATATACAATCAATCTTTGTTTTCGTTGCCCGTAATTTCTTGAGCCGCGCATTTCAGCTTCGGGCTCGGCATTTAGTTTCTAACCCCGCGTTTCAGCAGGTAGGTGTGTTGGTATTTCGATCGAACGTTGGCCCACAAATTAGCCCAAGAAAACAGTGGATCCTTATGCTCGCTTCTTACTTAGAATCGTAAGCTCACTCTTCAGCGACATATCAGACACTGCTAACAAGAATTTAGAATCCCTAACTATGGCAGAAGCCGGAGGACTCGTTTTGGGAGGAATTGGTCTCATACGTCCTGCCATTGAGAGCTACCGGAAGTGTATACAACTTTACCACGACATTCGAAACCATCAGCGCGACTTCCAAATCGGATATTCGTCACTATTGATTCAAAAAGAGCTCTTCGAGTCCGAATGTTTCCATTTATTGGAGCCCCTCGTTCCCGAAAATGTTGCGAACGAGCTGCTGGCCGATGCAGAGCATCCCCTTTGGAAAGGTGTACAGTTTAGGAAGGACTTCTTGCAATCTTTGAGCGTTGGACAGCGAGAGGCTTTGTCATTGATCTGGAACATTATTGAGGGCATTGAAACGGACCTCCAACATTACCTAGATCACAGGTTGGATTGGGCGCGTGTTGGCAAAGTCAAGGTCAAGGGGTCTCTGGATACCCTCTGGCATCGAACGATTGATCTCAAGAATTTGCGGGAAGCGCGGAAGCGGCCTAACGGAAATAATGAGGCCCCTCAAAGACGCGAAAAACCGGCACGTCCCCGCTCGGGAGCTTCGAGGTTTCCACTACGACACTCTGCAAGGCGTCTACACAGTAACCTTAAGCCAGTAGTTTGCCAATGTCATTGTCTCAACTTAAAGCTCGATGGCACTAGACCGAAACAGGAAGAGCCATTATCAGCCGCAGAATTCAGTTTAATTATTACAGATAATCCTTCATGCTCTATCAGCATGTGTCTATCTATCATTGCTTCCAGAGATGGGGTGTTACAGGAGACAATCAATGGAGCCAGCTTTGGCTCAGACATCGCCAGAGAAACTCCCGACTCGCACACGATCAGTCGTCTGTGTCCACTGAAATTACCCAAAACCACAGCATCGTCCGCACCCAGAGTCTACCTAGGAAATTTCAAGGACCCGACTGAATCAAGATACTTCCACTCAATTTATCAGCACCGAGACGCAATCGATCGGTTGTCCCGTATATCCCTCGCCAAACACCTTGAGAGTAACACTTTTTCGCGCCGAAGGCGTCTCCATCTCGCTATGCTACTGGCTACTGCCCTGTTGCATTACGGTTCATTCCGCGGTTCCTGGTTTAGGGATTCCTGGAGTAGTGGGGATGTTTTCTTTTTCATCGACAAAGACCAAGGCCTCTTACCTACATCGTTCCCACATATCACTATTCCGAAGTCCAAACCCAAATGCCACCACCATCGAGCCCCTGTCAACAATAACCAATTGCTTTCGCTAGCCGTGGTTATGACGGAAATCGCGCTAGGAATTACCTTGGGTCCCCTGGATCGGGACAGTAACCCAGATGCTGAGTCGTCGGAGAGGAATAAAGTTAGGGAGCTTCTTCGGGAGAGGAAAAATTTTACGAATTCGGTTGGGCGGAAGTATGCGGAAGCTGTGGCAACATGTCTTAACAGTGATTATACATTGGGAACTGGTGACCTGAAGGAAGAGGATGTGCGGGATGCGTTTTATGAAAATGTCGTCTTAAAGTTAGAGCGTTGTGTCGAGGAACTTGATAAATGATAAGATTTCAATGCTTTATCTTTATTTTTGCCATCAGTATTTACTTCCTAACTACTTCTATTTACGTCATGTAACTACAGATTTCTTAACGGAATAATATGGTCGATGAGGTGAGCAAGATAAGGCGGATTATTGGGACAGGTTGGGATTTTCCAATTACAAGCTATATTGGGTTTGTTGGATTGTGGGAATCAACTAAGCGAAAGTTTAACTCAACCTCTCGAGGACTCTCCCTCCTCTAGTCATACCATTTCCTCAGTATTTACTTGCAATAAGCCCTGGAAGACTGTAAGTCAATGTGTCAGCGTATCCGATTCTATCTAATAAAATATATAAGATACACGCGGGATTGTTAAAGCCTGAAATGGTTCCGATTGGCAAATATTTAGCCTATTTAACACTCAGACGAGTGAAGAAAGTGAGCGAACCCGCGCTAGTTTCACATCGCGCAACACATTCCCAAGCTCCCACTCCACACAGTCATGCCTATCGGTCCTGATGGCAGGAGAAGGGAGTCAACACACGAAGAACCCATTTGTGTTATTCAGCTAAAGTCTGTAGGTTATTCCTTTCACAAAATGCAACAGAAAACTAGGGTGGGCAAAACTGCCATTCATCGCATTGTCAATGACTAGAACACAATCATCAATGTATGGTCTAAGTGGAAAGCACACTTCAGAAAAGTAATGCTAGACCCTAAACTACAACCTCATGCACATGAGAAAGTTATTGTTGTCACACAATGGTTGTGGGAGGAGTAACTGGAAAGGTGTATTTACCAGTGGATAGATGGCATGCTTAAGAGGGTCTGTTCCCTGCTTGACAACAATGGTGGTCCTACATGATGGTAGAGGATCTTATATATGTATACTACTTGTTATTTCATTCTTAATCAAATTGACCTGTGTTGTGTTGAGGAATTGACTTTCAAACGTTGGCCGTGAGTCGCGAAAATGCCAAGCGTTCGCTCACTTTCTTCACTATCACGGCAAACTCTCGCATAGACACGGCCATGATGTCATGTAGTAAGTATTACAAGATGGTGGAACGATCCTGGTGTGACTGGATAAATCAAAAGACCTCAATTGCTCCTGACGAGGTATATGAAGTCTAAGTACAGTGACGCTCTAGCAAAAGCAGAAATTGCACCTGCCATGCCAAGATATTACGTGATCCACTATCGAATGCTCCACAACGGAAATGTGAGGGTTGGAGGCCGTGCAAACTTCCATTAGTACTCTACGAATGAAATTCCCATCGCCTCCTGTCAATAACTAGTGTACTAGTTTGAGCTGATGAATATTAGGCAATGTGCCAGTGACTCGCTTTTCTCTTTTAACTGACAGGTCTCGAATGACAACCCAATATGTGAGAACATAGATACAGAAGCACATGCAATACATGAAGGCAGTTACCAAGATGTTTCTAAACAAGCTTCTACCACGAAGTGAATACTAAAAGAGCCAAGCAATTACTTCCACTAAACAAGAGAGGGAGAGCCCGAGGAAGAGGCTGAGGGAGAGGCGCCAGGTGCTTATGCGAATCTCAGTGCTACAAGGCATCACAGCTAAGATGTTACGTATCATGAGGCGGAGGTGCAAGGGCCAGAGGCCACGCAGTGGCTGATCAGCCCCGAGTACTGGAGCTTCATGATAATTGGGTCTTTAACTGTCCGAATGATATGACCTTTTGCAGACGCAGTTGATTTATCATGCTTATTCACCGCTCATGCTCTTCTGCTCTATTGACATTCGCCGCAGCGCGTACATCCCTTGTAGCCAATAATGCCGACCAACTTCCTAAACTGGAGTGTAAATCCGCCCAATTGCAAAATGAGCATGTAGGGGATACGGGAATTGGGGAGAGGTACCTACTTAGATATGTACTTCTCAGTGCACAATATCACCCCACAGAGGAGAATTCAAACGAGCCAACGGAACATTGCTGATGTGGGTGTTGAAAAGGCGTCCGGTGGGTGGCTTTGATGGCTCGAGTATAGAAAACAAGAAACAGATGTTTTGAAACTATGGCAAGTTTAGCTTTTTGACTAATCATTTTCTCAGAGCGCATGCACGCACACTCGGGAGTTTTGGCTGCCCTTATTTTCTTCATCTTTTCTCAGAAGTTAGGTGATAATTCGTGATCGGATTTTTTGATGTACTCTACTCCCAAAATGCTGCTCCAGTATTATTTATATTTGCTCCTACGCAAACTTTCTACCTCTCTGTCACCTTGAACTCTTCTATTCTTATTGTAGAAATCTTCACCCTGCCGCTACCACAACCCTGTCGCTGCAGTTGCCATTCTATTATTCCACACACCCTCAACTCAACTTCCGCACCTTACCATCCGCAGGCTCGTTTGCATCCACAATCTTCCTCTCCACTAAAACTTTATTCCCTCGTTCTTCCGCCGTTAGAAAAGTTTTGATTGGAAACAATGGGTCGGTACATGTCCATCGAAATAGCTGCATAGGCCTGCAACGGTGGGTTTCTTCGGGAATTAGGTTCTTATTATTTTAGGTATCATTTATCAAGGAGCTGGAAGTTTTCCATCCTTCGCATTTCACAAAGTCAGGTTCCAACCCCATAATACTTCGTGGATCCTGACATCAATCCGCATCCGCCCGTACAATCCGCATCCGCCCGTACAATCCGCATCCGCCCCTACAACACCTCCTTCCCTTCCCTGAGCCTCCTAACACCCTCCCACTCCTCCTCATGCACCTGCACATCCCCACGACCCAACAACATCTCCATAACCTCCCTCTCCCCACCCTCCACCGCCAACCGCAACGCCGTATAGCCCCGATCATCCGTACGATTCACATCCACGTCTCCTCTCCCCAATAGCAGCGCCAATACATCCTTATCCCCGCGCTTCGCAGCAATATGTAGCACCGGAGTCTTATTAACATCGACATCCGGGCGCTTCACCAGCGCTCCCACCATCTCCACCGATCCGCTTTCGACAGCCATGGTGAGCACTGTCGCCCCGCTCTCGTCGCACCGGTTTAGGTCGATATCGTGACGCTGCAGAAGCAGGTCGAGGGCGGCGGAATCACCACGCTCGATAACACTGCGTAGATACGGCGTAGGGGTATTGTTGAGTTGCAGGTCGTTGCGGGTGAGGAGAAGCTGGAGGATGGCGGGTGGGCTCTTGAGTGCGAGTTGCAACGGGGTACTGCCGGAGTGAGGAGTGTTGACGTCGAGATCGTGGCGTTGTAAGAGGAGACGGAGGATTTCTTCGTCTGCGTTTTGGAGGGCGAGACATAACGCGCCGGTGAGGGAGAGGCCGGGTCGAGTAAGGAGTTGTTGGAGACATGTGGTGTCGCTGAGCGAGATTGCGTGGGAGAGCGCGGAGTTCCCGGAGGGGGAGGGGAAGTTGAGGTCCACGTCGGGGCGAGTGGGGAGGAGGAGGGTTACCATTTCGGCGTTGCGATTGGCGATGGCGGTGAGGAGGGGTGGGTAGGAGAGGGGAGAGGAGTTGTTGGCTTTTGGATCAGGATGGCTGAGAACGGCGGGTGGGTCAGGGTCTTGTATTAAGGTGCGGAGAGACGTAGAGTCGTCGTCGTCGTCGACGGGGTGGGGAGGAGAATGGTGGATAAGGGATTCGTCAAACGGAGAGCCTTGGCGGCTAGAGGTAGGTGTGATTGAACAGGATACTGTTTCGTGGTCTGAGATTCCGGAGGTGTATGGGATGTCAATATTAAACCATGGACGACTCTCATCTTCTTCTCCGAGTCCCTGAGTCATAGTGGTCGGAGCCGAGGTCACTTCTGGCACCTTCCGTGCGGCAATTGGCATTTCAATGTGCCATGAGCGATTGTCCCCCTCTTTCCCCTCTTTTCCGAGTTCTGTCACACACGGCACACTCTGCGGGGCTGTGGCTTCTTTTCCTCTCTGATCCTTCCCCTCTTCTACCCAACCTGGATTTATTTCTTGCGTTTCCCCAGTTGGATTGTTATCGCTGATATATCTGGTTGCATTGCTCCTACTCTCCTCCCATTCTCTCCTATCTCCCACCACAGTATCAGCACCTCCCATCTTTTTCTTCCTCCTGGCGCACTCACAAATCACTCCTGCTAGACGCTGGGGTGACAATAATCCTAATATTTGTTTTCATGAGCGAACGGGAGCTAGTCGTTGACGTTGACCTCGACGTCGACGAAACGCGGGGTGGAGGCGGTTGGTCATCTTCATGTGTCTTCTGAGGACGCAATCGGGAGCAAGATGAGAAGCGTGAGATAAGGGTACGGATGCGGTTGCGCGCCATGATGAAGATTGTGGATGTTGCATTGGGGCAGATAAGGAAGAGGGTCGGTTTATATGGGTATGTGTATGACGTGAGGTAGGAATTGTGGTGAAGGGTTGGTATGCATGACACGTCGGCAGCCAATCACGGCAGGTAAACGCAAGCTACTTGCGACAATCTCAGTGTAAGAAAACGTGGCGCGCGTATAAGTACCACAGCACAAAAGCCCCTTGTTTTACGACTGGCGATTTTGTGGCGGAGAGCTCTTGATTCGATGCAGGGGCTGAGATGCGCTGGACGTACATCACAAGTGAGTCTTTTTAACCAAATCGGTAGCCCGCAAGTGAACCCAATACGAATTGCAGATTCAAATTCTCCCGCTAAGATAGCGCATGCACAATCCCGCCCCCAATCATTTTATAAACCTTCAAGATATCCCCAGATAGTCCTATAGTGACGCCCACAGATATGTGCGAAAATCTCAACAGTTTCTGCGGCGTAAATTTCGAAGGCTCGGGACTCCGCACTCCGAGGCCCCGGATACCATCGAGGTGGCTTCGTCGAGACTCGAAAGTCACCATGATTGCATTGATCAACAATTTGCCTTACCAACCCAACCGCCGAGAGATTCAGCCTTGGGTGAAACGGAGTTGTAGGGAGCGTGTAAGGGAACAGGAGAGATTGAGGCTGTTTCATGACCGTTGTCAGGCTGAAATGCAAGTCTTCATCGCATAAAATGACAGTAAGGAAACACTTGCCAGGCAGCGAACACTCTGAATTAATGATCTAAGATAGGCCCATTATATGCATTGAATAAAGCCAGTATCCAGCCGCCCCCAAACGCCCAGGCCCTAGAAAGCCCAGCTTCCGGTCTTCGGCCCTCCCATGATTTCTCATTCTATCGTAGGTGATTTTTGCGGCCCTAAACTTCGCTCGCCGGGTCGTCAGATCTTTCATCTTCGTCATCGCAGTTGTCCGGCTCTTTTCACTCTCCGGCTCGTCCGGTCTTCCGTCTTCGTCGTCGGGGATGGACGCCATGCTGTCTTTCATTTTTTAAGCAATGGTCCCATACCTTTGGGCATAATTTTCAAAATCGACCAAAACAAATCTCGCTTTACAAACTAAGTGAAATGCCCATCATCTTCGTCAAGTGTAGCTTTTAAATCTTATTCTATATGCTAACATCTTCAGGACCTCTTAGTAATAGTAGCTTAGTAATAGTAGCTATATAGCTGCCAGAAGTCTCTACCCCTGGTAAACATAGCACTGGTTGTTGCCTCGGGAGGCTAATCGGGAGGCATTTGTATGTCAGAATTCTGGGGTTCAAGTGATCCTAAAAACTCTGACCACGTAGCTGAAAGATTACCAGTAGGTGAGCGAGAACGAAAATGAAGATTGGTATTGAAATGAGAAATGTTTCTTACTAGGATGTTAGCACCATCGGACCTTCCTAACCCTTTCTAGGAGGACGGCGATGAGTAGCCATGAGCCACGAATTCTTGGGCAGCAGCATGGTTGTCGAATCGGAAGTAGGTTGGCCGGAAAATCCATGTTGACAGGCTAGTATTGGCCAAGAGATGAGAAGGGACGAGGTCCCAAATTAGCCCGAGATGTCTCGTCTTGTGGCGCTTTTGATCTCGTCGGCCCGGAACTTTCAGTAAAGTCCCGGCGGTAGTCCCGAGATGTCCCATTCCGGAGTTCGCACATGATCGGCATCGACAGATGGGCATTCTCCTTTAGTCGGTATAGGTCGGTGCGGAAGTTTTTTAACGCCGCCAATTTGCGCAAAGAGCTCGTCCCAAACATCTGTAAGAATATCGTCATCAATCGCATTGTACTCATCTGAGGCATCAGGAGAGGTGTTGGGCAAGAGCTCGTACAAGGGACGAGAGGCGATTCCGGGAAAGGATGTTCTGATTGTTTTCGAGTCTGATAGTGGCGGGTTATCGACCAGATCCGAAGACTCGAGGAGCATTTCGTTGTCAATTTCTCCATAGATTCCGTGCGTATCAGTGGAGAACGGATCATAGGAGGGTTAGGGCCCGTCCTCAGCTTAAGTTAGGTGGGACTGGATTTCCTCCATGAGGACATATGTATACTCCGCAAAGGCAGTGCTAAGCTAAAGAACTGTTGAGGGCGAATAGAGCAGCAACTGCAGATTCTGTGATGGAATCAGAGGCTTTGATGCTATTCGTGAACACCATCGTTCAAAGGTACCGGCCTGACGGTCATATGCCATCACTCGCGGAGTCCCCGGCTATCGGGTCCCGCCTGTGCTCAAGTCTCGGGACACATCACATTCAGTGTACGCCGTAAAAGATGGTCGTACTCATTCGTGAGAGTGTTTGGGCTCGAAAGTCAAGCTCGTCTTCCAATTAATTTTGCACGAGACGAGTTGTCTCGAGACTGGTAAAGCCGGCAAAGTCTTCCTTCATTGTTCCTATAGTACTTAGAGGAGAACCTTGTGTATATTCTATGATACAGTGAAGAGAAGCAGAGAAGGAGAAAGGCTCGATTAATATACAGAGGATCATTGGAGAAAACTTTGATGCTTCGCCACTCGCCACTCTGAGTCACTTGACACAGGGTATGTAACATTCATCAATCTCATCTAGATGATTGATGACCTATGACCCGGCGTAGTAAAGTAACCAGCGATCCCAACGGTGTTCTACCACCATTTTCACACTTGTCTTCCTACACTGTAGCAGTATGTAATCTCGAGACCTCAAGCGAGACCCATCCAATGTCTTCCAAATTGCGAAGTCATCGCCGTCATCAATTAACTCCAACTCCATTCTTGTCTTCTTTGACCTCAAGTTTGGCGACGGCTTAGTATTGAAACTGCTAGGTATTATGTGCACAAATGCTGTAGAATTCTTAATACAATCCCAGAAACTGACTGAGCTTCACTTGACTGTAGATTGGAGAACGCTCGTCATTGTTGTGGAGTTTGGAGAAAGTGCACAGTAGCGATCTGTGGCGTCAGTTTCTGCTGCACAGGGGAAGACTGAAAGACGTACTAATTATGATTGTCTTGACGTCATCCCCGGAGTGCTCAAGGTCGACGCATTTGTTAATCTACGTGAAAACTGCGGCGATATTTTCTCATAAGAATTTGCTTCGGAAGTACTCACGGAGAAATACTTATTGGTATTTGTACGGATCACTTCAGAAGCTTCATGACGTGACTAAAAAGACCACGAGACAAGACGTTCTGGGCTCTAGTTAGATTTCGTCTGGTCTCGTCTTGTGGCCAACACTGCTCGCGGTCTTCAAACACCCATGCTCCAGGCATTGGCAACACATTGGTTGCCACCCCTGCTCCCTACATACTATAGCGGTGTTGTTACAGTATGTACTTTTTGCTATGCAGTGCGCGTTAAGAGGGGTTACCGATTCCATAGAATCATCTTCACATTGCGCAAACATCCCGCCCAGTTGAACACTCCCGACAAACTAGTAAAGATGTGAATCTTCAGGACTCGCCAGGGCGCCTTCGGTGGTGGGGAAAAGTACTGTATCGCCCCCTCCCTAAGGGAAATGAGATTGCAGCCTTTGTTCAAATTCTGATTAGAATTGTTGCTCTACGGAGGGAGCCCTGTGCTTGTACACTATGTGTCGAGAGAAGAGAGGAGGATGCAACAGTAATGCGAGTAATTCCCTGTATTTACTCTCTTCACTTCCCTCGCAAAACAAACTTTTCATCACCCACATTAGCGCAAGGGAGGTATCTAGTAAGCTTAATTTTCCCATCTTTCCCACACTCTCGGGCGCTAGTAACTCCGAGACTGGTCACGACTTATCCACCAAGCTCCCCTTCTATCCCAAGACATTGAACCGTACCCTTCTATAAAGTGCCTTTGGGGGTGAAAAGGTCCACGATTACAAGTTCCACTAGTTACCATAAATATCCATAGGACCTAGGCAAGACTTAGCCTTTTTACCGAAGTTTATCATGTATTGAGACAGTAGATGCCGACTAAACTTACCACCTTGTGCTGATGTTTTCCTAGGGGTAACTACAAGACATGTCTTCATTCCTATTTCCGGTACCATTGGCTATCCGGCCGAGATACTTCCCGTTTGCCGTCTCCGGGGCGGGTGACGTACCATGATGCATGACTTCTCTACCCCCAAACAACCCCCTCCCCAGTTGTAGCGACTGCTTGCCGCCAAAACGTCATATATCTACCCACCCCAGGCCCGTGGGATTAAATGAAACACCATAACGCCGATGTGGTACCTCCGCGCTCCAGATCCGACGTCATAATGAGTGTTGAGTAATACCAACCAATCAACCACAACACGCACGGCACGCTCACACACGAAATCCTCACAGGCTGTCGTGCAAGATGACTTCATCAAGACTTGGACTGGGATTGGATCGTAAAGTGAAACGCAAGCGAGTGATGCCGCATGCCTACGTGTATCACTGTATCACAATCACTTCATTGCACTTCACATGGCTGGAATCACATCATAATCTCAACCCATTACATTCCCATTCCCCACAGCTCAAAAACAAAGTCCTCCTTCGAGTACTACAAATATTTCATCACCCAAAAAGCCAATGCCCCACAATAAGATTTTCCCCCACGCTTTCGCCGCCTCTATAAAAAAAACACAAATGGTATCATCCCTTAAAAGCAAGCATGCGATAAAAAACACCCCGAACGTTCCCCCCCATTTCCAATATGCAAATACCCAAAAAAAAATACAATACAAAGGTATGATGATAGAAAGGTGGTACAATACAGAAAAGAGATGCTCCGATAAATCGATCCCGCCCATCCAATAAAAGTTACATGACTTTTGATGACCCCCAAAACTCGTCCCTAAATCCTTCCCCGATGATAATATAAAAAAACGCCCTTCCTTTTACATGACGAAATACATAAATGAACTTTTCTCTTCCCAGCTCTTTTGGACATAAACATAACATGACATGACAATCGTGATGGATGGATGGATGGATGGATGGATGGTGATGCTAAATGAAAAAAACCAACGATAAATGCAAAAGAAAAACAGGAGTATTAATGCAATATCTTCTCGCCGCCACCTAGATAACACAACGTACTCAACTCATCTCTTCCCAGACACAGCCGTGGACCCATGGTGCCCGGGAACTCTTGAACGATGTCCATTGCGGCTCAACGGTCTGTGTACCCCGACTCTCCTGCCCAGTCTTGAATCTGGCCTTTCAATACTCACTCCATGCGTTAGCGCCATGGGGAGCATCAACGCCTTCGGACTTGGCAGCGGCTTATCCGCAAACCTTACAACGCGCTTCATGTTGCCACTTTGCTGTTGTTGCTGTTGCTGTTGCTGCTGTTGCTGTTGCTGCTGTTGCTGCTGTTGCTGCTGTTTCTGTTGCTGCTGTTGCTGCGTCCGGTTCGCAATCTCCTGTTCGACAAGGGCCTCGTCTTCCCAGCTTGCATCATCCGACTCGGATTCATCTTCGTACTCTGAGTCGTCTTCCGAGCTAGTCTCCGAGCTGCTCTCGCTAACATCGTCATCGAATTCCGAGCCAATACAACTTGGGGTATCGCCGACGTTCACAAGCATTGATCCAGCTAGGGAGAGGTCCGAGTACTTATGCGAAAGAGTCTTTGTTGGCGTTTCGAACCGAAGCTGCTTGACCACGGGGTTCTGAGGAGGGGCAGCAGCGTCGTCTGGGTACTCCTGATAGGGAAGGGTGACGAGTGCGTTTTGTAGTTTTGCTGGGTCGACCTTCTCGACTACCACAGGGGGGGGAGAGATCTTAGCCGGCGCCTTGACAGGACCCTGGGGCTGTGAAGAGGTTTGGCTACTGTTCAGCGAACGACCACGGACGATCTGGACTCCAGGGCGTATCGAGTGCTCGGTTGAAGTCGAGGTGTTTGTTGACGATGGGAAGCTCTGCGGTGGTTGCTGAGGCAGTTGCAGTTGCAGTTGCAGTGGCTGCGGCAGTTGCTGTTGTTGCTGTTGCTGTTGTTGCTGCTGTTGCTGCTGTTGCTGCGGTTGAGGAGCAGGTGCCTGCTGGATTTGCGCTTGCTGAGGCTGCTGAACAGGTCGCTGGGGCTGGAGCTGCATCTGCAAGTCTCCACCGGTGGGGCGGGCACGAGTTGGAGGCATCGAAGGTGCAACCATCTGGTACTGATGGCCGTTGGCAGTCTGTGCTGGGTTCCGCTGCGGCTCCGGCTTGCGTTCGGGAGATCGGTTCCTCTGGGGCTGGGGCTGGGGCTGCGGCTCCGAGTTGATGGCCTGGTGGAGGCGTTCTCGGACACTATCAATCATCTGCTGTGAGCGCTCGTGTGCAGCTGGGGATTGCTCTGTGCGGGTTTCCTGGGGGTGGCCTCGATCGTTCACATTCCTTTGTGGCTGCTCAACCCTGACAGGTTCATACCTACGGCCTCTTGCATCCACCAACGGTCCATTGCGTTCCCCCTGAGGAATTTGCTCATACCGGATGTTGTGGCGGTCGTCCGGGGTAGTGGTGCTACGCTGTACCAGGGGTCGCTGTTGTGATTGGTGCAACTCATCGTACGCTGGCTTTTCAGGGCTGTGCTGGCCTCGCCTCGGTGGCTGTTGAAGTGTGATTTCCGGTACATACTGTCTTTCCGGCGAGTGGATGGTGCCACGTCTCTGGGGAGGCAACTGCAGCTCAGGTACAGGATATTGTCCGCTCTGGAGGCTATGAATGCTAGGTCGGGCTTGAATAACAGGAGAAATCTCAGTCTGTGCTCTGCGTTGGAGAGCTGGGCGATCAGCATAGTTTTTCTTCTCTGGCATTCCACTACCGTAGGAACTAGGATTGCTGTGGATGAGTGGGGGAGGTGGCATCTGCTGAGCCTGCCGGTCGGGTTCGGCCCTGGTCGGGTTGGGACTGGTCCTCTTTGACGACGGGTTCGACGGTGGCTGGCTCCGGATAGCGGGCTCTGGATTGCGTCCCCGGGTGGATGCACCCTGGTAGTTGTTGTGTGCATTCATCTGCCCCTCCATGTGACCATTTCCATAAGCGCTTAGGAAACCACTAACATTCCCGCTTGTCGCACCGAGAGCGTTCGCCTCCTGAAGAGTTTTCTCGATGACAATGTTCAAGCTTTTTGCCTTCTCCGCTCTTGACCGTTGAGATTTCCCACTGGTGTTGTTTCGATGCACCGATGTGTCAGTAAGGCTGTGATCCGGGTTGCTGTTGTGATCCCTCCTTGTTGGCGACTTCCTTCTCTGCTGGTGCTCAAACTGCTTGGGCTCGAACCGCGGCGTATCTCCAACGCTGGTAGTCTTGGTGCTAGTCGAAGCTTGACTAGAGGTAGAGGATTGGCTATAGGACGATTGCGATGACGGAGTGAAAGACGATGTCAGCGATGATTGCGTGGACGAATGCGCCGGCATATGCACCGGGTGACCAGGATCAAAGTGATCATCGTACCTCGGAGTATCACCAGACGAAACAGACGTATAATGCATGTTGCCGAACGTGGGTCTAGACTCGAACATCTGATGAGATGGAAGCGATTGGTAGGCGTAGTTAGAGGTGTGGTTCGGGGGCGTGGGAGGTAGTGTTGCTCTCAGATATGCCTCCAATCTCTGGATAAGAGGTTCGTAGTCATTCTGCTTCTCCTCCGAATACTTTGGCCAAGGATCATGCTGGAACTGACGCAGCGACTGGAAGAATGATTGGTATGAGGTGGGTGGCCTCACGCAGACGGCCTTGATCTTGGGTCCCAGCTCCTGATTGTGGAGGAGAACGCTATTGACCAATGAGGTCTGGCCGGGCTGAAGGCGATAAATGGGGAAAACGATGTCTTCATCGTCCTTCTTCCTGTCATATCCGCTCCGTGAGTTGCCAGTAGCAAAATAATTCTCCACCTCTTGAGGAATCTGCCAACCCTCCTTCGCAAAGCTCATATCACTCTTCTTCATATCCTTGTAGTATCGGTGGGGAAGACCATGCGGAAGGGATTCCAGGAGAGACCTGCGGAGTCCCCATCGTTTCCTCTGCAGTTTCGTGAGCTCGGGGTGCATTAGAGTAGGATGACACAGAGCCACGGCCAGCGTTGGCGAAAGGACATAAATTTGATGCCACATAGAATCCCTGGTGTAAAGGTGCTGCTCTAGTTCCAACGAAGTCATATCAATCTTGGAGTTCTTCTTTGCTCCAATCTGACCTCCTTCAAAACCGCCGAATGCCGCATCAGTGAGGATAAATTCCTCATTTGGAGCAGCCTCCCAGAAAACCATATATCTCTCAATCGCATTGGCCTTGTAGTCCGCACGATCCAAGTCGAAGATGGAGGTGGTACTCGGGATTTGGTTGTGTGGTGTATCAATGATGTGCTCGACGTTCCGTAGCCAAACATCTCTGGCATGTTCCAAGTCGTTGTTCTCAATAAACCTCCGTCGCCTAAGACGAGCACTCTCCATATATTCGTGATGTGCAAGCAGATGCATGTTCCTCTCCCTGCCTCCAAGCGACGTCATAAGGTACAAGTACTTCCGAAATGTGTTGATTTCATCCCTCGGGAACGGGATATCCCCCAACGGTTGGTTTCCACGCACAAACCAGATAGGATCCGTCAACTGGGTGTAGATTTCTCGGTCCACTCGCTGTAGCAAAAGGAATTTCGAGAAGCCGGTAGCCTGAAAGGCTTGAGGGGAAAGATGTTCAAAGTACGAGGCATAAATATCGTTGTTGCCAAAGCACAGTGACCAGTGTTTTTTATCGAAATCTTGCGCTTCGGGAAGGAAGAGTGTTAAAAGGTCGGATTCACCAATCAGGTGCCTGGTAATAAGCAACCAATATCGTCAGTTTTTGTTCCTAACATACAAATAGATGTGACCTCATCGCAAAAATGGGTCGTCGCAAAAGCAGATGATACATTATAAAAGAAATAAGGGAAGTAGAAATCCTCGCGCACTGCAGCATACATTTGATTCTCCTCATAGACAAGCCACATGTTTGGTTCGCCGGTCCCGCAAAACGTCTTAAGAACATCTTCCGGAACAAACGTCCGGTATTTTCGCAACTCCATATTTTGATCATGCTTCTGGGAGAAGAGGTCGGCCGTTGAACGTGAGAAATCGGTGTCGGACATGGCGACGGCGTGCGAAGGCGCTGCTCGCCGACTCTTTAACTAGTTGGTGCTTTGGTTGCTGCAGCGATGATACGACCTGTCGCTGCTGGTATTAATATATGCTCACGAAGCGACGCAGTACGCGCCAGCCAGTTGAACGAATAGATGCGGAAAGTGGTGATATGCAGTGCATATATTGGAAAGGGGATGCACTCGTATAGTATATACTGCGTTTGCTTGAGGAGATGAAGGATATTGGTGTTTAGCGATATGGGGGGGTGTGTATGGGAAGAGGAACGAGGGGGGAGGAGGAGAGTAAAAAGGAGTAAGGTAGGTCGGGAAGCAAGCACGGGGAGAATCGCCAGGGCGGGACACTTGGATTTGCGATGACCAGGTGAGTGACAGAGGCTGTCCAGGCTTTGTGGTGTGCTGGGTAAGGGTGGTGTGTGGAAATTAATTCTCTGCACCAGAAAGAAGCCAGACGGTGCCTGGCAGCGCGGACAAGGCAACTGCGTAGAAAAAAAATGGGCATGAAAAAAGAACAAAAAGCAGTGTGAGTGGTCCATTGCATAATGCATAATCCCGGCGCAATGTGTGGGTGATTGGCCACCGCAGTGATGGCAACTGGTGACTGCGTGATGAGAGTGACGGGAGAATGGGACAGCGTACGCGAGAAGGCTGAGGCAGTGAAGCGAGGGATGAATAGGATACCGCAAATGAAATGACAAAACATCGAGGTGGAACTGAACACAGAAATATCAACAACGCACCTTTGTAGCCTTCCTCAGCCACTCTTTAAATTCCCCAGTAATCCCAAAGACCTCAGGCTCACTCTCGTATCGTTGAAATTCTGTCCGCCTGGTGTTAATTATGTTTGTCGTCGTTGTATAGCGAAACACTATCCAGCTCCCTTGCTCTTCTCCCTAAGCCAGGAAAAAATGACTCGCAGCTGCAGATGGGGAGCAGCACTTATTTAAGTCGCAGTAGTCGGTCGTTAGGGTCGTTCCTCCTTCCTGCAGCCCCGGAAACAAAAGGGCGCGAACAAATGTACTATGAAACCTGAAAACAGCGCTAACCGCTGTCAGTGTCGTGTAGGCGGCAAGGTAGGAACAGCGTCGATATTGGAAATAGAATAATAAAGAAACTGAAGTGGAATAGAATAAACTAGCAGTAGAGTACAGATAGGCAGAGGTAGATGAAGATGGAAGGAGGAAGGGGGGGCAGTAAGTAAGATCGGTGAATGTTGACAATGGTTGTTGTTTTTGTGTTGTTGTTTGGGTGACGCATAAACACAGCCCAAAATTGCCCCTAAGCAACAAAAACCTGGCGACAATTCTCACGCTGTGAATGGGGGGACGCAAATAAAGCAGCAGGGCAAAGCCACACTTTGCTTCGGCCGATGTGAGATTACCAGCGGTAACAATACCCGGGCTCCGACTGGACTGGGGCTGAGGATTATGCTCTTCTCCGTGTTTCTTCTGCGGGCCGAATGAAGTATGTATGCGATGCAGCAGCAAAAGGGACGAGAAAGAAACGGGGCAAAAGGAGAGGAAAGGATAGGACAGTGGGGGGCAGGCATCATTTTTATTTCTGTAATACTTCTGCAGGCCGAGCAATGAGCCCTACCATACAACACCCCCTTCACATCCCGGTGCATCCCGTTATTTCCCTTTTGCTAATTTAAAAAAATCAAAAATAATCCAAAAAGGAAAAAGCAAAAGAAAACATTCCGTGTTCTTTCGCTAGTTCCTTTTTCCTCTCGCAGACCCATCATCCCTGTCCAGCCAATTACTTGTTCACAAACCAGAAACATAAAATAAAATCAAAATCCAATAACCCCCCATGGTTGTTCCCTCCCGCGAGTTCCCCTCTGAAACAATTAACTGCTCATCGTCAGCCTTTCTTCTTCCCTTTCCACATACAGGCACCGCGACAGGATTCTGGAAGCGTCTCCTTTGTTCGAAGTAAAGAGCGGGGGAGGGTTGAGCATATCGCATGAAGATGACGGCGGTAGTCCCGCGGCAGTGGGATGGCCTGGTCTTTTCTGCTTCGTTCGTGAAACGTTCCCAAGCCCCTTTCGTTTAAGTATAGCCATCGCGCATTGCACATGTCATCATCAGCGTTCCCTCGTCATGTGCGAGCCTTCCTTGCCTTCCATTGTTCCTCCAAACGCGAACCGGGTTTTCCATCACAGCGCGTAGAGTACACACAACATAGGGCAGCATCGTGACTGACAGGTGCAAATCGGGGTTTCAACGACGGATCTCACACACACAAGCCCCGGCCCAACAAATAAATCGCTGGGGCTGGGGGATGGGGGATAACTATTGTTTTTCCTGACCCGTTTGCAGTGCGGGGTTCGGGATTCGCAATTGATGCTACTCAATGTATCTACCTTACTTCAGACTCCGTCGCTCTCGCTCGCTCACTCTCAGGCTTTGTAATGATAAGCGCTCGCTCGTGCTCTTGTCATGTTTCTCAAAGCCCAGGATACGAAGACCTCATTTCCTTTCCATCGAGTTGCAAGGGAAAGAAAAGGTGGTGGAAACCTTAGCCGGCGCGCGAACCATACACACGTACATGAAACAAACGAAAAACTCTGGATTGGTCCGACCGTCAATGACGTCTCTATGTCTCTCTCTCTTTTTTTTTCCCTGTGCCCCACCGTCCAATCAGAAGTGCAAACTGTTTATCATCCCAATTCTTTCAATATTTTGGACAAATCACAAGGTGATAAAAACCCCACAGAACCTTTTTTTCCTCATTGGTTGCCGGTTGGCTAGTTGATAGAGAAAGAGAAAAAAGCAAACAAACGGAAGGGATAATAACCAGCCGGTGTCGGCATATCTGGAGTAACACAGAAACTGAAGCCATTGGTGGTGAGATAAGACAAGCCGAGCAGAGACACAAAGGCACACGACATGATGGCGATGGTCGTCGACATGCGATCGAACGCATTGTACCCCTTCTCTTTCATCTTGCCGTTGCGCAGCTGCAGCGGATGCAAAGAGAGAAGTGCTGCTGTCTGGGGTATTGTCTGGGGTAGCGTAACTACGGGTGGATGAAGGGTAGGTATGGGGTTCAATGTATAGCACGCAATGACGAAACGCTACCTATACACCTGCCTCGTATACGCAACGCAGTAACACGCTCCGAGACTGCCTCGTCGTCCGCATCGCGATCCCCATCACCATCGTTCAGATTCCCGTATAATGTAGCTATCATCCCCCCATCCATCCATCCGTCCATCTATCCATCAATGCAACTTCTGTTTAGCCGGGTATCCATCCATCCATCCATCCATCCAGAGAGGTATTAATATAACCCCCGGATGAATTCCTACAGCGCACCTGGGGCATCAGTTCGCGGGCTTCCGAAGGTTACGGAGATGTGCGGGATCGGTTGACATTCTTTCTCCTCGACTGCCGTCTCCAGCGTGAGGATAGATTATTATTATGGGACTGATCAAAAAAAAAGTGCACTTTGTACCTGTTGAACCAACCAAAAGAATACTTGAGTGATAGAAAGGTGGGGTGGATCCTGCATTGCCGAAATACAACACTGGAGGTATATGAGAGGACGACAGGACGGCCCGTTGCCAAAGCAAATCTTTGAATCTGCGATGCCGGTTTGTTTGTTTATCCCCCACAGCTCCAGAGCCAGTCTACTTTGGTTCGCCAGCCCACGATCGATAGATAGATACTTAAGTAGACAGCACGAAACGGCCGTATAAATCGCCACTACCCTTATTTATGGACACGCAAAACACAGCTTTCCCTTCGTGATGGTGCAGTTTATCCCCCACAGCCTAGTATACTGGTAGATGGGTTCCAATTTGCTCGCCCACTTCAAGTCTCGTCTGGTTCGTCGCCCCATGATAGATAGTGAAATATGTAGGCAGCACTCAATACGCGTATATTATATGAACACTACCCTTATTCACGGACGTGCAAAACACATATTTCCTTCCGTGATGGGCGATTTGCGGTTTGTTTTTCCCCCACAGTCTACTTGCAAGTGGTTCGTCGCCCCAGGATAGACCGGCAGCGTTCAACACCCATATAGTATGTACACTCCCTTGTTTATGGATGTGCAAAACATCTTCACTTCAGTGATGGCAGTTTGTTTACAATACTCCCCCACAGTTTCCTCTAAACCTTCTTTGGTTCGCCGCCCCACGATAGATAGGCCCTCACTCACTATATGCATACTTCGATCAACATGTACGCCGTATACACATCAGCACTACCGTGTTCCTTTCACTATCTCCGCAGCAATCTCCAGCCAATGTAGGTACACATATCACATTCAACCAGGTCTTCTTTCTACGGACGGATGCACCGCAGATCTCACCTCAGCATCAGATATGATATGCCGTGGAATCGAGGTGATTATGGATATTTCCCGCCCCCATTCCTTCCCCGGCCCGTCTATTCTTCCTCCACTGTTTGACACATGTGCCGAATACAGCAAAAACCAGGCTTTCAGCTTTCTTTCCCAGAAAAGCACGCAACTACAATGATATACACCCACACCCACACCCACACACCTGAACTAAAAACTCCGACTCGCCCCAATATCGATCGCATCAAAGACACCCTCCTCGTCGATTCCTTTCTCCCTCAACGCCTCCTTTAGTCGCAGCGGAGGCTCCATCACCGGCTCATCCGTGAGCACCCAGGTGCCCTGATAGTGTCTCGTTAGTTGGCGGGGGTAGGGAAGGATAAAGAAGAGAGATCCTTGTAGAATATCACAATGATGGAGGGAACAAGCAGGTGCGTCTTCAGGTGGCAGAACGAGCTGACATGACACAAGCACCCACCCACACTTCTTCGGGGATCGACTTAAGGGCTCCATTCTATCCACACCATCATGGATCACCCCACATATCATAGAGGGGCGCATACGAAGTGAGCCTTGGTTACACTCCTAAACCCGTAACCCCCGGCTTTGAAACACAAAAGCAAAGGGAAGGAATGAAAGGGAAGGAAAATGAGGGACATACCCAATGCATCCCGAGCGCCTTCCTACACCTCGTATCAATGAATATATTCACCGCGTCTCTCGGGTCGGCATGCATTGGACTAGACACCGGGTTAGCCGCCACCGCCGCGTCGCCAATACACACATCCAATATCAAACCCCCCTTCCCCCCTTCTTGTTCGTCTCAATAGCGCATGAAAAAAAAACGTACCTCATGATCCTATCCGACCCATTAGCATCTGAGCTAGAATAGAAACGCGAAGATCATGGCCAAAATCGGGCTGGTGTCAAAGCACAAAAAAAGGGCAATGAAAAAAAGTCCAAAAGGAGAAAAATGATATAAAAAACCCACAACCAGAAAAGCAGGTTTTCCACCCAACCAAAAACTCGGCGAAGTGCACAAGGTCCAGTCACACGATGCAATGCAATCCTGGTGCAAAGGCCAAGGCATGCAATGCATGCATAAGGGCCGCGCAGCTGAACGCATTTGGAGTAACCATAGCAAAGCCGATAACCAATTATCAACCACCAATGATGCACAGAAGGTGAGTGGAGTGAGGATCGAGGGTGAGGATTTGTGATGCAAAGAGAGAGGGTGTGGGAGAGGTGAGATCTCATGTCTCAAGCCTGAGGTATTCGTCGGGACACAGGTGGCCATCCGCTTGCACAGGATACCGTAATACGTGTCTCGCTCCATCCCAGGGACATCATAACATAGACCAGCAACCGTTCGGAAGTATGGCCAAACAGCGCCGATGGTGTGGAAATAAGGGGTTATACAAGCGGAGGGGAAGGGATGGAATGGATAAAAAAAGGGATGGCGTGATTCATAGTGAAGCAAGAGGTATCCATGATGTAGGTACCACAATAGCTCAGGGCAAGACAGGAGATCATTCGCTCGGCAGATTGCCAAACATGAATGACCAATATCGAGACAACAAGCTCCAAAGCCCAGAAGCCAGCCACACTTGTAGCTTTCGGATGACAGGAGTCTAGAAACTTACCATCTTGGACAATAGGCTCCAATCGGAATCAGACCCAAGTCAAACCCACCCCGATTCTCTCCAATTTCTTTGAACGCTGGACACACGGGGAGATCGCTGTACTCCTGTCCATAGTCGTCTTTCCCGTCGGATTCTCGAGGGACAGCGCGGTAGCCTGTGTCTCTACAGGTAGATTTCGTATTAGCTCATTTCCTCCTGAAACTCTGTGATGATCGATAAATAGCAATGAGATGAGATCTGGTAAGTAAGGTGGTGAGGCATCGAGGGAAACAGCGCCATATCGAGAACGGCTATCGTGGCGCGACGAGATAGGGCCAAGTAGCACAGCCCGGTCGATCCGGACGGAAAGCTGCTGCTTGGTGTATAATTCAAGGTTCTCCAAGGAAGGGGGTAATCAGACAGAAAGGCGCACATAGACGTAAGGGGTGGGCTTTCAGTTGGGCTTAATCGTTACCATTCCTCACCATTGGTTCTGAACTCTGTGAATGCTGATTCGTCGCGTTCAGACCACATCCGATCACAGCTCATCACGCACCCGAAAAGCAATCCAAACATAACCAACTTACCCAGCAAAATACACCTTCTTCCCTCCGCTCTCGACGCCCCAGCTTCCCCAAAGAGTCAAACTGCGATCCATCAATCCTCTTCCACTGGTGTGTTGGCATGGCAGTAATCCAAGCTTTGCCGCTATCTTTCCCTTTTTCAGGTTCAACACAATCTCCCTCTCATCCCACCAATCCAGCTCCGTACAATTATCGATCCTACAGCTCGTAAACCACTCCTTGTTTCCGAGGGGCACAAAATATTGACAATTCGGCCATTTCTTGTGGATTTTCATGATTGTTCCATGATCCGTGTGATCGTAATGGTTGTGGCTAATGCACACCAGGTCGATTTCGGGAATGTCCTCGATATCGCAAGGGGGCTTTGTGTACCGTTTGGGCCCGATGAATTGGCTAGGGCTACACCGGTCCGAGAAGACGGGATCAAACAGGACTCGGAGGCCGCCAGGGAATTCGACGTAGTAGCATGCGTGGCCGAGCCACGTCGCGCGGAGTTCGGTGGAGGAAGTGGAGCGCGTGGAGGGGAAGACGGGAGTGACGACGTTGGGGGCGGGGTGTGTCCCAGGACCTCCGAAACCGTGTTTGGAACGATGTCTGACACGTCGTTAGAACGCGACTCACATTCCCGAATAACGTGTCTCCAACTAGCGCGCGATTCAAGCGGAAGAGGGGGAGGGGTAGTACTGGAATACACCCTTCAAGATGCCGCCGACTCCCAGGTCGTACCAACTATTCCACGTCCATCAGTTCGGTCCCTTCTCTCCGGCACAGCCGGGCGGCGGTGGTGCGGGAAAGCGCGCACCTATCCCAAGGATTCTGGAAACCTCCGCGTCCAGCTTTGACATGATGGGGCTTCTGCGAGTAGTCATCGGGGAATTTCGCAGCGTTCGCGGGAGGGTTCACGGAAGCGCTGAAAGCCTCGGCGATGAGGCCTTGGGTTCCGGCCATTGCTTGTGCTGAGGTTGTGAAGGGCCGCGTTCGTTGGTGCGGTATGACGTAGGAGGCTAACGGGGTCGACGCGAAGGTTTTGGTTGTAGAGAGGGCTGAGGATCTCCAGGCGTGGGTGGTGGAGGGAACGAGCATATAAATAAGAATGGACGGATCGCTCTGGTGGGTATACTTAGGCTGGTGTTTGGCAGGGGTGCACTGGAGGGCGGTCTGGCTGTGTTGGCGTTGCAATGGGGCTGCTGCGTGGAACGAAATGGAGGGAGGAGTAGTGGTGGTGGTGGTGAGGATGGAGAAAATTTTGTGTGACGATGCAACGACAGCGCAGCATCACCGACGCCTACTCTACTTTTCCAACTACGCGCATACTAATCCTCGACCAGACACCGCTATAGCATCCAGTGATTGCGCAGGGTTGCAATTGACGGGGCCCCGGAGGTAACCGTTTCTTCCCGCCTCTGTTCTCGAGTACGTATCGTCATCCTCGGGGGTGACGAGTAATATGCTGGCTGGCTGGCTGTCAGCTTCACGGCCACTTCCGAGGATCGGCATTCGACTTGAGCCGTGCCGGTTGCAGGCCACGGGCTTGCGATGCGGTAGCACAAAACGTCAACCTGTACCACACCGCAACGGACGAATGAATGCGCCAGGGAGCAGCGGTAACCCGTACTGAGACAATCGGGATGAGGCTTGCGCAGGCTGTGGAGGCGATGCACAGACGTTGCCCGTCGTCTCGGTTCTCGGTAGCGTCTAGGTAGCACCCAGGACTAGGCCGTGACTCATCTCCCAACTGTTGTTTGGAGTGTCATTCTTATACGAGGGGATTATTAGTGATCGAGAGCGGCTCGAGATTACTCCTGCCGCATGCAAACAGGAATTTCGGTATTATATCCGGCAACCGCGGTTCCTCAAAAAGAACGAAGAATTTAGGCAATTGAACAGCCAGATAGATCGTCATGTCACTGTTGCTACTCATCTACTCTAGGAAGCAGTTGCAGTCAATTCACCGCGGCAGTTGCGCTGAGAGCTGATGAGTGCGATCTGGTGCATGGTTACATTAGGCTAGTGTTGCTTGGCGGAGACCGTCTTCGAGATGTGGTTTTCTATTCGTTCCTCGACTTTGCTTTACAGAATGTTCACAGGAATTTTCCCATTGCTTGTGTTCGAACGCCATATGAGTTCGCCATCTCCATAGGGCATCACTCGCTCCCGCCGAATGTACTTCCTTTTTGGTGAGCGAGTTCGGTGCAATATGAGGATTTCGTGGGTTGTTGTGCGTGGATGGATAGATATGGCGTTGAGATAAGGACCGAGAGTCGTGTGCCGTCCCGATGCGAGGGAGATACGAAGATGGGTAGGTACTTTTACTTTACCATAATCGAGAATGACAGCGTAAAAGATGCCACAAGCACTTAAGAACTGTTCGCACGGACATCCGTCATTTAGGCCGCTGGAGTGTCTTGCAGGAGTGGTATGTTTAAGTGTAATGTTGAAATCGGATTACTGAGGGTGGGCTTTTCATCTCGCAGCCACGTTGAAATTTTGTTTGTTTTAATCATAACTTACTGCATTCACTCTAACTAGAGTATGGCAAGCCACGTTGAATCTTTACTAGAGACAGGTATCGTTCCAATTTGAGAAAACTTTAAGTTACATTAGATGTCTCTATGTCATCACCGCTTGACATAGGGTACCATCGCCTGCTAGACCTGCGCTGGAGTGGAGTAAAGCGCATATCGCCCGAATTCACATTGAGGTCACGCCTGAATCATGGAATATCACCTGTCGCCACGCCACAAGTGGTGCAGGAGTGGCCGACTCCGAGTGATATCGGCGACAGCATCTTCCTCTCTGCCCCCACCTCTTGTCTCCCTTCCTCTCCGCTTCCTCCACCCCCTCTACCCAGAGCGGAGGATTTTCAGTTCTCTCGTGCTGCGCCTTACACTTACATATCACGTGACATCTGTACTTCACTTCTGGCAACCGGCGAGCGAAACGGCCAGCGAACCAGCGTGCAAATTGCGGATACATCAATCTGCAACGTATCCGGCAGCATGCAAGTGTGCGTGTGCGTGAGGGGCAACAAGTCACAAGTGGATGTTTGCAACCTGGACAGCTTGAGTGCAGATAAAAACACCAGAGAGCTCCGAGCTCGGATCAGCTCCTCCTGCTACGCTACTACACACATTCCATCTCAGCTCTTTACTTCAACTAACTTCACTTTGGTTTGCTTCATTTGCTTATTACCCACGCTCTCGAGTCGCTCAGCTTTATCTGCTCGGATTGTACTGTTACGTTCTCGCGTGCGCCTCGAGCGCGTTGGTATTTCGGCATAACCCAGGATACTACTGCTCATCTCGATTTGTATATATACTAGAGCTTGAGCTCTTTAGCTACCGTCCTCACGTTTGTTTTCTAAATAGTTCTACAGATATTAGCAATGGCCGACGCCACCGTCAGATTTATCGAACTCATTTTTGAGCCAAACATCAAAAACGCCCTCAAATATAAGCCGGCATATCGATCATTAGCCAAAAATTCCCATCAGCTTTTTACCCTTTTGCTGCAGAAAGATGTATCTACCGAATTCTTCTCGGCGTTTGCGTTATATGGTACATGGCTGGCTACACTACTAAGCGACATTCCCAAATACTTTGGACAAGAATCTGAACATCAACTTCAGTTAGCGAAAGACGACATTAGCCGCCAACTTTTCGAAGAGATGCTAGGAGCTTTCCTACTCTCGCTCCTTCAATTAGCTCCGGTAGACATAGCTTCTGAGGAGGCTCTGGCAGGGATTACTATGGCCGTGATCAAGGTATCCCGCCCAGGGGGATTGTTACAACTGATTGGAGCGGAATTGGGAGATAAGCCTAGGGTCCTAACAAGATTAATTGCGGATGGGCGTATTGGTACCTGGTCTCAGGAGGAATTAGCTTCGTTCAAAAGCCTCACTTCAAATTGCTGGAGGACTTGGGCAACTGAGGCCATGCACATTGTGGATCTATGCGGTTCCCATCCTGGGGGTTTTCGCTGGATTGATACTTGGGAAACCCTGAAACATCTTGTTGAATCAATTCCTTGCAAATCGTGCCCTCCTATATCCACTCCTAGGATTGATGAAGCAATTCCGGCTCCAAGAGCTAACCCCCGAGCAATCATCAATACCGGCCGGAGAGCGTTCGACAATTTGTTAGGGGAGCATCTAGGACCGTGGAAAATAGTTATCTCCGCCCTTGCGCTAAAGAACTTCAGAGAGGCAGTGGTTGACGGTACGTGTGAATACCATCTCGGGGATCAGTTGGGGGTTCAAAGTTGACTGTCTATGAAATTAGGCCACTTAGAACGTATACAAGAACAGCTCCTCGCACTGGCGTGGGGAGACTGGGTAAGAAACTCCCTTCGAAGCTCCCCCACTCGCAGTAGCACCGAGCACCGAGTTCCGGTGTATAAGGCATCGTGCCAAGACTACGCTATCCTCTGGCAAGTTGATATCGCTTTTGACGAGAGACATGATAGTATTATGCAGGTAATCAAAGGTAAGAACTATCCTAAAACCCGTTTGCGGTTGACTGACATCTGACTTGCGTTCTTAGTGTGGGCAATTTGTCCAAACTCAGAGGTCTATTCTGATTCACTCGATTCCAGCCCTACTCATCTAATCCCTCATTTATAGGTCAAGGATATGTGTGAATGGATCGTTCATGCGCAACAAACCTATTCGGACGCTCGAATAGCTGCTTGCCAAACGAAGGACTTGAGGAAACTCAAAGGTGAAATTTTACCTAAAAGGGTCTCGGCATCACCAGAAACATTAAGAGATGGACCACCAGTTACTTCAGTGAGAGAAACGACTGAATGCTCACCCATATTGGGTAAGTTTTCACAAAAACCCCAATTTTGCGATTGGTCGGTGAAGCTAACAGCAACTGCAGGGAAGTTCTACAGCCTAACCTCTGTTGTTCTGGCCAGCGTAGAACACCCAACTCCAGCGGTATTCCCGGTTGATCCTTCGGAGGAGGAAATTCATATCATCAATCATATCAAAAGTCCAGCATTCATGCTCGGAAGAAGCGGCACTGGAAAAACAACATGCCTAATCTACAAGTTGGCAAGTAGATACCTTACCACCAAAATCGAAGATGAGACCCCGGTAAGGCAGGTAAGTGTCATCCCGGCCTGATAGTTTGGCTTCCATGTTCAATACGGCGACGCTAATATGCTTCTGTGTTCAGTTATTGCTCACTCGGTCGAACGATCTAGCTCAAAAACTTAAGCTCTATACTAAGAGATTGATAAATTCTCGTCTCGGTATTGCTGAGGAGGACCACCCACCCAGGACGGACGATCTTAGTAACTTTCGGACCGATTCTAAAGAGGATACGACCAAGGACCTTTTATCCCTAGAGGATTCCGATTTCCCTTTAGTGTGCACATTTAGCTACTTTCTAAAACTTTTAGAGAATGCAATCAAGTATATCGCCCCACCAGCTCATTCATTGTGTAATCCGCGTACATTTCATTACTGATTATAAATTTACTCCAAGGCTTCACGATATCAAGAACTCAAGGCAAGGTAGAAAGATTTTTACGAGAGATCCTCCACTAGTCAACGACACCACATTCTGCCTAGAGTATTGGCGACGCTTCCCGCTTGCTCTCACACGCAGGATTCAGGCGGATATGGCTTATATAGACATCATGGGTGTTATAAAGGGTTCAGCTTCTTTAGACACCAATCTTGAACCATTATCACGCGATGTCTACACCACCAAACGTTGGAAGCTCGCACCGAATTTCACCAAGGAAAGCGAGCGGAGTGCTGTTTATTCTCTTTATGAGAGTTATGAGAAGGTGAAACAAGCACGGGGTGAAATTGATGAAACAGATAGAGTAATCCGCATATTCAAATCCCTGAGAGAATCTCCGGAACTTCAAGAGGATGTCGTGAGCCTGTTGCACGAAATATATGTTGATGGTAAGAATTAGGAACTACTCCAGGCGATTGTAAAGGGTCTAACGTTTTTTGGGTGTAGAGGTGCAAGATCAACGTCCTCTCGAAATCGAGCTGCTTTTGAGCCTTATCCATGACCCAAGAGGGATTCACTTTGGTAACCTACCGTTAAGCGCGCGCGTTTGTACTATTCTAATAGACTGATACTGCGCATGCGTTTAGCTGGAGACACTGCACAGTCGATCTCCAAGGACTCGCTCTTTCGGTTTGCAACTGCGAAGGCATTATTTTATACTCGCTTCAGTGACTCCTCCGCCAGGGGCAAGCAATCTGGGCTTGTACCAGAGTTGCTTCCGCTATCTCATAACTACCGCTCTCACAGAGGGATTCTCTCTGTTGCTTCGGTTATTATGGAACTCTTATATGCTGGTACGGAGAAACATGCTTTTATAATTCAGAAGCTCACTATCCTCTAGGATTCCCGGAACTAGTGGATAAACTACCTCCAGAGGTGGGAGACCAAATTGGCCCGGAGCCAACCCTTTATAGTAACCTCACCATCTCCACGCTCACAATAATTGCTAAGTCCTCCGTAGTCGGTTCCCGTCTTGTGTCTGCGCTCAAAAGTGCACAGGAAGAACGCTCTAATGAAGATGAGATTGCTAATAACGAAGATTTGGAAGTCTCTTCTTTTGGAGCAGAACGAGTCATTCTTGTTCGCAATGAGGAGATTCAGCACGAGCTCCAAGAGGAGGTTAAGGAATCCGCATTGGTTTTGACCATTCTTCAAAGCAAAGGCATGGAATTTGAAGATGTTTTTCTCTACGATTTCTTTAGTACCAGCCCGTATGGGTCAGATTTCAGGGTCTTGGAGGAGCTTTTGGTTAAACATCATTCATCAGGTATGGCCTTCTCAACGATTGCCTCGTTCTTTTCCATTAACTCACCACAATTCAGACCCCAATCAGACCGCTCGATCGATGGACATTAGCATTGTAGGTGGCAAATATTGAAATATTCCGCGTTCCGAAGCATTCTAACATACAAACAATACAGACTATGTGCTCAGAGTTGAAGGTGGGTATCAGCGTTTATCAAATAAAACCCATTCTTATGAGTTTTTACAGCATTTATATGTCGCTGTCACCAGGGCAAGAGCTCGGCTTTGGATCATCGAAAATCAAGCGAGCGTTGTGCGACCAATTATCAATCTGTTCAATAATGTAGTGCCAAAATTACTTCGATCTCGATATCCTGGAGCACTTCTGAGAGTTATTTGGGACCGGGATTTTACAGACGTAAGAGCTACTGCTCGATGTTGAACTAGCGCTGATCACAAGCAGATATCTCAGCTACGAAAACAGTTTGTTTCTGCGAGTGAATCTACCCCAGCTAGGTGGAAAGAGCTGGGCTACGAGTTTATAGAGAAGAAAATTTATACACAGGTAGTATAACTCCGGTATATTGAAAGCAGCTAACTGGTTCAAGGCTGTGATGTGCTTCAAAAGAGCTGAAGACAGGGTTGGGGAAACATTGGCCAATGCATATATAACAGAACTATCGGCAGTGAAATCCAGGGCAGCCGACAAACATGACGAATCTTGTGTGGCCTACAGCAAGGCTTGTGACCTATTCCTCGAAGCTGGCCAAATTCTGAAAGCGGTCGAGTGTCAAATAGCCATGGGAAATACCATAGCAGCAGCTGGTAAGTACCGAAATTCTTTGATACTTCTGCTCGCGGATCAAAAGCTTACCAATTCACGCAGATATCTTATCTGAAAATGGCAGACACGAAGAAGCTGCCTGGCTATACTCGGAAGCTGAGGAGCATAGGAAAGCAGCACGGGAATATTGTGAAATTGGAAATCATGTGAAAGTGCTTGCAGCTTGCTATCACGGCGGCCTTTACAAAAATCTAATTGGTTACCTCGAAGAGTGGGTCCTGTTCCACTCTTTAGAAGGAATTGCTAACTTAGTCCCCCAGTTATTCGTCGAAAATCAACCAAAATTGCCGGAAACAGTTCTCACGGTTGTGTTATCTAACACTCGTAGAAAATGATATACCTGAGCTTCGGATGAGGATTCATTCATCTCTGGGGTCTGCTGCAGAGCAACAAAGCACGTTCCAAGAATTCGGCATGCTGGATGATGCATTTAAACTTCACAAGGCAAACGGCAACTTCCAAATTGCTTGTGAAGTTGCCATAAGCATCGGGCTTCTGGACGATGCCCTTTCGCTAGCTGAAAACCATGTCACTTTACCGAACCCTGTTTTAGCAAACGTCTTTAATTATGTTCAGGCAAAGGATATACTATCCAACAAAAGTGAACCCCGAAAGAACCAAAAGAACCGGAGACATTATCCCCATGCGCTACTCAATTCTCTTCAACAACAGTGGAAATCACTTGTAACGGCTTTGGACACGTATAGGCAAAAATGCAATCAACCAGATAGAAGGTCTATCTACGAGAGGATTCTCCTTGGTTATCTCGATCTTCTTGTTTGTGAAATCCTAGGACTTGTATATGTTACAATTTCTCAACTAACGGAACACATAGATCACCGAGGCGACTCCAGAGTCCGTACATTCCACCAATTTGACCCGTGTCCCGCTAGACTTCATTGACCGTGCGATCATTATTCTAAACGCCACTATCGCCGAGAAACACCCACCGCCAGAAGCTTTGTTGTATCTTGGGATTTTTCCAACGCCTCAGGGACAGTATATCGCTTTACCGTGGTCTTCCTCGGGCATTGAACCAAAACTCGGCTTTCCGATACAGTACATGGCTACCAACAGCATCCATGTACAAGGGATCAAATTGATCTTGGCTATGATATCTGGGACATTGGCTTTCATCGATGGGAAGTGCAGGCTTCCATGGCAGAAACAGACAAAAAATGATGTCTTTCGGGAATTTGAGAAGGAATGGTCTCGAGATCAGTTTTCAGCGAGTCTACAGGTGATTCTGCATTGTCATGATGATTGGGTATTACTGATACACGCAAGGCTTTGGTATCACTCAACCGGTTATTTTTAGACTTGGAGGCTACTTTATGCTCCCTCGCAAAACAAGATGAAACTATCATGGGAAAATGTGGGGATTTTGCATGCTCATTTTTCATTCCACGACAAATTCTAATAGACTGTAGGGAAATTTTGGAAGGTTGCTTTGATTCGACAAATGACTTTTGTGTCATCGTACGAACAGGATGCTTCGATCTTGATGGAGACGAAAAATAAGCTAGTATCTAAGACACCAAAGCTTAAATCCCGACTTCAGGAATTGCTGTTCTCCGAGGTCGAATCTCTTAGAGAAACCCAACCGACCACAAAGTTTCGTCTTCTGTCGTTGGTTCTCCGACAAAGGCAGGAGGCTGAACTTCTAGGTATTCCCAATCCTACTTTGATCCGCAGCCTTACATTCTAAAGAATTTTAGATCATGGTGGCAAGTGGATGTGGGTCATGCAGCAGATAGTTAATACAACCAGCAGCAAAAATCTGAAAGAAGTTTACGAAGTCGTAGCCCTAGCCGTGGTAGTGCGGGATACTGCTCCAGGCGATTTCCCGACACCTTTCGTAAGTTAAACTCCGAGCACTGCGTCGGCGGCAGCAAGAGGGTCTCAAACTCACTGGGATGGTGACGTAATTGCAGATCGAAAACATTCGCAAACTGCTGTACAAGCTGAAAAAGCTCCTGGATAGCTGCAAACCCCATCACCTGTTTTACTCCGCGTCACTGCTGTCTTTTTATGAGGAATTTGTGACTTTACTTGTATCACCACATTCACTTCAGTCATCTATTCCCCCTACAACTGAATGGATAGACTGACCATAGCAGCTATTGTTGATACAGCCACTTCGTTTCGTGATCCCTCGTTCTTGGGTCGCCCTCCACCTCCCCAAATTTCCAAACGACCCCAGGCGTAAAGCATTATCGGAGCCGACATGGTATCAGCAGTTCTTGGTGCAAATTGTTTTCTCTCTCTGCGAGCTCGTAATCCGTATCGAAGAGAGCGGTTTCCGTAAGGCTACAACAGATGAAAGCTTGGCCCGGAGAAGCATCAATATTATTGCCGTCGGCGTAATCAACATGAGGACGCTAAATCCACTGCCCCCTGGCTCTCACATCTTGTGGAAACTGATGCCGAAGGTATGCTGCCGCCCACCATCATCTAGCCTCGTTCTAACCAGAGTGGAAAAGGTATTTAGCTACTCACAACCATTCGCAAATGTCTCCGTAGTCGAACTTCCACGACGCCTCATCGAATCTTTCGCCTTGTTTGAAGGCAAGGACGACATGAAGGTGGCGGTTACCGAAGGGTATAGGGGACCGAATACGTTTGCGGGTTTGCCAGTGCAGCAGTCGTCAATGATTAAACTTAAGTATCAACAAGTACCGTACCAACATCACACGCTGAAGAAAAGACAGATCATTGCAGCATACATGTATATTTTTACGCTAATTTCAACGCCAAATGCTGAGCAGATGCGCCGTGAGTGCGAAGTGCTCAAAGCGAAACATCGAGCGTCGATTCAACTGAAGGACCAACAGCTGATATACCAATGCCTAAAGGAGCAGCGGTTGAAGGAATCAAGGACATGTAGAAACTCCTGCCTCATAGTAGTGGAGGCGAATTATTGTAGGAGGTTCACATATTGAAGAATTTGGAGGGTATTCTAGGTTGGTTGAATTCGAACCTGATGACTACTTCTACTTTCACTTATATAATCACTGGCTAATTTTGGGTACAGTTTGACGGTATCGATTGGGGGGTTAGCATATATATTCGAAGGTTCATTGAGATATAGCACATTTCATAAGATTAAAATGTATTTTTTGGCACCTTTATGAGACAGCGCATGTGCGTGCAATCCAGTACCTTGTGATGAAACTCGAGCTTGGTATTCCTCTGTACTTTGCTTCACAGGCAATTATACCTGCGTTCGATCTAAGCTATGTGTAATGAAACCAAGTCAGATATCAGCAGGTCTGCGGGCCGTCTCGTCGATCTACAAGAAATGAGGTTCCGGAAAAGGTATCGCGGGGGTGTCCGTTTTGTCATTTTCGTTAGCTCTTCCTATTGGACCCAGCGATCTTGCACGGAATGATGGTTTCAAAAGTTCACTGTACCTTTAGTTGATGTTTGATACTGTAAAATTAATAACAGCACTCCCGCAAGTATCGCACCTACCTCTTCCGGACCGCCTACAGTCCGCCTGAACAGACACTAATGTACCAATTCTTATAAACAGACACTTGCGGTTCGCTATCTAGCCTCGGCCCGCTATCATGCACTGGCTTGGTGTTTAGTAGTGGTCCGAAATATAAGTAGCTCTTCGCCGGAAGTTGATGGCCGTAATAAAATTCTATGGATAGGCAGCAATCCAAGAGGACGTTCAAAGGGTTATGAATAGCGTCCTATTCAGAGTGTCAAAAAGATGCTGCCTGGTATGCTTCTTCATAGAGAAGAGAATCGCTTGGTATTCTAGCTAGCAAAGCACTCACAAGTCTGTCCTTCGGTCTTCCCACCTAGCCTCCCCTAGGTTGTCACGGTACAGGCCTTTTTTCTTTAGCAGAATATCGGTTGCCTCAATAGAGCTTGATGAATCACGTGCGGCCGCCAACCTAACAGTATGATGTAACTCGCTGCAACCGAAAGTGCCGATGAACGCCGCAATAGGGCGTTGCTTCACACATGGAGATGGTTTTTTCCTCGCAGGGAAGTGCTGCGGCGGAGCGGAGCAGGTGGCTGAGGTTTCTGTGAGTGAAGCTAGCTTTGTATGCTTGAATTTACTCTCATAGATACGTCAGCTTCTGTTACTTTTTGGGGCAAACTAATTCCTTTTCGTTCCTCCGAGTTTGAGAATACTTATTATGCTAGACTTGCTTTTCTTACGATGCTATGGTAGATATAATTGCATACTTAAGTCATTGTCTCTGTTTTGTTTTCTTCCGTTGTTTGTTCAGGCTGCTCTCGTGCCCAGACTTTTTCGCTCGGCGAAATTTACATAACTCGTAGAGGATGGCAGGCGAGATCATGTTCAGGCTTGAGATGTTTTGTAGGGGAAGACTCTATACCCTAATACGTAGATTTGATTAAATACGATTAAATACGAGTTTGGCAATTTTAGCTGAAAATTCCCCACTAAAAGTGTAGCTAATTACCATATTAGGCAACCTGACACGGCATGCGCTCACTTGCCCGGTCGAATAAATCTGGCATTTTGGGAGTCATACCTCTCTATCTCTTTCCATCTCAAGCGGACCGGTCGCGTGCCACATTTCGAGATGGCCTCACGTGCGGGTTTGTCTCACTCGCAGCAATCGAAAGTCCAGCAAGTGGACATTCGGAAACATCTATTTCCGTGGATGGAGAGGAACAGCGATAGCTCAAACTGTGGCGATGTAGGAGTGGAAGAAGACAGCGATTCAGAAGTCTCCGATAACGTTATATATAGACGTGTCAGACAGCAAGGCAAGCAGGGATATTTTGCCCAACCACATGACAAGGATATTATGGTACTATATATCCAGGTACTTGCTGCCTCGGGAGGATTACATCGTCATCGTCGCGTGTTTGCTATTCCTCTACTCTGGCTCTCCTTTACTTCCAATCCCTCTAACACTTATAGATCACCACCATTCGATCCATGGCTCGCAAACATAGAGGCCATCGTGCACTTCGGGCCCCGTACTACAATCCGCAAACGGCACCAAATGCACTTCAGTCACTGCAGATTCCAACTGTCTCACAGGGTCGTCCGCTGCTCCACACTTTCTCAGACAAAGCTCTGGAAAAGCGAGTTTTCACCCACAAATCCGCCGGTATCCCGCAAAACAACTGGAATGCGCTCATTGACTCTGGGGCGAAGGCCGGAGGGAAACAGGATAACGAACACCTTGAGTTCCTGGGTGACTCGATTTTGAAGGGTCTGACTGCACATCTCATCGATACCCTGTTTCCGGAGATGGATGAGGGGACGATGACGGTACAGCCTACCCACATCCCCGCTTGATAGACGTGTAACTGAACAAAGTCTAGATCCTCATGACCACCCTCGTGAACAACCGTTTTTACGCACATCTTAGTCGCACCCTAGGTCTTGACAAGCGCCTCATCATTGCGGAGTCAACCTGTAGAGCACCGCTAGATAGCGAGCGCGTCCTGGGCGGCCTGTTCGAAGCGTATGTAGGCGGAATGCACAAAGAGATGGGGATGGAGCGGCATATGGAGCTGTATTCTTGGTTCCGGCAGTTGATGGAGCCGTATGTCCTGGGCTTTTTTAAGCAGATGCAAGGTGCGCATTCTCACCTCTCATCCCGGGCCGTGCTAGACTCACTGACGGGATACAGGGTCATCGCAGCAGCAGCAACCGGTGCGGGGGAATACGCAGCAGCGAACGGTTCGGGAGGAAGAGGACATATATACAGGGGATGTACCTACGTTCACAATTCAGCTGAATGAATACGCGGCGAAGCATAGATTGGCGCCACCGGAATTTAAGTTCATAAGCAGAGGGTTTGCGCATAAGCTTGAGTGGGTTTGTGAGGTGAAGCTAGGCGGGAAGCCAGTTATGGGTCCGCCGGCGGCGGCGAAGTCTGCTGCGAAGAACTTGGCGTGTAGAAAGGCTATGGCGGTTGTTAGACAGCGTACTGGACAGTATGATTGAGTGGGAAGAATATGAATGGAATAGGTTGTTTAGAGTAATTTCTAGATAGGTGTTTTACAGGTGTTCAGCCGCAATCCGCAATATCGTCTTCATCTTCCCTTCTACAGCTCCCTCTCCTCGGAGAACAAGTAGCTGCCAGTCTCGTCAACTTTAGGTCAGTGTACAGCTGCAACTGAGACGACGCTGATGGAGGTCCATTCGCGTTCGGTGTGGGCATCTGAAATCTCATGTCCAATCGGTGATGGGCTACGTGCCTGGACATTCAACCCTATCTTTACCGGGGAACTCGGAGCCAGTGATGAGCCTGCAGCGCGTGTGGAGTCTCCCGATGTACTCTAGGCTGTCACAACTCTCCACACAAATATCCCTAACCCTATGAGGCTTGACACTAGAAAGGATTGGGAAACATCTAGTGGATCTAGTTGGGAATTAAACCTCTTCGAGTAAGATTGTTCTGCTAGGGTGGGTAGTCTCGGAACCCTGGTGGGCTCCGAAACTATAGGGTGGAAAAGCTTATTTCAACCTCTATGTCAGGTGTTGTATCTCAGTAGAGATACTTAAGTACTCGAGCATACGTATATGTTGGTGTGGGAATCGCATTCACTTGACCATGAGAAAGTATGGCTCGGAACTTATCGCTTGTCACAGACGTATGTAGCATCAATTTCAAGGAGTCTCACAATGCAAACAGTACCTCAGTATGATACTTGCCAACAGAACCAAACTGACGGCTACGAAATGCGGAATCCCTAATATAACGTTGCCCCATAAAGTCATGAAATCCTATCGCGTCAGTAAAAGTACACTGACTGTTTATATCAACACACCACACCCCCCAACTGTCCTTCTCGTTAGCTCCGGCCCCCAGAAATAAAATAGACAAAGCCACCTACCGAGAACGGTCAGGACAATGAGTTCCGCTACGGTGCCGTATCATCGCCTCCCTATCGATATATGTACCGCATCTCTCGCAAGTATGGCACGGGGAGCGGGGGTGCTGTAAGAGGTCATAATTGTTTCTAAAATCTCACTCGCAATCTTCGCAGGAAGGATGGTTGGCGGCGCGGAGATGTTGTAAGTTCTGAAGATCTGGTCGCAGGGCCAGCATTGCCAGGTAGTCATTTTGGAAAGGTTGGGGTGTAAAGTAGATGAGACGCGGTAGTGAATGTTAGATGTGTAGGAGGGGATCCTAAGAAGGAAGCGGGGTATGATATGATGGATTATGCAAAGGCAGAAGCAGCATGGACATGGGGTACTTAGGTAGATGTACTACACTATGGCAGGCAAAAGTTAGTCGCGTTCCCAGCCCCACGCAGAGGGCTGGGAACGAGACTGGTCAAATGTCAAAAGGGTACTATGTTCGGCGCCATCCGAAACATAACAGAGG